>Ga0209188_1003046_pt1 | contig 11872 bp, 7 predicted proteins | sample C_130625_EF_Meta_FD_187307 | JGI IMG/M metagenome (GOLD analysis project Ga0209188, IMG submission 187307) | Freshwater microbial communities from Lake Croche, Canada to study carbon cycling - C_130625_EF_MetaG (SPAdes) (version 2) | ecosystem: Environmental > Aquatic > Freshwater > Lake | place...
TGAACGGCGCGGAGCGAGGCGGGCGCGGAGGACGATCCGCCGGTCGATGACGCGGTGCACTCAACCGCGGTCGGCGAGGCGTTCGATCGCCGTCCGCGCCCAGGGGCTGTCGGGGGCGAGTGCCACGAAGGTGCGGAGGTGTCGCGTGGCATCGAAGGCCCGACCGACGCCGTCGAGGATGCCGGCCAGATGCCAGTGCGCATCGGCATAGTCGGGTTGCTGCCGCAAGACTCCGTCGAGAGCCGCCTCGGCGAGCTCGTGGTCGCCGAGTTCGGCAAGGACGCAGCCGAGCCCGGTGCGGGCCTCGAGATGGTCAGGATCGAGCTCGATCGCCGCGTAGTACCGCTCCCGTGACGCCGTCAGGTCGCCGACACGGTAGAGCAGCTCCGCGAGCATGAACGTCACGCGGGCATTCGGGCCCCCGGCTTGAAGGAGTGCCCGGAGGGCTTCGGTGGCGGGCTCGAGTTCCCCGGCCGCCTCGAGATCGGCCGCCATCGCCAACAGTTCGGCCTCCGCCGGAGGGGCTTCTCCGTCGAGGATCACGCCTGTCGTGACGTGGTTGACCGGCGCGGACCACGGAATCACGTCGACCGGGGAGACTTCCTCCGCGGTCAGGTCGGGGGAGTAAAAGCAGAGTTGCCTTTGCCCGCCGGCGCCGAGCAGAGTGCTGCCGCAGCGTAGGCTCAGCCGCCTGCCGTCGACGACGATTCGCTCGAGGTCTCGGGCTGCCCCGGCCGCTCCGAGCGGATGGAGGGCTGCGAGGCGGGTGTCGAGCTCACGGAGGCCGAAGCCTGCCCGCAGCAGCCTCGCCAGGCGGCGGCCCACGACGAGCTCGCCGTAGTCGAACCAGTCGATCCCGGCATGCTGGTGGGTCGGCCGCAGGAGTCCGCCGCGAACCCAGTGACGGATCGCCGTCACGGGGATCTCGAGCACCACCGCCATCATCGCCACGGTGTGATGGCCGCGGACGCCCGCTAGCGCCGAGCTGTCGCCGTCGATGATCGCGTCGAATTGGCGTTGGGTCGGGATCACGGTCTAACGGCCAGCAAAGGGGCGGCTGCTCGTCCTCTCGGCGGACGGGAAGTCATCGGGGAGCTTTTGGGTCACCTTGCCGGTGGCCGCCCATTCCGCGCCGCGCTGAAAAACCGTGATGAATCCGACGCACTCCTGCGACTCGTCGGCATGGCCCATCGGCGTGTGAAACACGCGCCCATCGCCATGGTCAACGACGATCAGCATCGGTTCGTGGCGCTGGGTGACGTCGGAGCGAGACGTGGCGAGGATCTGCATGTTCCGAGCGGGGCCGCGGAGCTTGTCGTAGAGCTCGTCCTTCACGTGCAGCCAGACCGGCGGCATGCCAGCCGTGATCGGATGCCCGGAGTCACGCACGATCACCGGGAAGGCCCACTGAGCGCCGTGGTTTCCCCCGGGGCCGGGGGAATCGTCGCGCACCGTTCGGCCCTCGTCGTCGAGGTAGACGTAGGGGCCGCTGCGTTCGTCGCGGCTCCCCCAGCCACCGAGGCCGATCATCTCGTTGTAGGCCGGCCACGAGGGGAACGAGTTGTCGGCGGCGTGAACCGCCACGAAGCCCCCGCCGCCAGCCACATACGCCTCGAAGGCTTTCCTGGTCTCCTCCGGCCAATCGGCGGCGCCGTGCCCGAAGTTGCTCACGACCACGGCGTACCGGGCGAAGTCAGGGCGAAAGGAGGGATCTGGCCCCTGCGGTGCATGGGTGACGACGTCGACGGTGAACAGGCCCGTCTCTTCGAGGGCCGACTTCATCATCTTCGTCGTCGTCGGCCAGTTGCCGTGGTTGTTTTGACCATCGACGATCAGGGCCCGCATCGGCTCGGCCGCTCCCGCCCCCGTCGCGGCAAGCAGCCCCACCACGGCCCACGCGACCATCCACGCACGACGCATCAAACCCATCATCGGATCCCTCCGGTTTCCACTCCGCTCCATCCCCCCCGAGCCACCGACATCCGACACCGCCACCAGGCACCGCTGCCTGACAAACGGGCTCAGGCCCGACTGGCCGCCACGGCCGTCCGCAGATTCGTATCGATCGCCGCCAGGAAAGCCTGGGTGTCGAGGTGAGGCTGGCTCGGCCCGACGAGGACGGCAAGATCCTTCGTCATCTTTCCCGACTCGACCGTCTCGATGCAGACCCGCTCGAGCGTGTCGGCAAAGTGGGTTAGCGCCGGTGTGCCGTCGAGCTTGCCACGGTGGGCGAGCCCGCCGGTCCAGGCGAAGATCGAGGCAATCGGATTGGTCGAGGTCGGCTTGCCCTGCTGGTGCTGGCGGTAGTGCCTGGTCACCGTGCCGTGGGCCGCCTCGGCCTCGACCGTCTTTCCGTCCGGTGTCATCAGCACGCTCGTCATCAGGCCAAGCGAGCCGAAGCCCTGCGCGACAATGTCGCTCTGGACGTCGCCGTCGTAGTTCTTGCACGACCAGACGTAGCCACCTTCCCACTTGAGGGCCGAGGCGACCATGTCGTCGATGAGACGGTGCTCGTACGTCAGGCCCTGGGCCGCGAAATCGGCCTTGAACTCGGCGTCGAACACCTCCTGGAAGATGTCCTTGAAGCGGCCGTCGTAGGCCTTGAGGATGGTGTTCTTCGTCGAGAGATACACCGGGAAGTTCCGTGCCAGGCCGTACCGGAAACTCGCCCGGGCGAAGTCGCGGATCGAATCGTCGAGGTTGTACATCGCCATCGCCACGCCCGACGACGGGAAGTCGTAGACCTGCATCTCCATCGGCTTCGAGCCGTCGGCTGGCGTGTAGGTGAGCGTGAGCTTCCCGGCGCCGGGAATCTTCACGTCGGTGGCCCGATACTGATCGCCGAAGGCGTGACGGCCGACGACGATCGGCTTCGTCCAGCCGGGGACGAGTCGCGGGATGTTGCCGATGATGATCGGCTCTCGGAAGATCACGCCGCCGAGGATGTTGCGGATCGTGCCGTTGGGGCTCTTCCACATCTTTGACAGGGCGAACTCCTTCACCCGCGCCTCATCCGGCGTGATCGTGGCGCACTTCACGCCGACGCCATGCTCGAGGATCGCGTGGGCAGCGTCGATCGTCACCTGGTCGCCCGTCGCCTCGCGATGCTCGATCGAGAGGTCGTAATACCTCAGGTCGACGTCGAGGTAAGGGAGAATGAGTTGATCCTTGATGAACTGCCAGATGATGCGAGTCATCTCGTCGCCATCGAGCTCAACAACCGGGCCGACGACCTTGATCTTGCCGGGCTTGCTCACGCGCTTCTCCAGAAAACTTGGGGGACGGGGGGGTTGCCACCCCTCCTCGATCTTCGCCCCCATCACCCCGCCGCTGCGACGGAGCCGGCCGAAGATCTCCAAACGGCTGGTGAAGCTACCCCGTTGGGCACAACGTGACAACTCATGGAGCGATCACGTTTGCGAGCGCGAAGCGCAATGCGACCTACAGAAAACGAAATCGGCCCCGGACGCGCGCTTGCGGACGCGTCCGGGGCCGATGGTTTTGGCGATGCGTGTCGATGAGCGCCGACGTGCGCTCGCGTCAGGTGGAACGGTCGCCGAAGGGGGCGACGTACCGCGAGGGGCGCGTGCTGGTCCCCGCGGTGGGGAGGTCGCGGTTGTCGGTCGCGGGAGGCGCTGGGGAGACCGATGGGCCGCTCGGCGCGGCAGGTTGATCCTTCGGCGTCCCGAACTCGAGCGTCGGATCTTCGGCGTTGACGCCCTTGGCAGCCTCCGGCGGGGCGGTCGTGGCCGGAGCCTTGGCGGAGGGGAGGGGGATGACCTCGATCTTCTGGAGTGGCAGGGGGGACGCGTCGCCGACGATCACGGGCTTCTCAGCGATCGTCGGGGCGCCGGACGAAGCGGGCGAGCCCACGGCGGGATCGGCATGCTTCAGCGGCGACGGTCCCCACCCCTCGGCGGCCGGTTTGGCGGCCTCGGCCGGGGCGACATCGCGGTACGTCTTGAGGGGGGCCGCCTCGGCCGGTGTCAGGGCCGGTGCGGTGGTCGCCACGGGAGCCGGAGAAGCCGGCTTCGCCGACGGCAGCGGGGTGATGGCCGTTGCCGGCACGACGGCGCTGCTTGTCGCCGCGCTCCGTGGGGCCGCCGCGGAGACGGCCGCCGCCGGGGCTGACGGGATCGGGTTGCCGCACGGGTCGAGCGGCACGCGAAGGACGACCGTGCGCGGCGAGCGGACGGTGTAGCTGTAGGGGGTTCGCTTCTCGACCACCCGCGGGACCTGGGCGGTGCGTTCCTCGTTGACCATCTTGCAGACCTGCACGGTCACCGGCTCGACCTTCTCCTCGGTCACGAGCTTGTAGACCTGAACCGGCACCTTGCGGACCTGCTCCTCGGCCACGTACTTGCAGACCTGGACCGGCACCTTGTTCTCCACCCGCTCGACAACCTTCCGCACGGTCTGGACCGGCACCTGGCGGACCTGCGTCTCGGCCACCATCTTCGTGACCTGAACGGGCACCTGCTGGACGACCTGCTCGTCGACATAGCGGACCGTCTGCACCGGCACCTGCTGGACGACCTGCTCATCGACGTACTTCAAGGTCTGGACCGGCACCTGCTGGACGACCTGCTCGTCGACGTACTTCAGGGTTTGGACGGGCACCTGCTGAACGACCTGCTCGTCGACGTACCGCATGGTCTGGACTGGCACCTTCCGGGTGACGACACGGTTGACGACGCTCGTCTCCGGAACCTGCATCGCCACGATGTTCGGCTGGTAGACGCGGTTGACCTGATTCATGACCACGTTCGGGGTCATCGTCCAGGCGTAGCCCCCCGGCTGCCAATTGGCGAGCCCCGTGTACGGGTTGACCGCCCAGCCGCCCTGTACCCAGCCGAGCTGCGTGCCACCTTGGGCGACCATCGGCGTCACCTGATCGACATACCCGCCGCGGTCGGCGTACGCGGTCTTGTAGGTGGTGACCGGCTCCGCGACGGTGTAGGCCTCCTCGCGCTCTGCCGTCTCGTACACCGGCTTGCGGACGGTGCTCACCTGCTGCTGCATGACCGTCTCGGCGACCGGCTTGCGGACCGTGCTCACCTGCTGCTGCATGACCGTTTCGGTGACCGGCTTGCGAACGGTGCTCACCTGCTGCTGCATGGCCGTCTCGTAGACCGGCTTGCGAACGGTGCTCACCTGCTGCTGCATGACGGTCTCGGCGACCGGCTTCATGACGGTGAACTGCTCCTCGCGCGTCGATGTCTCGACGACGTCGCGCACCTGGTCATAGCTGCGGTCTTCGACGACGGTTTCCCACACCGGCTTCATGACGGTGGTCCGCTCCTCACGCGTCTGCGTCTCCCACACGGGGCGCTGGACGGTGATGCGGCGCTGGGTCGTCTGCGTTTCCCATACCGGCTTGGCGACGGTGTAGGTCTTCGTGTCGTAGACCGTTTCGTAGGTGACGCGGACGGCCTCCATCTGGCGCTCGTCGTACACCGTCTGGAAATCGAGCCGGTAGGTCTGGCTGGCGACCGGCGCCGAGGCCCTGACCGTCTCCCCGCAGCAGGCGGCGTCGGCCACCGGATGGAGGAGCGGGAGCGGCATGAGTTGCGAGAGGGCCACGAGCATGGCGCCGAGGGTGTCACGACGACGGCGCCGCGCCGGCCGGACGGCTGGAACAGACGAAGTGGACTCCGCGACTCGGAACGACTTGAGCATGGTGACGACCATCGGATCTCCTCTGGGAAAGCGCCCTCCCGAGACTAATTCCGTGAACGCGGCCTTCAAGCGGTTTGTTCACTTTTTTTCCGGGGAATTCCCGAAAAAAAGGCCCCTCGAGCCGGCGCCAACGGTGTAATCGTTCCAGCTTACGGCCGCGGGCAAGGGAGGGGCCTGAGGCGGCCGGAGGCGGGGCAGGCGGGGGGAGATCGGAAGGCTCGCGGGGGCCGCTGTGCGGTCACTCCATCGTCTTTTCCAGGAGCCGCAGGCTGGTGGGGTCGAGGGCGGCGACGGCGGCGATCCGGTAGCGGACACCTGTGGCGTCGACCACGAAGGCGCTGCCGTCGGGGAGCCGATCGATGTCGTCGATGCTGGCGAGGGTGAATCGGCGCTGGCCGCGATCGGTGACCACGCTCCACACCTGGGGATCGTCGTCGCTGATGGCCTCGATCCGCTCGATGAGCGGAAGAAACTCCCGGGTCGCCAGCTCCGCGACGAGGCTGCTTTGAAGGGCCTTGGGAACATCCTCGAGGGAATCGAGCCAGGCCAGTTCATCGCCGTCGGCGGAAACGATCGCCACCGGCCCCTGGGGGGCCGTCACGGGGAAGGCACGGAGGACATCGACATCGGAGAACACCTTGCCTGCGCCGTCGACGAAATCGACGTGCCCGTGCGGGCGGCGGACGAGGCGCCAGCCCGGCGCCGATGCCAGGGGGCGGGAGGCCGAGTCAGACGCGGGGGGGCGGTGGGCTTGGGGATCGGGGTGGGGCATCGTCGGCCTCGGCGTCTGGGGAAAAGTCAGGGCCCGGCGGCGGCCTCGGCGGCCACCTGCGACTGGGCGTTGTAGAGGCGTGCGTAGGCGCCGTCGTGGGAGAGGAGTTCGTCGTGCGTGCCGATCTCCACGATCCGTCCGGCATCGAGAACGACGAGGCGATCGGCCCGACGGAGGGTCGATAGCCGATGCGCGATGGCGATCGTGGTCCGCCCCTTCACGAGACGGTCGATCGCCGACTGGATCACCACCTCGGTCTCCGCATCGACCGCCGAGGTCGCCTCATCGAGAATCAGGATCGCGGGATCGACCAACAGCGCGCGGGCGATGGAGACGCGCTGCCGCTCGCCACCGGAGAGCGACCCGCCACGCTCCCCGACACGCGAGTCGTAGCCGTTGGGGAGGGAAAGGATGAACTCGTGGGCGCCGGCGGCTCGTGCGGCGGCCACCACCCGCTCCGTCCCGGCGTCGGGGCAGCCGTAGGCGATGTTCTCCGCCACGCTCCCGAAGAAGAGGAGCGGTTCTTGAAGCACGCAACCGAGATTGCGGCGGTAATCGGTCACCGCCATCCGGCGCAGGTCGGTGCCGTCGACGCTGACGGTGCCGCTCGAGGGATCGAAGAACCGGCAGACGAGATTGGCCAACGTTGACTTCCCGGAGCCGCTCGACCCCACCAGCCCGATCATCTCGCCAGGCTCGATGACGAGGTCGATGCCCCGGAGGATCTCGCGCGTGCCGTAGCGGAAGTGGACGCCCGACAACTCGATCCTTCCACGCACCCGGCCGGGGCGGACGGGGCGAGGGTCCTCGGCGACCGTCGGCCGGCAGTCGATGATCTCGAACAGCCGCTGCGCGCTCGCCGAGGCCCGCTGGGCGGCGGGCACCATCCGCACCATCGATTCCACCCGCGAGTAAAAGCGGGAGATGTAGGCGAGAAACGCGGTCAGGCCGCCGACGGTCACCGACCCCTGGAACACCATCCATGCCCCTGCCGCCCACACGACGAGCAATCCCACTTCGCTGAACAGGCTCACCATCGGGCCGAAGAATGCCCATACCGTATTGACGCGATCGTTGGCTTGGAGCACGTGGTCATTGGCCGAACGGAAGCGGTCGATCTCCCTCCGCTCTTGGGCAAACGCCTTGACGACGCGGATGCCCGGGATCGTGTCGGCCAACACGCTCGCCACCTCGGCCCAGGCGATGTTGGAGCGGCTGAAACCCCGCTGGAGCCGGCCCCGAACCAAATACACGAGCCACACGACGAGCGGAAAGGGGACAAGCGTGACCAGCGCGAGCACGGGATTGAGCCAGACGAGCACTCCGGCGGTGAGGAGCACCAGCAGGCAGTCGGAGAGGAATCCGATGAGGTTGATCGAGAGGAAGTTGTTGATCTGGTCGGTGTCGTTGCTGATCCGCGAGATCAGGTCGCCGGTCCGTTTGCCGGCAAAGAAATCGAGCGACAGCGACTGCATGTGGGCATACGTCTTCACGCGCAGCTCCGCTGCCACCCGCTCGCTCACCCATGCCAGCACCCACAGCTGCGCCCAGGAGAGGATCCAGGCCACGAATGCCGAGATCACCAGTCCCCCGAGATACCACCAGACGAGCGAAAACGGCACCGCCTCGCCGGCCTGACGCGGAATCAGCACGCCGTCGACCAGTGGCATGGTGAGGTAGGGGGGCACCAGGGCCGCCACGGTCCCGGCGAGCGAAAGCCCCAGGCCGATCAGGGCCGGCCCCAGATAGGGGCGGGCAAACGGCGCCAGGCGGACGAGCATCCGCCAGGATGGAGTTCCTGTGGTGGGGAGATCGTCTGCATCGTCATCTCCGGCCTGGTCGCGGCGATGGATGGCATGGGGCTCAGGGGGAGTGACCTCGTCCCCCTCGTCGGGTTCGCTCCCGTCGGTCTCAGCATGGTCGGTGGAGGGGTGGGCGGCCGCCGGCCACGGTGTCTGCTGGCGCTGCCGCGAAGGGCGCTGCTCGAAGGCGTCCTTGAGGGCGTGCATCCCCTTCGCCTGCGCGAGGGAGAACATCCAGCGTGCCACCACGCGTCCCGCGGCCAACAACTCGATCCTCCCGACGCCCCCACGAATCCGGAGGTCGAGGCTCGAGGTGTCGTCGAGGTGCCACCAGACCGGTCCCGAAGACGGGGCGGGGGAGGCTGGATCAGGCTCCAATGAAGCCGGTGGATCGGCAATCATCCGGCGGTCGGTGAGGCAGAGAAAACCCTCGGTGAACCGCATTCCAGCGTCGAGGTCGAACGTCGTCGTGGCGATGACCGACTCCCCGCTGCCGAGGATGAAGGCGCTTCCCCAAGGGGTGCCGGGTACGCCGGTTGACGGATCGGTGGGGGCGGGGAGAGGAGGGCGGGATGCCATGGAGTGCGGAGGACGATGAATGCGGAAGGGTGTCGGATGGCCGCGCAGGCATCTGGGCAAGCGCGGTGAGCCCGAGAGGAGACCGGCGACCTGAGCAAGGGGCAAGGGGAGGCCAGGGACGACCGAGCAGGCATTGTACGCCAGCCGCAGTTCGGCCAAAGAAGCGACGCCCATGACGATCCCGGGTCGTCGGAAGAAGTGGGGAAAAAATGAAGTATTTTCATTCCCACTCCCCAAACCCCTGCAGGATGCGTGAACCTTTTACCAAGCGGCGTGGCCCGGCCCGGGGTGGAGAGCCCACGGGGAGAGACCGAAATCATGGCTTTCCCCGGGAACCCGTGGGACCGACGGCAGGGAGCGTGGAGAAGGGGACGGATGGCACGGGAAATGCTGTTTCAGGGAACGCCGGAGGCAGTTTGCACTCGTTCCGTCAGGTCGTAGAATCTGGAGGTTGGTTTCAGTCACGGTGGTGACGGAGCCATACCAATCCGGTGATGGTCTGATCGCTTTCACCGGGATTTTGGGGTTTTTCAAGTCGGTGTTCGAATCATGGTGCCGTGGGGATCGGGTACCGCAAGCGAACGCGCGTCCGTGTGGCGTGCGGCGGTGCAAAGCGAACTCACGGTGTGGGATTCATTCGATCCATGGCCACTTTGGCCGGTTGGTTTTCGGTCGTTAAAAGTTCCCTCTCGACTCTACGCCGCACCGCAACGCCTACGTTTGCGATCGGTGTCTCTTTCGCAGTGGCGGTGGACCACGGCCCGCCATGATGTCGATGACCCCGGCTGGTGCGCGGCTTTCGCGCTCCGGTCCTTGTGACCCATCGGGTGCCAGGGGGTTGTGCGACGCGCGCTCCCTTGACTCTCGATGTCGTCCTGTCGTCAGCATCAGCCCCTCGGAACGTCCGACGGGCGAGGCAGAGTCGAGTCCTTGGCCCCCGCACGCGTCCGCGGTTGGGCGAAATGAAGTGAGCCGGTTTCCGTTCATGGACACTCAAGCGTCCTGCTTTTCCCTGTCGGTCGCCCGCGCAACGATCGAAGGTGCTGCATGAGCAAGTTCGACATGCGCGCGGATGTGATTTTCGAAAACTTTCACCGCAACCCAGCCCTCCTCGAGCGCGGCTTGGGGTGTTACTCGCTGCGAATGCTCGACTGGATCGCCGGGGATTTTCTCGGGTCGCACATCAACGTGATGGCGATGACGCGCTATGGGAAGGAGCCGGCCCGGGCGGAAGCCTCGTTCGACTCGTTCTTCTCCTCGGAGAAATCGACGAGGGTCCGGACCGATTCGAGCATGGACGAACTCCAGCCGTTTCTCGAGGAGAGCATCGGCCTCCTCCACGAGAACTTCCCCGAGTCCTACGTGCTCTGCTATCAGTCGTCCCGGCAACTCGAACGCTTGGCGCGGCGGTATCCGAGTATCCGGATGATGAATCCCCCGGCGGCGATGTCGGAGCTTCTCAACCGCAAGACCTGGGTGCGTCGGAAGCTGAAGGCGCTCGGGGTCCCGGTGATTCCCGGCGATGAGGTGCTCCTCTCCCCGGACCTGTTCCGAGATCTCGTCGACCGCTACGGCATGCCGTTGGTGGTCAGTCTCGATCAGTCGGCTGCCGGCTCGGGTGTCCATCTGATCGAGAGCGAGTCGCAATTCCGGGCGGTGGCCGCCGCCAACCTGGGCGCTCCGGCCTCGGTGATGCAGTACATCGACGGCAAGAGCATGAGCCTGACCGGCGTGCGGACGCAGGATTACGTCATCCTCGGTGAGCCGTCCCTCCAGGTCATCGGCCAGAAGAGCCTGACGAATCTCAGCTTCGGCTGGTGCGGAAATGACTTTTCGGGCTCCCATCTGACCGACCATGAGGTCGAGCAGATGCGCGACATGCAGACGAGGATCGGGGAATGGCTCGGCGAGCTGCGGGTGGGCAAGCAGAAGGGCTTCCACAGCATCTTCGGGGTCGACTACATCTCCGACGGCGAGAATGTTTACTTCACGGAGATCAATCCCCGCTTCCTCGGCACCACGGCGCTGGTTGCCGATCGCCAGCAGGAGATGGGGAAGATTCCGGTGAGCTTCTTCCATCTCGTGCCTCATCTGCCCGACGTCTACCTCGATGACGAGTTCGTGGCGGAATACAACCGCCGTGGAGATCCCCTCAACGTCTCCCAGATGTGCCTGCACAACATCATGGGTGAAGACGTGGTGGTCGAGGCGTCGATCGAGCCCGGCCGCTACATCTTCGAACGCGATGAGCTGCGATACCTCGGCCCCGCCCAGCGGCTCGCCGACACCGAGTCGTATGACGAGGTGCTGATCACCGGCGAAATCCCGGTGGAAGGAACGCACCTGCTGCGGACCTCCGACGAGATCTGCAAGGTCTACACCTACCGCCCCGTGCTCGGACGCGACGGTCGAACGCTCAACTTCCAGGCCGAGCAACTCGTCAAGGCGGTCCAAAACTCCTTCCGGCTGTCGCCCGTCAGGAAGTAGCGAAGCGATGACGTTCCACGAGCCGGCCGACACGCGGGTGGCGTGGCTGTCGGAGGAGAACGCCGGTCTCCGTGCCGACTTTCTCGCGCACGCCATCCGGCGCCGGGCCTACGAGCCCCGCGATCCGGAGCCGTGTGACATCTCGCTGGTGCCACGGGTGGTGACCGCAGCGCGGCGGCGATGGCTCGGGCCGCTCGTGGGGCGGCTCGTCAAGGCCTCGATCGACGCGGCGCTCGATGCCCGGGGGACCCTGCCCGGCGAGGATGACGGATTCGCCCTCGCCTGGATTGCCGGGCAGGTAGGTCGTCTGCCGCGGCAACTCGTCGGCAACGTGCGATTCGATTTCCTGCCGCAGGGGGATGAACTCAAGCTCCTCGAGGCCGGATGGGTGAACCTCAGCGCCGTCGACTACGCCCCGCAGGCAGCGGCCGCGCTGCTCGACACCGTGCCCGCGCTCGGGGAGTCTTTTGACGTGGAGCGTCCGTGCTTGGGGATGAAACGTCGCCTCGACGAACTCGGCGTGCGGACGCTCGTCATTCTCGTCAAGGAGACC
>Ga0209188_1003047_pt1 | contig 11869 bp, 15 predicted proteins | sample C_130625_EF_Meta_FD_187307 | JGI IMG/M metagenome (GOLD analysis project Ga0209188, IMG submission 187307) | Freshwater microbial communities from Lake Croche, Canada to study carbon cycling - C_130625_EF_MetaG (SPAdes) (version 2) | ecosystem: Environmental > Aquatic > Freshwater > Lake...
TAAAATATTCATTTGTATTAACTATACATATTTTTTTAAACCATTAAAATATAAAATATACATTTTTCACCTTTATAACTTATTTATGTAAAACATGTTCAATTTGTATATAACTAAGTGGTTCTTGATAATTATCTTTAATAAAAATTTTAAATGTCTCGTAATTTAACTCATTATCAAGACAAAAAGCATCAATTTTTTTTATTAGTTCATTAGATTCTCTATATCTTATTCCTTTTTTTCCATATTCATCAAAAGGATAAAACAACAATAGTTCCGGATAATAATAATTCATGAAAGTTGCAATACATTTATACTCACTAAATCTATAATAAGTATTTGAAAGAATCATGATTGTCTTAATCCAATTCTGTTTACTTTTATTTTCAATGTGTTTTATTAAATTATCTAAGACGTTATGGTGCATTATAAAATGATGTGGCACAAATGTTCCACTATTTGGAGGTTCTATGGTATTCATTTCAATCAATTTATATGTTGAATTCGCATACTCAGTTTGGTTAAATTCATTTTTTGCGGATTCCTGTAAAATAGCAAACTTATAATTATTCGTGGTTTTGTCATACAAATCCCACTTTTGTAATAATATTAAATCCGAATCCCAAACAACATAAGGATCCGACAAATTTTTTATTTGTATAAAAGCAGCCATTTTAATAATTTGTTGGTACCACCAACCATATTCTCTTGATTTTTCGTCTTTCCATGTATACCACTTTTCAATGTCAGATTTTGTCAATCCATAATTGGTAATAAAATATTCATCTTCATTTATAAAAAAAATTTTGGTATTATCAATATTCCAATACAAGTATTCTTTTTCTAAATTTTCCGAATCTTCTTTATTTGTTATAACATAAATATTTTTGGGTTTATAATTAGATATTATAGATTCTATTGTTACCCTAATTATTATATTGTTTTTATGTAACGGAACAACAAAATCTAACGCACTCTCTAAATCAACCATTTATATATGATACCATTAAAAAAGAATCATTTCACAGGTTTAATAAATAATTATATCATGATGTCTACTATTATTTTTTCTCACAAATTTTAAAAAAACGTTTATACTTTTTAACTCCTTCAGGTGTATAACCATCACATTTTCTAATAGGTGTTAAATGGTAGTTATATACAGATAGTATTTGTCTCACCAAATTTAATAAAGGCCATTTTTGATTATATTCTGCATTTTCTTGTAAACAAGTCATAAAAGAAGAACTAAACTTTTTTTTTAATTCAGGAATATATTTCTTAACTTCTTCATATTTAATTTGAGACAATAATTGCTCTCTCAATAACAATGTACCGTCTAATTCAATAATATTATTAAAGTAAATACCAACAATATTTAAAATCATTTTACAATCACAATCAAATATTTGATTTTCACTCATAAAATTAATGTAAATATTTATTTAATTCATTTAAACTAATCTCATTTATATTATTTTTATTTTCAAAATTAGGATAATCATAATAATTATTGTTATCAAAAATATAAACATGTTTTATATTTTTCAAAGTATAATTGTTTAAACAACCTGGAAAAACGCCTGAATTTACTGCAATGATTACTTTTGTCTTTGTTGATATAGATGCAATATCTTTAATCGTTAAATTATCATCCATTGTGCATTTTATACCATCTACTTTAGTTGTCGTAATTATTTTAAAATGATTATTCATATTTTTAATGTATGTATCCCATTCATCTTTATTATAATCATATTGTTGTGACATAGGCTGTGAATTTAAAAATAAAATATCAATATTTGCATATTTGTTATTATATCTTTCATTAATTTTTTTATATCTATCAATTAAATTTTGGTCTTTATAATTCAAATTAGTAATTTTAAGATTTATTTTAAAATGGTATAAAACAAAATTGAAAAACGTTACATAAAATTTATTGTAACAAACACGCTGTATACCTTTCTCTCTCAAGTTTATATGTTCTTTATCGTGATTATAATGAAGTTCTCTATTATTGATCCACATCTCAATTGACTGTACGGGTTTTTCACATATATCTTTGATATATATATTATTGCTTGTTTTAAATTCACTTACTTGATTTATATACTCTGGTTTACAGTAATAATTTATAATGTATTCATTATCAATATATTTTTTTAATTTGTTAAATAATATAAAATTAAAAACGTTGTCCCCTAAATGATAACTATTATGTAAATGTAATTCCATGAGAATATATAATACATATTTTTTTATTTTTGATTTTTAATTTTATTAATAACTAAACTAGAACTTTTATTAGAAATAAAATCAAAAAGAATGATTTCATTTGTATATTCTTTCCCTACAACATTTTCTTTTTTATAATCTGAACCTTTGACAATTATATTTGGTGTCAATAATTTAATTATATTCAATGGCGTACCATCATTAAAAACAATTATATAGTCAATGAAATCAAACAAAGAGAGAATTGTGCTTCTCTCATCTATTGTATTTATTGGTCTTGTTTCACCCTTCAATCTTTTAATTGAATCGTCTGAATTGATACCTACAACAAGTATTTGTCCTTTTGATTTTGCAAATTGCAATAATTTTATATGCGCGGAATGCAAAATATCAAAACAACCATTTGTAAAGACTATTTTTTTACCATTATTGAGTGTTTTGATAAAATCTATTTTATTAATTTCATAATCATATATAATTTTGTTAGTTTTACTTTTATAAATGTCAATATTATTTACTAATAAATAATCACTAATATCATTAATATCAATTACATAATTACCTATTACACTTACTCCTTTACCTGCTATATGATTTGCTATTTTTGATGAAATAATTATATCTTTACATATGAATAAATAAACGTAAACCAATACTGTCAAAACAACATCACCTGATCCAGTTACATCAACAACTTCAATATCATTTTCATGTTCTATTATATTAGCAATATCATCTACAAGAATTCCATTTTTACCACAAGTTACAACTGTATGGGTGCTTTTAATATTTTCTTTAAGAAAATATATAATTTCGTCCATATTATCTTTGCCGCTTATAATTTTACTTTCTAATAAATTAGGTTTAAAACAGAAACAATTTTGGTATTTTAAATAATCCTTCACTTTTGGATCAACAAAAGTATATATATTATTTAAATTGGCATAACTAATTATTTCTTTTGTCAAATCAAATTGTAATACTCCTTTATCGTAATCTGATATAACAATCGCTTTAATATCTCCGCAATTTTTAATGTATTGAAATATCTTTGTACAAAGTTCTTCATTAATACTTGTTCTCTCTTCAATATCATGGCGAAAATGCAATTTATTTTCATGAAAAATTCTGGTTTTTTGTGTTGTCTTTCTATTTTCATCAATAAATAATTTATTTTTGATATTTTTTTCATCTAATAATTGTTGAATTTTTTTCCCAAAAAAATCGTTACCTATTACAGAAATTAATTCAGTATTAACATTTAAACTAACTAAATTAAGTGCTACATTAGAAGCGCCCCCTAAATTATACGTTGTATTATAAATATCATGTACGGGAATATCTACTGATTCTGGCGCATGTCTTTCTATTTTTGAATAATGATTTATATCAATCATTATATCGCCAATTACTATTACTCTCATATATCATATAAAATAAAAAAATTTCACATGATATTAATTACCTTTCCATAATCTATAACTATCTTCATCATAATGTTTTGTTGATACCTCAAATACATCTGAATCTTCTAAAGCTATTAGCTGATGAGGTTCTCCTCGTTCATTTGTAATTATATCTCCAACATGTAAATATTCTGTGTGAGTAATACCATTATCGGTTTCAATCCAAATTAAAATAAACGATCCTTTTGATACATACCAAGTTTCCTTTTTTTTCAAATGATAGTGCATGGAAAATTTTTTCCCTTTTTCAAAAGACAAAATTTTTCCACAATATTCATCATTGTTAACAAAAATGATTTCTTTTCCCCAGCCTTTATTAACAATTTCGGGTTCTAATTTCTTTGTAATTTTACACGATTCATCATGTTTTGGTACAGGAAAAATAGTATCAATATTAAATGATTTATCATCATAATATATATCATAATCAGGTTTTTTCATTAATATATTATCGTATTTTACACCCCATTCATCTAATTGTTTTTTTGTAATATCGTAATAATCAATTCCACTCTTTGAACCACGTGCAGTCCAAATAGTTATTTTATTTCCATCTTCTTTTAAGTTATTAAAAAAATCTATGCGCTCCTTTATTGGAGTTGAGTTTAAATAATCGCTATTATTTGTAAAACAAAGAGTATTGTCTAAATCTACAAATATTGATTTTGACATTGTATAATAAACATATTTTATTATACAATTATAAACCTAGTTCGGTTTTTACAAATTAAATTCTGGTATAGAATAATTTTCACCATGTTTAACATATTTGGCAATTATTTTTGGATTTACTTTATTGACGACTATATCTTCCGCTTGGTAAACATTACCGAATTTATCAATATAATAAATTATACCTTGAATATCTTGTGCCCACACTTCAATTTTTTGTGTGTTTATTTTCACATCATTTTCTTGATTATCAATAACTCCATGTGGCGTTCCTTTCATGTGAGTACCACAATATTCAAAACCATCTTTTTTTCTTCTTGTACATTGTTCATTTGTTGCTCTTTTTGCACAACATCTATCAAAAATCGGAACAAAATTTTTCACTCTTTTTCTTTTCATGAAATCTTCTTTGTTAAATGAAAGTCTATCGTAATCATATATGTAATGCAATAATTCATTTATTTGGTTGTTATTAATAATGTCCATTTGTGTAGCTTTTTCTTTGATACTGTCTTTAAACAATGTAATATATGATTCCACTTTTTTGTTTAATCTTTTCTCCATAGTTATAAGTTGTTTATATTGTATTATAGTAATTATTCTTTTATATTTAATTCAATTTTTTTATTATATAAAAAAACAATTTAAAAGCGCGTATTATTTTGATAATATGATTCCCATTGTGCCTAATAAAGATAAAATACTACAACTATAAATTATAACGGTTGGTTCTTCTATTTTTTTTATCAATTCTTTAATTTCACGAACTTCTTCTCTCAATACATGTAGTTTATGAACATTTTCATAACATTTTGAACGTCCTTGCATATGACAATATCGTTTTAGTATCATTCGTGTAAGCATATTATAATGTATTTAAAATTATTAAATTCACTTTAAATACATTTGTTTAATGTTTTTGTCTATGTAAAAAAAGGTTAAAGACAATACCTTAATTACGATTATAAATATGATGAAATTGACTTACTTTAACGGACGCGGTTTAGCTGAGACAAGTAGAATTATTTTTGCTGCAGCAGAAGTAGATTTTGAAGATAATAGATATCCTTTAACTGTTATTGACTGGGCAACATTCAAAATGGAACGCAAAGAATTTGATGAAGATAAAGCTAGTGGTAAACTTTGGCAGTCCATGGACAAGTTACCATTTTTAGAAGTAGACGGTGAAGTTATTTCTCAATCAAAAGCAATAGAGCGTTTTTTAGCTACTAAGTTTGACATGATGGGATCAACACCAGTAGAAGCAGCTAAAATAGATAGTTTATGTGAATGTGTTCGTGATTTTAAAGATATGTATCAAAAAGTTCGCAGCGCACCTGCAGATGAAAAAGAGGAGGCAAAGTCTAAATTTTTCAATGAAACATTAGTAGAACGTTTAGTGGCATTCAATAAAATAGTTGCTATTTCATCATCATCCCCAAAACAAGATAATGTTTTCGGCTTTACAGATAGTGAAAATTTGTATGCAGTTGGTAACAAACTTTCATTAGCTGATATTGTAATCTATACATTTTTAGTTGACTTTTTTGACGACAAAGAACTCATTCAAAAGGCTTATGAAAGTTGTGATAAGCTTAAAGCTATTGTACACACTGTAAGCAAATTAGAAGGTGTTAAAAAATGGTTAGAAATTAGGCCACAAACACCATTTTAAGTTTATGTTTTTTTACGATTTATGGAGATTCTAACTCAGATTCTTCTGATTCCACAGTTTCTTCAACTAGTTCTAATTCTGTAGTTTCCTGAGTTTCTTCAACTACTTCTGGTTCTTGAGTTTCTACAGTTTCCAGAGGTTCCACAACTATTTCTGGTTCTTCAGTTTCTACAGTTTCCAGAGGTTCCACAACTATTTCTGGTTCTTGAGTTTCTTCAGTTTCCAGAGGTTCCACAACTATTTCTGGTTCTTGAGTTTCTTCAGTTTCCAGAGGTTCCGCAACTATTTCTGGTTCTTGAGTTTCTTCAGTTTCCAGAGGTTCCACAACTATTTCTGGTTCTTGAGTTTCTTCAGTTTCCAGAGGTTCCACAACTATTTCTGATTCTTCAGTTTCCAGAGGTTCCACAGTTTCTTCAACCACTTCTAATTCTGTAGTTTCCGCTGATTCTTGAGTTTCTTCAGTTTCCAGAGGTTCCACAACTATTTCTGGTTCTTCAGTTTCTACAGGTTCTTCAGTTTGTGTCTCTTTTTCATTATTATTATTATTATTTTCTGAAATATTTTCAACACCATTTTCATCTTCATTTACATTATCATCAAAATCACTTAAAACAATCGTCAAATTTGGATTATTTAAACTCAATGGTTGCACGAGTAATTTATTATTATCGTAATTATCATATGATATGTCATTGGTTAATTTATTGTTACATCCATTAATGATATTTGTAACTTTTTTAATTCCATTTTTAATAAATTTAGGCATTTTTATTTTTTTATTACTTTTGCTACTTTTGCTCATACTTTCAGTTGAAACATATGATTCACTTGATGGTGTATTTAATCCACTTTGATATTCATAATCATCTAAAATACTATGTTTAGCATGTTTAGAATCAAAAATAATATCCAAATTTACATTATTTTTATTATCATTTATTGTCTCATTTATTTGTTCTTCCTCATCAAGTGTTGAAGCGCTATCATTTATTTTATGATTGTTATTATTTTCAATATTTTCATCAAATTGTATATCACTGTTTATGTGATTAGACATTAATTGTATCTTGTTACTAAATCTTTTCAAATATTTAGCATGTAATTTATGGAAAAATTCAATATAAGATAAAAATAAATTTACTTTTTCTCTCATCAATGTTATTTCATAATTGAACGAATTGACAAAATTATCAATATTTAGTCCAATTAACTGTTTACTCCTATGTATAGATAATTCATTTTCTCTATTATTAATAATGCTTGCAATTGAGTTTAGTAAAACTAAAATATTTTCATGAATTTCTAATGTTGTTTCAAATTTATAATCTTTAAAAGGTTCCAAATCTTTATATACAGGAAAATTGTTTCCTTTTATTATTTCAATAATTTTTTTATCAGTAACATTTCCAATTACATATGAACATATTATTTTATAAAGTTTAAAATATTCACAATACATTCTGTTATTCACGAACAAAAAAATTCGTTTCATATCATCATATTCTAAATCTATCAATTTACTTTGAAAATGAAATGAATCCAGTCCAAAAACAAATAGCTGAGTATTAGTATTTTTAATAAATTCAGAATAGATCATTTTTAATTTATCCGATTTATTCTTTAAAGAATCAAACACACTTATTATTTTACTGCGTACTAAACTAATATTATTAAATTCTGTTTTTAAATTAGAAATTCTAATTTCCATTTTTTCCTTTATAATATTTGCAAATATTTAAATATTTAATAAAAATATAAAGATTATTATGAGAAATAATAATGATGATATACTCGGTGATAACGAAGAAAATGTAGCTATTATTAATAATTTAAACGAAGATCAAATTGAATGGTCAATTGAACACGAAAGAATATTTACAGAATGGGGTGATAAAGCAATGTGTTACAAATGGATGCATTCCAAAGCAAATAGTATGTATTCAAGATTAAACGCATGGTATACCATACCAGTTATTGTAATATCAACGTTAACAGGCACTGCTAATTTTGCGCAAGAAAGAGTTCCATTAGAATACCAAAACTATTTTGTCATGATAGTTGGTGCATTCAATATTACAGCAGGTATTATAACTACCATTCAACAATTCTTAAAAATTACTCAATTAAATGAAGCGCATAGAGTAAGTAGTATTTCGTGGGATAAATTTTATAGAAACATTAAAATTGAACTTGCAAAACATCCATCAGAGAGAACAAAGGTGTTTCATATGATAAAAATATGCAAGGAAGAATATGATAGATTAATGGAAACCAGTCCAAGTATTCCAGAAAACATTATAAGAGAATTTGACAGTCACTTTCAAAAACGTACTTTTTATGAAAAAATAATTAAACCAGAAATTTGTGATTCACTTATTCCAACAGACGACTGCAGAAATCCATGGTACAATGAAGAAAACAAACAAAAAGCTGAAAACGAATTGGCTAAAAACATACAATTGAGAGAAAATAAAGTAAAAAAGAGAGAAGAAAATAATTACAAAGATGTAAGTGATTTTATAGAATTATTTATTAAAATTAATAACAGAGAACCAATGGAAAGTGAAATTTTTGATAATCTGAAAGATAAAATGGATTTAATGATAATAAAAAATATTCTTGAGCAAATTAAAAGTACAAAAACTAATTTTGAAAATGCCTAATCTAATGTGAATAACAATATATTATATCTTATATGTTATAATGTTGGATAATCATTCGGCAATATTATTATTGAAATAATAATAAATATATAAAAATATGTATACACACTATACGATTCAGAACTAACACCATAAAATGTGAGAATTTGTGTTAAACTGTATAAAAGAATCACTGACAACCCTAATAATGTAATTTTATTCATAATTATATTATTATTATATATTATTTTACAATCTACATCTACAGTATTTGATAATTTTCATTTTCATCAAATTTACTTCCTAATAATTTTTTGTCTATATAATGATAAGACAAAGGAGTGTAATTATAATAATCATCCACAACGTATAGTGGAGCATTTTTCAAATAATCACCATTATCTAATTCTATTTTACCTAAATAAACACTATCATATTTTTGTTTCCATAATCCATCGTGGTCACTGATTCTCAACGTCATTTTTTCATAAATATAATCATCATTGCATCCATTTTCTAGGTTCAATTTATTTTTTTTAATTTCAGATTCATCTATAGGATCATTGGGATAATTCATTTTAACTAGATTATTTCCTAAAAATAAAGCATATCTTATTATACCACCTTTAGTGTATTTACCATTTGTATTAAGGTGATCTTCTTCTGTAATTTGTTTATCATATTTAAACTCAGGTTTATAATCTTTGCTCCACCCACCTTGTCTAAATGCATTTATATAATTCGTAAAATAAAATCCCGAACTTAGTATAGAATTATTGTCACTTGGTGCATTTCCAAACATGAACGTAAACTGCAATTTTTTATCATGTGAACCAGTATACACAACTGAAGGTATTTCAATTTGTTCATTTTTAGAGTTTTTAAAATAAATAAATTCATTATTATTCAAAAAAAACTCTGTTGCATGATAATTTACTGGAATATCACATATTTTTCTTGTATTGATAATTTCATGTAATAAAGCAAACCAATAATTTGAATTCCTATTTATCAAGTCATTATTTATTTCTAATTTTGTTAAATCAATAAAAGCATATACATTGTTCTCGTAAAAATACAATCCTTTAAATTCAATTTCACTTATAAATGTTTCCAAATCATACTTTAAAAAATCGCTTTGGCTATTAGATAAAAATAAGCTGTATAGGTAACAATGAATTATTGATAAAAAATTTTCACTATCTTCATTTGCATGACTAACATTTATATATGGAAAGTTCAAACTATTTGAAAAATCATTGATTAAAAGAAATGTATTAAATGGATTTTTACAATTAAAATTTATTTTAAATGGAACCAAAATAACATCCTCTATTTTAACATGTGATAAAATAGAATCTATATCTTTATGAAGTAATTTAATTGCATCATATATAAAAAAATTTTCATCTAGTGTATCTTTGCTCATTTATATTCAATTTATCCAATATAATGAATATAAATAATTTCTATTTATGTAATTTACGCTTAATAGTTTCTTTTATTTGTTCTTCGCGATTTTCCATAATATATTTTGTCAAGTCTTCTGCTATTGTATTGTCCTTGTAATAATTTTGCAATGATGACAAAAGAGTTTTTGAATTAATTGGTTTTCTAACAGTATTTTTTTTATATATTAAAGAACCATCATTAATATCAAAACAATCAATATTATTTGATTTCATAACATTTACAAGACTTTCTGTCATTGTTTTTTTCTTTTTATTTCTCTCTTTAATTTCATTTCTTAATTGCGCAATTTCAGTATCAATTTTTACCCATTCACGAATATTACTTACTAGTTGTTCTTTTGTTGATAATGTATCATTATCCATGGCTTTTATTTATTTTCTATATATTATTTTTATATCTTTATCCAATAACAATGTTTTCTTCATTGTCTACAGTGTCTATATCGTGTTGATTAATATTTTTATTTTGTAAATTGTAATGCCTTTTACATAAAGAATTTTTATAAATAGTCACACAACATGGAGTCCCTTTAAATTTGCCACTTTTTAATATTACATTACAGCATTTAATATCTAAAATAGTATCACTTGTAAGTGTGATTTTATTATTTTTCAATTCCATTTTTTTGTTTTTCAATTCTATTTTCTTTTCTTCCAACATTTTTTTCATTTTAATTTTTTCCTCTATAACTTTAGCCTTTTTAATTTTATCTTGATCTTTTATTTCTTTCACAATAGCTAGTCTATGTTTAAAACAATATTTATTTTCATTATTGTATTTATTTTTCAAAATATTATGAACATATCCATAATGATAGCATTGAGTAGTATGTGTATTTCCCGATATGTCATGTGAGACAAGTTGGTACTGACATTGATTAACTTGATTAATACATGCGCAATAATTCATATTACTATTATTAATATCAAAGAAATTTATACCATGTTCTTTTGAATAACCAAAATTTTCATAGTACGGCAATAATTCATCTTGAATATTTCTACAATAAGGACATCTTATTTGATTTTGCTTTAATTTTGTTTTAATATGTTCCAATTGATTAAATTTTCTTTTGTGATTTAAAACATCTTTAAATAAAGGACCATAATTAAATTTATGACCGCATTGTAATTCAACAAAATTATTTACAAGAGGCATGTTTGTAATTAAACAACAATTGTCATCGTCATTATTATTATCTAGTATTTCGTGATTATCATTATCCAAACAAGTATAGAGCTCTTTAAAAAAATCAATATTATTCTCAATATTGTAATTCATTGTTTATTAAATTAAATATATATATCTTTAAGATTTATCTTTATATTTTTTTTGTAAACAGATATAAATAAAATATGTCACCACCGGAAGTTTGGGGGCCTCCAATATGGACGTTTTTTCATACATTGGCTGAAAAAATAAATGAAGATTACTTTCTAAACATAAAAAATAGTTTGTTTCATGTAATAAAACGAATATGCAAATTTTTGCCATGTCCCGATTGTTCTCAACATGCAACCAATTTTTTAGCAAAAATTAATATAAATAAAATTAATAGTAAATTAGATTTTAAAAATATGCTCTATGTTTTTCATAACACTGTAAATAAAAGAAAAAAGAAACTATTATTTTCGTACGCGAAGCTGGATATTTACAAAAATTATAATATTTGATCATAAATCTCAAACTCCTTTAAAAAGCAT
>Ga0209188_1003048_pt1 | contig 11868 bp, 10 predicted proteins | sample C_130625_EF_Meta_FD_187307 | JGI IMG/M metagenome (GOLD analysis project Ga0209188, IMG submission 187307) | Freshwater microbial communities from Lake Croche, Canada to study carbon cycling - C_130625_EF_MetaG (SPAdes) (version 2) | ecosystem: Environmental > Aquatic > Freshwater > Lake...
TCTGCTTCAATTGCACCGGAATGCTAGAATTTATCGAGCGCTTACAAAAAAATGGTGTGGACTTTAGCGAAAGAAAAGCTCATAACTCCAACTTATATCAATTGTTCATGCGCGAACCAATTAATGGTATCAAAGTAGAACTCAACTTTTCTGCTCAAGAAGCTATCCTTGCGGGCCGAGTTCCCAGCTGGACCGATGAAGGTGCAACGACTTAATCAATCCCAGTTCTTTTAAAAAGAGCTTTTGATTTTTCAGATTGCAAATACTCTATCAATTGCAGAGTTTCTTTAGGATGTTTTGAGGTTTTCATGACAGCCCCAGAGTAGTTCGTATAATTTTGATACTCATCTGGCAGTGAGCCTACAAGAGTCACTCCTTTGGACTCATTGAGTTTGATCTCAGCGATAGCACCAAATCCAATTTCATTACCTGAACCACGAATGACTCGCTGTATTGCATCATCACCATTTACAAAACGTTCAGTTTTACTCTCTAATTTCTCAGCTAGTCCAATTTTTTTAAATAATTGATCAATATATAAACCGGTGGATGCTTTGTTATAAATCAGTCGATCAGCCTGTAAAACTGCATTTCGAAATGACTCTGAGGTATTCATTGGTGAAAGAGTATTACCCTTCTTCACCATAATACCCACTCCCCCTTTACCAAGCAGTGCCATCGTACCTTCAACTAACTTCGCCTGATTTTCTGGTCGAGTCATTAAATTAGTGGCAGTCAACATTAAATCACCCGGCACATTTTCAGTTAGTTTTTGCTGAAGCTGAGGCGCTGTTCCATATTCAATCACCAAACGATTTCCTGTACTAGCTTCAAATTCTTTAGCTAATTCATGAAATGCAGCTTCAAATGGGCCACCACTAAAGACTTTTAATTCAACTGCAAAAGATGAATTAATAAGTGCAATCAACATTCCAATTAGTATGGTTTGAAATATTTTTTTCACGATATTCCTTAAAAGTGTTTTGCAATCTCTGGGTCAAATTTTCCATCAATTAAGACAAACAATACTTTACATGGCTTACCTGATCGATTCGCCCACGCGTGATTGGTTCCTCTTTCGACTAAAAAGTCGCCCGTTTTCATTAAACGTTCCTCTTTATCTAAAACAATATAAATCTCACCTTCCAAAATTAGAGCGTAATCAACTGTTTCTGTACGGTGCATTAAAGGATGTCCGCCTGCTCGATAGGTAGATGCTTTATCTGTTCCCATTGCCCCAAAAGCGGTTTTTGCGCCATCGTTATCTAGTTTTTTTAACCACTCACCTTCAGGACCAAATTCAATAATTCTGACTACTGAACCATTTTTAGGTGGTTCAAGTTGTAATGGTGCAGAAGTAGGATCAGCGTCATTATTAATTGGTACCGGAGTTTCATGGGTGACCCATAAATTAGTTAAATGAAACCCTTCACGTTTTGGATTCGTATGAACTGAAGGAGCTGCGCCATCTTCAGTAAAAATAGCATTCCCTTGATCGTCATGTCCCGTAACGATTCTTCTCACATAACCCTTCACATTTTCCATTGATTGCCTCTATATTTATTGTTAATAAATTTTACAAATACTATTATATTTTTTGATAATCTTTAGGGATACAGTATATCGTTTGAATACGGGTAAATCAGTATTTGAATATCATCGATTAAAGATCGTTATCTATATCCGTTTGTCGAATCATATTTTCTTTCTTCAGGGCCTCTAAAAATATCTTATAGTCCTTTTCAATTTCGGAGATTTTAGAAGAGTCAATAAATTTACCCTGCTTTAATAGATTATCTAGTTGGAGAAACTCATTAGACAAATAGTTAGCACCAATTTGCGCAAATAATCCTTTTAAGGTATGGGTTATAGACTTTGCTTCAACCCAATTACCCTCTGTGATAGCGCTATAAAGCTGATCAACAAATTTTGGCATCTCTTGGGTTGCAGATAATATAACGTTTACAGCTAATCGACGATCTCCCCCAAGTCTGATTAACATACCCTCTTTATCAAATATTTGAAGAGCATTTTCTTGTACAGAATTTGTTGGCTCTGTAGTATTGTTTATCTTAGGCAACCAATTAGAAAGGATTTTTTTGAGCTCTTGAATCTCAATAGGTTTGGCTAAAAAATCCATACCAAGTGTCAAATACTTCGTTCGATCTTCTGCATATGCATATGCTGTCACTGCAACGATTGGAGTTTTTATCAAACCATTATTTCGCTGAAATTCACGGATTTTATAAGTGGCCTCAATTCCATCCATTACTGGCATCTGAATATCCATCAAAATCAAAGCATAGTCAGGATTTTTAATATACGCCTCTACTGCGAGTTTTCCATTGCTCACTTCTTCAACCATCATTTTGGGGGCTATACTTTTAATCATCGCAGAAATCACTAATCGATTTGTTTGGTTATCTTCCGCAACCAAAACTTTACCGGTAGACTCATCAATTTCGCTGCTTTGCTCTTGATTAACATTTGTCTGGTCAACGGGTTTAAGAGCACTCTCGTCCATCTCAAGACATTTCACAGGAATTCTGAACCAAAAAGTTGAGCCCTTACCAATTTTCGACTCAACTCCATAGACTCCTTTCATCAGACTCACTAAATTGGCAACGATGGATAATCCTAATCCTGAACCACTCTGAATCGACTTGTTGGAGACATTTACCTGTGAAAATGACTGGAATAGTAATTTTTGATTTTCCTCATCAATCCCCATGCCACTATCTGTTACGGCAAACTCTAAAATAGCGCGGTCGCCCTCTCGAGTAACTTCCTTTGCGGCAACCCTAACAAACCCCTCATCTGTAAATTTAATGGCATTATTTGCAAGATTAGAGAGCATTTGCCGCAGGCGCACTGGGTCTGCCAAATACATTTGATGATTGGGCCCTAGCCAAACTTGCATTAATTCTAAATTTTTACTTTTAGCAAGCTCTGAGAATAAATGAATGGTTTCTTGAATCAGATCAGCCGGGTCAACAGGTGATTCAAATAATTCAACTTTTCCTGCTTCTACTTTGGAAAAATCTAAAATATCATTTAGGAGCGTTTGTAAGTTTTTCCCTGAATTAATAATTGTTTGAATATGTTGATTTTTATCTACATCACTTACTTTTTGACTTAATAAAATCTGAGCCATACCCAAAATACCATTGAGGGGCGTTCTAATCTCATGACTCATGGTGGCCAAAAATTTAGACTTAGTTTGATTAGCCATTTCTGCAGAGGTTTTTAACTCTTCTAGCTCGTGCAGGTTAGCTTCCTGCAGATTCAGAGCTCTCACAAAATATCGCATACCAATCACAATCGCTAAAACACCGGATACAATAACGAAAGCAATTTGGTAAGCCACTTTATACCAACCATTCAAAACCACATCCATGGGGACGATAATTACATTTATCAGTGGGTATTTTTCAACCAGTCTGACGGACGTTAATCTAGGCTCTGCAGTTCCAGTTGATACTCGAACAGAATTTAATTGCATAATACCATTTTTCTTTTTCTGAACTTCTATTATTTGATAGGCTGCTCCCTCAGCAACCTTAAGCCCAATAGCAGCATCTTTAGATGGATATCTAGCAAGCAATTCATAGTTATCGTTAAATAAATTAATTGTTGTACCAGCACCTAAATTTTCAGCTATTTTTTCATAAAACTCAGTTAAGTAATCTACAGAAAATCCAACCAAAACAATTCCGACAAAACGTCCTTCTTTGTCATTAATTCGTTTACTTAAATAAAATGTCCACTTACCATTACCCTTATTTTTTACTGAATTGCTAATATAAATAGGTAAATTTGGATTTTCTTTTTGCGCTTTAAAGTAATCTCTCTCACTTAAATTAATGCCAGAAACCGGATAAAAACGCGAAAAGTTCAGATTATCGCCATTACCACCAATAATTGAAACAACGTCAATCTGGGAAAGGCCCATTTTTCGGTTTTGTAAAATGTCAAAAACTTCTTTTGTTGACATTTTCTTTCTAAAATCCTCGTCATCCTTAAAGTCATATTTCGTGATTGCATTCACTAAGGTGTCTAAAACGATGTAGCCTGTATCAATGGATTGAGATGTTTGGATAGAAAGTGACAAAGTTATGCTTTCGATCTGTCGTTCCCACGACTCAGTTTGACGTTTCCTCGCCGTCTCAATGGCAATATATCCAAATAAAACCAAAGTAAAGATGAGGCTTAGCCCTAACCAAATTACCTTTTTAGTAGTGTTGCTGTAATTTTTGAGGAAAAGGGGCAATTTCATTAAATTATATTATTCGTTGAATTGCTAATAATATAGGCTATTTGAATGAATAAGCAGTATTTAATGCACTCAAAAAGAGCTCGCTATTGTGTAATCGAGACTGTCGGGGGTGGCATTTGTGGTGTGTAAGCTGAGGATGAATCTGTTTGTATGGGCTTCCATGCCTCTGGGCAAGTTGCCACATTAGGATAAAAGTTGTTTTCAGACTCACAAAAATACCAAATGGAAGGCTTGGCTGTGGCGGGAGGAGGTGGAATCTGATAGTTTGTAACAGGAGGACCTGGTACCACTATTGGTTGTTGATATACCACTGGCGGAGGATAGGGTTGGTAGTAATAAGGTCGAGGATATTGTGATGCAACAACTGCACCACCAACAAATCCCGCGCCAACTCCCCAACCCCAGCGAGGATGCCAGTTTCGATAGGCATGCGCCTCAGAAACGACTGCAAGAGCACCTAACATGATGATGGTCGATAGAACCTGCTTATTGAAATTTCGCATCTTAAATCCCTAATCAAAGAGCACCTTTAATTCCAAAAACTAGAAATAACTTTAATAACATTCTATTAACGCTTATCGACATTAACTAGTTGACATTTATTTTATTAAAGTCATTTTCCATAATGGATATCAAATGGAATCTCGGAAGATTAATCTATTTTCACATTACTTTTTGCAACCAAAGGCACCCAACGACTAATTTCATCTTGTAAAAAAGCCTGTTGGTCATTTGCAGATACATTGAGTACTCTTCCACCGTCTTTTTCTACTAAAGCAATAAACTCAGAATCCTTGTTAACTTGTGCTAAGGCTTGACGCAATTTAGCAACCACCGGGGCTGGAGTATTTGCTGGAGCAAAAATCCCAAACCAACTTTCACCTTGAAACTTGGTAAGTCCAGTTTCATTAATGGTTGGCAACTGCGGAAATAAGGGAGATCTCTTTTCACCGGAGGTTACTAGCCCTTTTAATCGACCTGATTGAACATACGCTTTAGAGGCAGCAACATTATCAAAAATCATATCTAATCGTCCTGCCATCATTTCTTGATAAGCTTGTGGTGCTCCCTTAAAAGGTACATGGGTCAGACTTAACCCTAACTGATCAGCCAAAATATTTCCCCATACATGCTGTAAAGTACCGATTCCGGCAGATCCATAAGTAAACTGCCCGGGCTTATCCTTCATTAGCTTAACCATATCAGATAGGGTATTGACAGGCAAATCAGGCCGAACAGACAGTACAAAAGCATTCGCCGAAATATATCCTAATGGAATAAAATCTTTGATTGGGTCATAGGGCAAGTTTTTCATCAAGGCCTTATTCATGACCATATTGAATAAACCACCAACTAATAATGTATAACCATCTGGTGGGGCCTTGGCAACAAACTCAGTGCCAATTAAAGAACCTGCACCGGCCTTGTTTTCTACAAAGGTAGATTGGGGCAAGATGTCACTTAACTTTTGAGCCACTTTACGCCCAATAATGTCGGTTCCACCACCTGGAGCAATTGGCACAATTAACTTAATTGGATGATTGGGGAAGTCGCCGCTTTGAGCATATACCTTAGAACAGAGGATTAATAATAAGACTAATTGAAGCAATACACATGTTTTGATTTTCATTTTTTACTCTTAATATAAAGTTAAGGGGCTTTAATACCAGCAGATTTCACAATTTTCTCGTAAAGATCTAGATCAGATTTCATTTCATCATAAAAACTTTCTGGTGAAGTTGGTGTCACTAATATTCCAAGTCCGTTGAGTTTTTCTTTTGCCTGTGGAGAGCTCAATATTTCATTAAGAGCTTTATTTAATTGTGCAATAACAGGCTTAGGAGTTTTTGCAGGAGCTAAGAGGCCAATCCAAGACATGACAGAAATATCTTTAAAACCACTTTCAATAAAAGTTGGTACATTCGGTAAACTCGATACGCGATTTTTAGCTGATACTGCAATTGGCTTTAATTGACCACTATCTACATACTGAGTCGCTCCAGCTAAATTAGTAAAAGCTAAAGGTACATCCCCGCCAATCAAACCAATTAAAGCCTGACCACCACTCTTATAGGGTATTGCAACTAAATTAGCATTGGTTTTTTGCTTTAACAATTCTCCTGCAATATGCGGCGTTACTCCAACACCTGATGTTGCATAGGATAGTCCCTTAGACTCTTTCATCGATAAAGCAACTACATCTTTTACTGTTTTTACTGGCAAGTTTGGATTCGCAAGCAAAATAAGAGCTGCATCACCAATCTTACCAATTGGTGCAAAGTCATTCATTGTGCTAAAGGGAATTTTTTCAAAGATGTGTGGGTTGATCACTAATGTGCCATCAAAACCCACCAATAAAGTGTAACCATCTGGCTCTGCTTTTGCTACATAACTTGCGCCAATGTTTCCAGAGGCTCCAGCCTTATTTTCTGCATATACTTCGACTCCTAACTTTTGAGCAAGTTGTTGAGCAATATATCGTCCACCAATGTCAGTTACGCCACCTGGCGCAAAGGGTATGATTAAATGAATCGGCTTGTTAGGAAAATCTTTACCTTGCGCATTGACCTGCAATATTGAAAGATAACTAATTAGAATAGTAATAAAACTCTTTAAAATGATTGAAGTTAAATTCAAATCCGTCTCCTGCTTTATATTTTTAAAATTGGAATCAATATGTTTTCATTGAATCGCATTCTACAAACTGTTATTTTGGGCTTATTTCTATCACAAGCATTGTATACATCTGCTCAAGAATATCCAAATAAACCAGTAAAAGTCATAGTACCATTTGCCGTTGGTGGAGGCGCAGATATTGTCGCTAGACTGGTATTTCAAAAATTATCAATCCGGTTGGGTCAACCTTTTGTGATTGATAACCGAGGTGGCGCTGGTGGGATTGCTGGTGCTGACGCTGTCGCAAAAGCAAGTCCTGATGGCTATACCCTTCTTCTGGGACAAACAGGCCCAAATGCCATTAATCCATCATTATTCCCACAAGTCCCCTACGATCCAGAAAAAGATTTTTCACCAATTATTCAGTTAACTAGTTACCCATACCTGATTGCTCTTCATAATCAAATTCCAGTTAAAAATTTACAAGAATTTATTCAATCCGCAAAAAACAATCCCGATAAATACTCTTTTAGTACTGCGGGTAAAGGTAGTTCTGCGCAAATTGCAGCAGAATTATTTATGCGTACAACCCAAATAAAAATGATTCATGTTCCTTACAAGGGTGCTGGTCCAGCATTAATTGATGCGATGGCAGGTGTGGTCAGTCTGACATTTGGTGACGCCGGATCAAGTACTCCCATGGTCCAATCAAATCGGATTAAGGGTCTGGCAGTAACTAGTAAGAATCGCTCTAAACTTCTACCCAATGTTCCTACCGTTGCGGAATCCGGCTATCCGGGATTTGAAGCAGTTGCCTGGCACGCCGTCCTAGCCCCCGCTAAAACCTCTCCAGCCATCATTAACAAATTAAATATGGAAATCAATGAAGTCCTGAGAGATCAAGAAATTCGTGAAAAACTGATTAGCAATGGACTTGAAATTGTTGGGGGCAGTCCTCGGGAGTTTAGTGACTATATCCACTCAGAAGTTCAAAGTTATAAAAAAATTATTCAAGAAGCCAATATTAAGATTGATTAAAATTTAGCGATTGAAATAAAACGCCAACATCTGAAAGTTGATCAATCGACCAAATAAGATTGATGATTTTTTCGGCATCTAATTTCAATTGATGATGGGCAATTTGATCTTTTAACTTATTTTCTAAATCCTGATCAGACAAAGGTCTTGATACAGAGCCCTTTGCATGCTCAATCTGTTTTTCAATCACTTTATCGTTACAAATCAATTGGATTTTGACACCGTCAACTGCAATTGCAATATCGTCTGTAAATGAGACTTTCGAATAAAATGCTTGAATCTTCTTATTCTTTACTATTTCATCACTAAATTCTTTGAGACCCGCTTGACCAAAATGTAATGCAACGGCAACAGCATGTTGGCCACTGACTTGTGACTGTCTGCCATTCTCAATCGAAGGTCGATCAGTGCGTTGTTTCAATAAAGGATTACCCATAATTCGAATTTCTTGTATTGAGGATATAAAATCTGGGTTAAATTGTTCTTGTTCATATATCTCAAGACAAGCCTCTATCACTGGATTAAGCACAACTCCACAAGGATATGGCTTATAGGTATTATTTAAGACTTCCCAATGGGTGCCTAACTTTTCATTCAAATGCTCTGGCTGAACTTGGTCACCGAAGACCTTTAAAAATCCTCTTATTCCCTCTAGCGGATCCTGGGGACCATCAAAATTCTCTGAAGCACAGATTGCAGATAAAAGTCCATTTTTCGCTGCATTGCCTACACTTAAACTTTTTGACATCGTCCCTAAATTTTCTACTAACCCACATGCTTGTGTCGCGGCATTACCCAATGCCCACAATATCTGTTGTTGATTTAAACCCATCAACTTTGCACTGCCAATGGCTGCGCCAAATACTCCACAAGTAGAAGTAATATGCCAACCTTTGTTGTAATGAAATGGTGAAATAGCATTACCAATGCGACACTCCACTTCCATACCCATAACTAGGGCTGATAAAAACTCTTTTCCAGAGATTATGTTTTGTTGCGAAAGGGCGAATAATGGAGCCGCAACAGGTGCCGTGGGATGAATAATAGTTGGGATATGCGTATCATCAAAGTCAAACACATTGGCCGCCATTGCGTTCATTGCACATGCTTGCAATATATCGAGCTTGTTTTCAAAGCCAATCACAGAAGCCTGCGCTATACCTGAGAATTGACTTAAAATTTGATAAGCCTTCAATATAGTCGGGTCTTGATACGAAGCAATACAAACGGCAAAATAGTTTATTAATGAACGTCGCGCTTCATGCACCACGTGACTTGGTAATTCTTCATAATGACTTTGATGAATATATTGAATTAATTCCTCTGTAATTCCTGACATCGCAAAATGATTCCTATGAATAAGTGGTGTATATTTCTAATTAAGAATAACCTAAAAATAAATCTTTTAGGCCATAAATGAGACTACACCTTTTTATATAGGGCATGAGTATGCAAAATAAAATCATCGGCGTGATTGGCCTTGGCATGATGGGGGTTCCCATGACGAATAATTTGTTAAAGGCAAATTTTCAGGTAAAGGGGTTTGATTTAAACCCTCAAGCTCAAGAAAAAATAACTAAAAGCGCTAACTTTGAATGGGTGAATAACCCTCAAGAAATTGCGAAATCTTGTCAAATTATTATTTTAATTCTTCCAGACAGTAACATTATTGATCAATTACTTTGGGGTCATAATCAAGATGGTATTGTGAGCCATTTCCAAAAAGACACTCTTGTGATCGATATGAGTTCATCAAGGCCAACCAATTCAAAAACGAATGCTGAGCGTTTACATCATTTAGGCTTCAGTTTTGTTGATGCACCTGTATCAGGGGGTGTTAAAAGAGCAATAGATGGCTCTTTAGCTATTATGATCGGTGGGAATGAACATGAAATTCAACCTGTAATGCCCATTTTTCAAGCGCTTGGGAAAACCATTGTGCATGTGGGTACTGCAGGTGCAGGACATGCAGTAAAAGCTCTAAATAATTATGTTTCTGCAGCTGGCTTATTGGCTGTAAGTGAGGCTTTAGTAGCTGCAGAAAAGTTTGGCATTAACCCACATCTGGCAAACCAAGTTTTTAATGCTTCTTCTGGAAAAAATAATACTACTGAAGTAAAAGTTGAGAACTTTATGCTCTCAGAAACTTTCAACTCGGGTTTTGCTATCGCTCTCATGCGAAAAGATATTCAAACAGCTAATGATTTTATTCATGAAATGCAATCGCACGGTAGCTTTGCCCAATTATGTTTTGATGAGTGGGAAGGCGCGGAAAAGTCTCTACCTAAAGGTGCTGATCATACTGCCATGTTTGCGTATATAAAAGATAAAAGCTAGAAAGAAATTATGGGTATCGGTACTTGGGAAGTTTTTGCCATGCGCTATGCGACGATTAATCGCAGAAGATTAGAAAATTTTATTGCGCACGATTTACATGATGCAGCAACTCAAATGGACTATTACGTTTGGTTCTTAAAAAATGATAAAGAAACTATCCTTATCGATACAGGGTTTGATCAAAAAGCCGCGAATGAAAGAAAAAGAAATTTATTACGTTGCCCTATTCAATCGTTGCAGGATGCAGGTATTGCGGTTCATGAAATTAAAGATACTGTATTGACCCATGCTCACTATGATCATGCGGGCAATATTGAGAAATTAAAAAATACTCGCTTTCATCTTCAAGAGCGTGAAATGTCCTATGCCACAGGTAAAGATATGCGCCATGCCTTTTGCCGTCATGCCTATGACCCGCATAATGTGTGTGAACTGATTTATGCCAATTATGAAGAGCGCGTTGGCTTTCATGATGGTGTGTATGAATTACGTTCAGGTATTGAAGTTTATTGGGTTGGAGGTCATACGCGAGGCCTACAAATCGTGAGGGTTCATACGCAACGAGGTTGGATTGTTCTAGCTTCAGATGCAGCTCATTATTTAGAAAATTTAACCAATCGATCACCTTTTCCAATCGTCACAGATACCTCAGACATGCTCAATGCTTACGAACTAATTGAATCCCTAGCTGAGTCACACCAACATATTATTCCCGGTCACGATCCTCTGGTGATGAATTCATATTCAAGAACGGGCCCCGATCATTTAGAAATAGTTTCTTTAAGTAAGCCACCAATCCTATGATGAAAAAATTTTCCTTCCTTGTTTTCTTCATTTTCTGCAATCTGTTTAGTTTATTTTCTTACGGACAAAGTTCCTTTCCGAACAAACCTATCCATGTGATTATTCCCTTCCCACCAGGAGGCTCTACTGATGTTTTAGGCAGATTACTAGGTGCCTCTATGTCAAATAATCTGAATCAAAGTGTCATCGTGGAAAATACTGGAGGTGCCGGTGGAACCATTGGCGCGAATAAGGTTGCAAAATCTCCAGCTGATGGCTACACCCTGCTCTTCCATAATATGGCTCATGCAAGTGCACCCGCTCTTTATAGCAAATTAACCTATAACCCTATCCAGGATTTTGAACCTATCGGTATCGTTACTGAAGTTCCTATGATTCTTGTAGCGAGAAAAAACTTTCCAAGTAATAACCTCAATGAACTTCTTGCATATGCAAAAACAAATGGGGATAAATTAAACTTTGCAAATGCCGGAGTTGGAGCAACATCACAATTATGTGAGGCTCTTTTAAAAAGTGCGACAAATAATAAATGGACTAGCGTACCTTACAAAGGAACTGGCCCCGCACTGAATGATTTATTAGGAGGTCAAGTTGATTTAATTTGTGATCAACCTGCAAGTACCATTGCTCATATTAAAGCAGGTAACCTCAAACCGATAGCTGTTGCCACAAAAAATCGTCTAAAAATTCTGCCACAAGTCCCTACATTTTCTGAGTCTAGCCTCCCAGGTTTTGAGTTAACCGTTTGGCATGGCTTATATGCCCCAAAGGGCACTCCAAAAGAGGTAATAGACCGA
>Ga0209188_1003050_pt1 | contig 11867 bp, 6 predicted proteins | sample C_130625_EF_Meta_FD_187307 | JGI IMG/M metagenome (GOLD analysis project Ga0209188, IMG submission 187307) | Freshwater microbial communities from Lake Croche, Canada to study carbon cycling - C_130625_EF_MetaG (SPAdes) (version 2) | ecosystem: Environmental > Aquatic > Freshwater > Lake | place...
GGTGAGAATGTATCGCGCGATGCAACGCGAACTTCACCCGAAGTAGCTTCCTTCTTCTGATTAATAGTAAGTACAGAGTCGTATACGACATAGGTCTTCTTGCCATCAAAGAGCGCTTTGAGATGGAAGGCAACATCTCCCGTTGAGCGGCCATCTGTCTTGCGATCGCCATCGACTAGTTCATAACTCCAACTCTTAGCACCCTTTGCCTTTGTCGCACCGAGAAGAATTCCTTGGCTATCGTCGCGATAGAAGACTTGGATTCCACCTGCAGTTGCAACACAGGCACTTGAGGTGCTGACATCACTGCCGGTTCGGACTCGCACAGGATCTTTGTAATCATTTACTTGAACGCCATTACCATCAACGATTTCGTAGGTGAGGTTCTTTCCATCGTAGGTTACATAATGAAGATCGCGATCCTGGCTCTCACCATAAAAAATATGCAATGTCTGCTTGGTACCACTGCCATTTACGCAGAGAGAGATTGGGCTAGTGATCGGAGCCTTTGTGCGAGCTGAACTTCCGCCTGCTCCATCTACCGTGGTCTTCTTCCATGCTTTTCCACTCCATGTGGCAATCTTGAGTATTCCACTCTTTGTATCGGTATAAGCAATGAGAGGTTTGCCATCAAAATTAATACTTGTTACATGTTTCATTGAAATATCACCATCAATGACAAAGCGTTGCCATCCTGGTTGTGGAGTTACGGGCGCTGTAATAACCGCATCCGATGTTCCATTTGTATTGGATGAGACGATGCTAAAGGTGTAGCTGGTGCCATTTTTAAGTCCGGTAAAAGTGATGGGGGATTCAGTTGAACTCTTGACCTGATCTGTCTTGAGATTACGTATCGAATAGCTAGTTATCTGTGCTGTACGTGCATTTGCTGGTGGGTCGAAGGTGATGATTGCAGAGCTATCTGCAACAAGTGCTGATGCATTACGGACAACTTGTGGCACACCTACTGCAACGCCCACCGGCGGCTTACGACGTAAATCTTGCATCATGCCAAGTAAGAGCGATCCAGGCTCTCGAAATATCTCACCAGAATCTAAGTTAGGCGACATAATTGAATTTGAGCCTAAGTTGGCATAAGTAGTCTCATCAATATGACTTACAGATGATCCTTCTTCATAACGAGACGGGGTATAGAGAACGATTGGTTTTCCAGAATTAGCAGCTGTGCCGCTTTCACCAGCCCAGACAAGAGGTGATGTAAGTGCTTTTCCAAGTTCAAGTGATGGCGAAGGAAGATCTGCGAGGCGTCGCTTATCTGGCAACTGTGCATATGCGTCATACGGTGTTGGTTGCTCGATGGTTCCGTATCCAAAGAATGTGTCATAGGAATCTGTCGAGAGAAAACCTAAACCATGCGCCATCTCGTGGAGAAAGACAGATTCAAGGTCATATTCATTAGAACGAGGTGCTCCATCATTGCGCGTATTCCATAGCGCCATTGAATTAACTTGAATAATCATCTCAGGATTTTCGGGATCTAAATCCTTTCCAGCAAGTGCATTGGCGAGTGCTGATGGATACCAGAGACTTGCATCAGGTGCTCCATCAAAACCAGAGTAATAATTTCCTGGGCGCGCACTGCCGAGTACACCAAAGGAAGCAGAACGTCCCCACGACGCTTCAATTGTGATGGTTACGCTGGATGCAAAGTTTGCACCCCAAATATCTACAGCTGCTTGAAAATCTTTCTTAGCCCACTCTGGAAAGTTCTTGTAATTTATTTGAAACTTTGATTTCTGATCTAGATGGGAAACTTTAGGTGGTCGAGTTTGGGTTGTTCCCGATGTCTTACCTGCAAAGGTATGACCCCAGACAGTAGAGGGAGCAACTTTGAAATTAGAGAGCGCATGAGACTGAATTGGCGCCAGAAGTGCAATAAGAGTGACCAGGGCGCTGATTACTCTTAGGGAATAGCGCCTCATAGCGGGCAACGCTATCAGGGTGGGAGAATGTAGTCATGGTCACCGTTTACTCTCGTCACGGCTGTCACCTGTGTGAAAACGCTGTGAATACCTTAGAAGGTATGCGCGAGGAACTCGCATTTACCATTGATGTCATCTATATAGATGGCAATCCAGAACTTGAGAAGTTATATGGAAACGAAGTTCCGGTCATTCATATCAATGGCGAACATCATGACTTTTACAAAGTCGATCCAGAACGCTTTAGAACTTCCCTTGAAAAACATCGTCGGCATCAATAATTCGATAAGAGTAACCCTGCTCAGCTAAGAATCGTTGACGGTTCTGTGCAAAATCTTGGTCGATAGTGTCTCGAGAGACGACAGAGTAAAACTTTGCAGTGCGGCCATCTGCCTTGGGACGCAAGATACGACCTAAACGTTGCGCCTCTTCCTGACGCGATCCAAAGGCCCCCGATACCTGAATTGCAATAGTTGCTTCAGGTAAGTCAACCGAGAAGTTGGCAACTTTAGATACAACTAAGCATGTTATTTCGCCAGTTCTAAATGCTGCAAAGAGTCGCTCACGTTCTTTCTGCGGGGTGTCACCTTTAATAAGTGGAACGCCGAGAGTTTCAGAGAGATCATCGAGCTGATCGATATATTGGCCAATCACAAGTACTTGTTCGCCAGCATGATGTGCAACTAACTCTTCAACAACATTACGCTTGGTGCGAGTTGTGGCGCAGTAGCGATAACGCTCTTCAGGTTCGGCGGTTGCATACGACAGTCGTTCTGCTTCGGTGAGATTTACTCGGACCTCAATACATTCAGCGGGAGCGATATAGCCCTGCGCTTCAATCTCTTTCCACGGAACGTCAAATCTCTTTGGACCGATGAGTGAGAAGACCTCACCTTCCATCCCATCTTCGCGCACCAACGTTGCAGTAAGTCCTAAGCGGCGGCGAGATTGGATATCTGCGGTAAAGCGGAAAATTGGCGCAGGAAGTAGATGTACTTCATCATAAATAATCAGACCCCAGTCATGAGTATCAAAGAGATCTAAGTGGGCGTAGACGCCATTCTTCTTCTTTGTCATCACTTGGTATGTAGCAATGGTTACAGGGCGAATCTCTTTCTTCGCTCCTGAATATTCGCCAATTTCATCTTCAGTCAGCGTTGTGCGCTTGAGCAGCTCATCGCGCCATTGACGCGCAGCTATTGTGTTGGTGACAAGAATGAGCGTTGTCGCCTTTACCTGCGCCATAGCGGCTGCGCCCACAATTGTCTTTCCAGCGCCACAGGGAAGAACTACAACGCCTGAACCGCCATGAAAGAAACCTTCTGCTGCATGCTCTTGGTACTGGCGAATCTTCCAACCATCTTGCTTGAGCGCAATGTCATGTGCTTGACCATCGACATATCCTGCGAAATCTTCTGCGGGCCAACCGAGACGAAGAAGTGATTGTTTGATCTGTCCGCGCTGGCTTGGGTGAACCGCGATAGTTTCCTTATCAATACGCACACCCAGCAGTGGAGCAATCTTCTTTGCACGGATTACCTCTTCAAGCACTCCTGTATCGGTAGTGACAAGAATGAGTCCATGAACTGGATCTGCTTCAAGGCGCAGACGACCGTAACGAGACATTGTCTCTGCAATATCGACCAAGAGTGAATGTGGAACTGCGTACCGTGAATATTTAATGAGCGTATCAATAACCAACTCTGCATCATGTCCTGCAGCTCGCGCATTCCAGAGACCGAGATTTGTTAAGCGATAGGTATGGATATGTTCTGGAGAACGTTCCAGTTCTGCAAAGGGTGCAATAGCGCGGCGACATTCAGTTGATAGAACGTGATCAACATCAAGGAGAATTGTCTTATCGCTCTGGACAATCAGTGGTCCATCGGTCACGAGTGCGCATCCTTTGCTAATAGGTCTTTAATGAAAGCGTGCAGGAAATCGCTGCGCTCTTGCATGGAAGAGATACTGACCCATTCGGTAGGTGCATGTGCTCCGCCACCGACAGCGCCAAGTCCATCGAGTACCTGTGCACCAGCTGCTGCTGCGAAGTTGCCATCACTTGCTCCACCCACTTCTGCGCATCCCAATGGCTTCATACCAATGGCAGCCGCAACCTTTTCGGCGCGCTCATAGAGCGCCTTTGTTGAAGTTGGTTGCAATGGTGGGCGATTGAGCCCACCGGTGATTTCTAACTTCGCCTTGGGATTGACGGCTACAAATTTCTTAATCGCAGCATCGACTCTTTCTAGCTCTGCTTGTGAAAATGATCGTGCATCGATATCGAGAACTGCTAAATCAGGGACTGTATTTGTTGTATTTCCAGAGTGAAGCAGAGTTGGCACCACAGTTGTTCCATGTTCTGCATTCTCAAGGGCTGCTAGCGCCAAAATTGCATGTGCAATTTCAGTTGTTGTATTCACGCCCTTCTCAGGTTCGAGACCGGCATGTGCAGCAAGACCTCGTATCGTAATTTGATACATCGCAGTTCCTTTGCGACCTGTCTTCACTTTTCCATCAAGGGATGCTTCAAGAACAAGAACTGCCTTTGCACTCGATGACAAATCTTTTATTAGCGCCTTCGATGCGTGGCTTCCAGTCTCTTCATCTGTTGTAGCAACAAGGGCTACAGATCCTTCAATACCTTTGAGTGCAAAGAGCGCTTGCACGAATCCCGCCTTCATATCGAAAGTTCCGGGGCCGCGAAGTACATCGCCCTTTACCTCCCAGAGTGGTTGGTAGGAACCATGTGGCCAGACTGTGTCGAGATGTGCAAGGACGAGAACATCAGGGCGTTCTGCTCCCCACCAAAAAACTGGACGACCTTCAATCTCTTTAATCTGCGCAGGAGTTCCAAGCACTCGCGTTGCAATATCTCCAGCAAGTTGAACAACAGAGCGGCAGGCATCGAGATCTTCAGTCGGTGATTCACACCGAACAAGTGCCTCAAGAGATGCCAACATAGGCTCAAGTCTGCCGTATTGAGGGTCTTTCTCGCTTGTCATAAGGCGGCAACCCCCGTAATTCGGGCAATTCTAAAGGTCTGTACTTCACCGGTGGCGTGATCGCGAGCTATGAGTGAACCGGCAGATAATTTCAGCGGATCGATAATTCGATGTGAAACCAAACCATTGTTATCGGCATATCCAATAGAGAGCGATTTACTTGGTTGATTCTGCAGGTAATCACTTAAGAGATCTAAAGTTTCATTTGCAGTTGTACGCGGCAGTGAACCAAGAGCCTCGGTTGCAATATTGCGCATCGTGCTCTGTTTGCGGCTTGATTTTTCACCGGTGCGAAGTGCGCGCAAGGCGCTCTCAATCTGCTCTTCATCGAGTCGATCATATTCACCAATAATTCTTGGTGGACGCGCCTTTGTCTGTGCGCGTTGAATACGTGGACCGCTCAGCAAGAGCCCGCGCGAATCTTCGCCAGCTGGTAGATAGCCGCAACTACGAAGAATATTCATCGCCTCTGCTGCATCGTGGCCACAGATTAAGACTTCTGGTGCAATCTTTCGCAGCCCCAAGATATCAAGACGCTTATCACCAAGTATTTGAGTAATGAGCGCTGAATCCTCGCAACGGATAAATGAAGCGGTATTTCCCACACGTAACTTGCCATGCTTCTTTGCAACATCTGCAATGAGATATTCCAGAGGTTGCGGCATGGGAGTCTTTGACGTTTTGCTAAGGAACTTTGCAATTTCTTCTCCTGTGCGCCCGTGATCGAGCCCGCGACGGATAGAACTTTCAGAGAAGCGGAAAACTGTGGCGCCTCCGCGAGATTCAACATCTGCAATCAACGCGAGTTCTTGGGCAACTTCATGTTCAAGAGGTCCTGGTGCGATTGCGGTGTTATCGCTCTGAATAAGTATGTGATCAACAGGTTTTGGTAGATCACCATTGATTGATTCGCAATCTCCACCTGCAAGGAAGTCAGCGCCATAGCTAGAGATAACACCTTGCCCTGTAATACCGAGCCACTCAGCTTCGCGCAGAGTAAATGCGATGTAATCCTTTTGTAGTCCACCAGAGCGCTTCAATGGCGCTAACCAGAGCGCTGATGCAAAGAGTGAATCAAGGCCAGGTGCGATCTCTGAATTTTCATTAAGAAGTGAGAGCGTTAAACGACGAGTGCTTGCAGCCCCTGATCTATCGAGTTCAGGACCAAGGGGTGCAACGTTCTTGCTGCTCTCGCGTCCGACAAGCCCTGATAAACGAGAGGATGAATACCAAGCAGATGCAAGGGTGAGCCAGCGGCTCGATGAGTTCTGCGTCAACCAGATATCGAATTGATGCGTCGGAAGAATTTTGTCATCGGGGTCAATCGTTAATAGACCGGCACAGTATGAAACTTCTGCAATCAGCGCTGCACAACTTTCATCGACGCCAAGATGGAGTGAGATCTCCTTTAAATCGCGAACACCGAGACCACCAGAACGCAGGGCAGAAGCAGGCTCTTGCGCCCAGAAATTAAGAATTTCTTCTGTCCAACGCAAGAAAGTTGAGATATTTGCAATAGATGCCAGCTGCACATTTCGCGCATCTGGCTTTACGCCCTCAACGCTAGGTTGTGATGTCGTAATTGCTTTGTGAACTTTATTTCCGCGGAGGTAAATTGCAACTTCGCGAGGAAGAACAACAGTCTGCTGATTAAATGGAATAAGAAAACCTTCATCAAGTAACCATTGAACTCCGGCACCAGGTTTCTTAATATCTCCGATAGTTCCGCGAGGTGGACCCCAGACCATGGCATCGAGAACTTTCTTCGACGCAGCTGGTGCTTCATCTAACTTCTTGAGCTTTAACTTCGCCATCGAGGCAGGTCCAAGGCCGGCAATCTCATTTCCTAAAACATCTTTTAAGGTTGTTGGCGTGCGAAGACCATCTTTATCTGCATAGAGAAGGCCACGTTCAATCAGACCTGGAATAACAAAGAGCGCTGCCTTATCGGTAAGTGATGCAACATCTTTTTCAGAGAATGGTTCATCAAGGATGGCGCAGACTTCAAGAACTTGAAGTTGCCAATGATTGAGCGCATCAATTGCACGAGCCAAACTGGGGGCAGAGGAGGCGCGAGCTGCCAGGCTTGCCATATCGGGTGGAACGGGAGTGACTAGATCTGGGCGGTAGGTAAATATGGAAATGAGCGCGGCATCATCAAGGCCGCGTAGGTAATCTGCAAAAGAACGAATTTCCATAACCTGCCAACGATAGCGGTATGGCAGGTGCGTGCGCTAATCGGTGAGATTACTTAGCGAGTAAATGCCTCGACTAATAAGGCCTTTGCCTCATCCTCGTGCAGATGATGATTACCGGTTGCAGGAGAAGCGGATGCGCGACGTGAGATGCGACGTAGGACGCGACCATCGACTGCTGTTCCACCAATTGCTTCAGTGGTGCTGAGTGCAACATGTGGCCATGCACCTTGGTTGGCAGGTTCATCTTGAACCCAGAGCAAGTTTGCGTTCGGATACTTTTTCGCTTCCACTTCCATCTGTGTAACTGGGAATGGATATAAACGCTCGACGCGCACAATTGCTGTACTGCTGTCATTAAGTCGCGTGCGCTCTGCCATCAGGTCGTGATAAATCTTTCCTGAACAGAAAATTACACGTGATGCGTTGGTGACAGCAGGATCTCCAATGACCGGCAGGAAAGTTCCCGATGTGAAATCAGCCATTGATGATGCAGCAGCTTTAAGTCGCAACATAGATTTTGGAGTGAAGACAACCATTGGACGGCGCTTTGGATTTGCTGCATGGAATCGGAGCAAGTGGAAGTACGAAGCAGGCGTTGATGGTTGAGCCACAGTCATATTCTTTTCGGCGCAGAGCGCTAAGAAGCGTTCAATACGAGCCGAAGAGTGATCTGGTCCTTGGCCTTCATATCCGTGTGGCAGAAGTAGTACGAGAGAAGAACGCTCACCCCACTTTTGAAGTGCAGATGAGACAAATTCATCGATGATTGTTTGTGCGCCATTGGCGAAGTCACCGAACTGACCTTCCCAGAGTACGAGAGCTTCTTCACGCACTACGGAGTATCCATACTCAAAGCCCATAGCTGCATATTCGCTGAGCAATGAGTCGATGACGAAGAATTGATTTGCATCGGAGATAAGTGAGCGCAGTGGAGTCCACTCGCTTCCATTCTCTTTATCAATAATGACTGCGTGGCGATTAGAGAATGTGCCACGACGTGAATCTTGTCCCGCTAAACGAATTGGTCGACCCTCTTTAAGAAGTGAACCGAAGGCGAGCATTTCACCTGTTGACCAGTCGATAGTCCCATCGTTGATGGATTCAGCGCGCTTCTGCAGTTGTGGCAGGAGCTTAGGGTGAACGTGGAATCCTTCAGGAACTGCAATCTGCGTCGCTGCAATCTCACGGATGAGTTGCTCAGAGATAAAGGTTGGAACATCTTCTGCATTAGGAACAATGGGTGGCACGAAGTTCGGATCGTGCTCTTCTTGGTAGTTGGCAACGGATGCAAATACATCTTCGAGCTGCTTCTGGTAATCGCGCGCAATTTCTTCAGCTTCTTCTGGAGTGATATCTCCACGACCAACGAGAGCTTCGGTATACAAGGTACGTGTTGTGCGCTTCTCATCAATGAGTTTGTACATCAGCGGCTGAGTAAAGCTTGGCTCGTCACCTTCATTGTGACCGCGTCGTCGGTAGCAAACCATATCGATCACTACATCTTTATTAAATGCTTGGCGATATTCAAAAGCAAGGTGTGCAACGCGAACACATGCTTCAGGATCATCACCATTGACGTGGAAGATAGGTGCTTCAATCATCTTGGCAATATCTGTGCAGTAACGAGCAGTACGTGATGAACCAGGTGAAGTAGTAAAACCAACTTGGTTATTGACAACGATATGGATAGTTCCACCTGTGCGATAACCGGGAAGTCCGGCAAGCTGCATCGTTTCAGCATTAACGCCTTGGCCTGCAAAGGAGGCATCTCCGTGAAGAAGAATTGGTAGAACTGTGTAAGCGCCCTTTGTATTGAGGCGATCTTGCTTTGCACGGACAATTCCTTCAAGAACTGGGTTGACCGCTTCTAGGTGTGAAGGATTTGCAGCGAGATAAATCTTTGTCTTAGCGCCGGATTCTGCAGTGAAGACGCCCTCAGTACCGAGGTGGTACTTCACATCGCCTGAACCGTGTACTTGGTTCTCGGCGTAGTGTCCTTGGAACTCTTGGAAGATTTGTCCAACAGATTTACCTGCAATATTTGCCAGCATATTGAGGCGACCACGGTGTGGCATACCGATACATACTTCATCGAGTCCGCGCTCTGCAGCTGCCGAGACGATTGCATCAGTAATCGGAATTACTGATTCGCCACCTTCGAGAGAGAATCGCTTCTGCCCAACAAACTTTGTCTGTAAGAAGGACTCAAATGCTTCAGCGCTATTGAGCTTACGCAAGATGCGAAGTTGTTCTTCGCGCGCAGTCAGATAAACGCCAACTTCCATATGTTCTTGCATCCACTTGCGTTCTTCTGGAATAGAAATGTGCATGTACTCAACGCCGACAGAGCGGCAATAGGAATCACGTAGGATTCCAAGAATTTTACGAAGTGGAAGGAACTTCTTTCCACCAAATCCACCTGTTGCAAATTCGCGATCGAGATCCCACAAGGTAAGTCCATGTGTGACTACATCAAGATCAGGATGTGTGCGCTGCACGTATACAAGTGGATCGATATCTGCCATGAGGTGTCCCCATGTGCGATAGGCGTGAATGAGTTGCTGCACACGCGCAGTCTTATCAATCTCTTCATCTTTCGTTACAGCAAAGTCAACAGCCCAACGAATTGGTTCGTATGGGATACGAAGGGCAGTGAAGATTTCGTCGTAGAAACCTTCTGCACCGAGTAAAAATTCGTGGATGCGGCGTAAGTAATCTCCGGATTGCGCGCCCTGAATAACGCGGTGATCGTATGTACTTGTGAGGGTTAAAACTTTGCTAATAGCCATACGGGCAAGAGTTTCTTCACTTGCACCTTGGAATTCAGCTGGGTAATCAAGTGCGCCAACGCCCATGATGAGCCCTTGTCCCTGCACCAAACGTGGAACGGAATGAACAGTTCCGATGGTGCCTGGGTTGGTGAGTGAAACAGTGGTGCCTGCATAATCTTCAACAGTGAGCGTGCCCCCACGCGCCTTCTTCACAATTGCTTCATAGGCAACCCAGAACTGTCCGAAATCAAGTTCTTCGCAACCCTTAATAGATGGAACAAGAAGTTGGCGAGTTCCATCTGGCTTTGCCAAGTCGATGGCGATACCTAAATTGATATGTTCTGGTTTTCCGAGCGCAGGTTTTCCATCGAGTTCGCCATAGAAGGCATTCATCTCTGGCATCGCGCGGATTGCCTTGATCATCGCATAGGCGATGATGTGAGTAAATGAAACTTTTCCACCACGTGTGCGCTTGAGATGATTATTGATAACGATGCGATTGTCGATCATCAACTTCGCTGGAATTGCACGAACTGATGTCGCAGTCGGAACTGTCAATGAAGCTTCCATGCTCTGCACAACGCGAGCTGCAACGCCACGAATTGGTTCAAGAGTTGATGCACTTGGTGTGGCTAAAGTGGGAATTGGTTTTGCAACAGGTTGCGCCGGAGTTGCAGGTGTCACTGGAACGTTGCGAACGACGGGTTGGGTCGGTGTAACAGGTGCAGGTGTTTGAACAGCAGGGACAGCCATTGAGATATTCGGTGGAGTTACAGTCTTTGGAATTGGTGGTGTTCCACCCTTGGGAGAATTAATCTGGGGTGCGCCAGCAACGGGTGCAGCCGATCCTGCTTGAGGATTACTTTGAAAGTGCGTTACCCATTCTGCGGGAACGGATGCGGGATCGGCTTGGTAGCGCTCATACATTTCTTCGACGAGCCAATCATTGGCTCCGAAGTCCTGACCTGATTGCGACACTGAGCGCTCCTTTGCGGCATCTGCACTTAACTTTTATTACAACTAGCTGAGGCTAAGACTATCGGCTGTGAGAGCGCTGAATAAATGGCGAAAGCGCCCAGAGCACGCGAGATTGCGCACATTTTTTCGCCCCATTGGCACCTTTCGAAGGGCAGCTCCGGAGGATTCTTGAGAAGGTGTGCCCATGAATTCAGAGATCACTCGCCCGCTCGCCATCATCACAGGTGGAAGCCGCGGCCTCGGCTACGAGGTTGCACTTGCGCTCGCACTGCAAGGCTTTGATATCGCCCTGATTGCAAAGGATGCGCAGCGAGTTGAGAGCGCTGCCACTGAAATTCGCGAAGCAGATCGATATCGCAATGGAGTAACCACTGCACACATCTCCACCTTCACCTGCGATCTCGAACAGCCACACCTTGTTCGCGAACTCATCGATTCACTTACTCAATCTCTACCAACTCCCGAAGTTCTCGTTCTTGCCCATGGCGTGATGAGCGAAAAAATGTCAAAGACGCTCAAGACAAACGATGCCGAGTGGCGACGGGTGATGGCAATCAATCTTGATTCCGTATTCCAGCTCGTCAACGGAATTGCGCCTGCAATGGCAGATGCACGCAAAGGTCGCGTCATTATCTTCTCTGCCTGCCTTGGCCGAATGTCGGGACCTGGAAATGCGGGAGGTCTTGCCCCATACAGAATTTCTAAAGCGGGCGTTAATGCACTCGTTCGCAACCTTGCACATGAAACAGGTTTGGGCGCTCGCGGATTCCTCGTCGATGCAACATGTCCCAACCATTCACGCACCGATATGGGCGGCCCAGATGCGCCACGTTCTGCGCAAGAGGGTGCAGCTACTGCAATCTGGCTTGCAACAAGAGAATTTAATTCAGGGGATACAACAGGTGTGCTCTGGGAAGATCAGAAGATTGTTGAGTGGTGATGCGTATCCGCATCAGAACTACCCCTTGATGC
>Ga0209188_1003051_pt1 | contig 11861 bp, 11 predicted proteins | sample C_130625_EF_Meta_FD_187307 | JGI IMG/M metagenome (GOLD analysis project Ga0209188, IMG submission 187307) | Freshwater microbial communities from Lake Croche, Canada to study carbon cycling - C_130625_EF_MetaG (SPAdes) (version 2) | ecosystem: Environmental > Aquatic > Freshwater > Lake...
ACCCCGCGCTGTCCCAACAACTGCGCGACCGCAAACTCGGTCACCTGACCGCTTTGCATCCGCAAGGCGTGCTCAGCGCCAACATCGGCTGCATCACCCATTTGCAAAGCGGCAGCGGCCTGCCTGTGCGGCATTGGGTGGAGATGGTGGATGAGGCGTTGCATAGTCGCGAAATGACATGACCCTGCTGTGCAAGGAGTCTGCGCATGCTGTTTGTCGTTTTACTGATTGATAAACCCGACCATGTCCAAGTGCGGGCCGATCATTTACAGGCGCACATCGATTGGCTGGAGCGGCACAAGGATGTCATCCAGGTGGCTGGATCGCTGCGCCGTGAACCCTCGGAAACGCCCAAGGGCGGGTTGTGGATTGCAAAGGCCGATTCAAAGCAGCTCATTGATGAGTTGCTCCAGACCGATCCGTTTTATCTGGCCGGACTGCGTCAAAGCTATGAAATCCTGCATTGGTCCAAAGCCAACAGCGCGCGGCAGGTGCTGATCTGAATGCCCGAGATCGCGCTTTTTCTGCGCTGCGGTGCTTGTGATCACAAGGTCTCGGCTTTTCTGGCCTTTCGCAATGGTGGACTTCTGGCGTGTTTGCGCCGATGGGCTTTCAGTGAAATTGAGGCCGTTGCCCCTCGTTTGAACGGTTCTTAGCGCGCGGGAGCCTTTTGTAAGGCGTGTCCACCGTCACCCCGCAGCGAGCACGCCCATCAGCTCTACCAAGCCAATCGCTTGAGTGCCGTAGCGCATCGGAAAGCGTTCTGTGCCGGGGTAAACCACATAGCGCTCTTGGATGTTCAGGTCGGCGCAGGCGATGTCAAAGCCTTTGCTGAGGGTGGGGGCTGTCGAGCGCTTGATTTCGATGGCCATCTGTGGTTGTCCTGCTCGCTCAATCAGCAGATCGATTTCAGCCCCTGCATGGGTCCTGTAGCAGTACGCCGTGCAATTGGGGCTGGCAACGGCTATCAGGTTGTCGATGCAAAAGCCTTCGTAACTGGGGCCGCATACCGGGTGACCCGCCAGATCGTGCAAACTGCACAGCCCCAGCAAGGCGTGCACCAAGCCGCTGTCGCGCACATAGACCTTGGGAGCTTTGACCAGGCGCTTGCCCACGTTGCCGCTCCAGGGACGCAAGCGTCGCACCAGTTGCAAATCCACCAGCAAATCGATGTAGCGCTCGACCGCCGGGCTGCTCACGCCCAAGCCGCTGGCCAGGCGGCTTTGCTGCAGCAAGGCGCCTTGTTGGTGGGCCAGCATGGTCCACAGGCGGCCCACGGTTTCGGCGGGCAAACGGGGTGCGAACATGGGTACTTCGCGCTGCAAGTAGCTGCGCACAAAATCTTCACGCCAGCGCAGACTGGCCGCATCGCTGGCGGCCAATAGGCTGTCTGGAAATCCGCCCCTTAGCCACAGCGTGTCCAGATCGGTGGCAGGCCACTCCAACCCATGAATGGGGCCAATTTCCAGATAGGCTACGCGCCCTGCCAGCGTTTCACTGCTTTGCTGCATCAAATCCAGCGACGCCGAACCGAGCAGCAAGAAATGGCCGAATCGCGGCCCCGCACGGCGGCGCTCGTCAATGATGCCGCGCAACACTTCAAACAGGCCCGGCATGCGGTGAATTTCGTCCAAGATGACCAACTTGCCGCCTTGGGCGCGCAAAAATGCATCGGCGTCTTGCAGCCGCGTTCGGTCGGCTGGTCGTTCCAGATCGAGGTAGGTTGAGCCTGCTGGCCAGGTGTCGGCAAGCGTGAGCGCTAAGGTGGTTTTGCCCACCTGGCGCGGTCCAAGCAGCACCACAGCCGGGGCTTCATGCAGGCGTTCAGACAAGACGGAAAGGGTTTGACGGTCTATCACCATTGAAATTTTAACGTGTTTCGTTAAAATTTCAATGATTAATCTCAAGAAGAGCGCCTATGCCGTCTTCAGTGAAAAGTCTCTGGCGTCAATCGAAATGCGCGCTGCCTTTTCGGCAAAAGTCCAGAACGGGTAAGCACAAGACCCCTGAGCTTGAGGTTTTTGGGGGTCTGGCCTGGTTGCTGCGGGCAGCCTGCGCGGGATTAAGCGGCCTATTGCTGCTCAATTTTGGAACTTATTGCAATGCTTTTCCAGCGTTCTATTTCTTCGCGCTGAAATTTGCGCATGGCCTCTTGACCCGAGGGCAGTTGCTCGACGTTTTGCTTGGCATAAAAATCCGCCGCCTCAGGTGAGGCAAGAATGCGTGCAAACAGATCCGAGAGTTTGTCAATGATGGGCTTGGGCACACCCGCTGGCGCCATGATGCCATTCCAAGGGGCAGGTGTGAAGTCCAGCAAGCCCTCTTCCCGAGCGGTGGGCACATCGGGCGTGCCCAGCAGTCGTTTGTCGGTGGCGCTGGCCAGGGCGCGCACTTTGGCAGACTGAATCAATGGCAGCGCCGACGTCACATCTGCCACGCCGATACTGATCTCGCCACCTAAAACGGCTTTGACGGTATCGGGCGAGCTTTTGTAAGGGACGGGCAGCAGATCGAGACCCGCTTTTTCTGCGAGCATGGCGCCCATCATCTGGTAACCGGCCGAACCGGAACCGATGGTGAGCTTGCCGGGCTCGCGCTTGGCGGCGGCGATAAATTCGCGCAGGGTGCGAAAAGGTGAGTTGGGCGGCACGATGAGCACAATGGGGGAGCGGATGAACAGCGAAATGGGTACCAAATCCGTCAAAGGGTCATAGGGCAGCTTTTTGAACAAAGCCACATTGGTCGCCATGGTGGAGTTGCTGCCCGCAAACAGCGTATAGCCATCCCTTGGTGCAGACAGAACCGCTTGGACACCGATAAACCCGTTACCGCCCCCCTTGGGCTCCACCACAACCGGTTGCCCGGTCAGTTCGGATAATTTTTGACCCATAAAGCGCGCCGTCAACTCGGCGCCACTGCCTGGTGGGAAGGGCACAACAAAGCGAATGGACTTCGAAGGATAGGCGTCCTGAGCAAAGGCCCAAGGAAGTGCACCTACCCCCATTGCGGCAGACAGAGTCCGCAATGTCTTGCGGCGGGAGCGTAAAGTAATTTGGGACGTCATGGAGTTCCTTGGAAGGGTTGGCTACATTGAAGGCTAACGGCACACCGACTCCATCAGCTTATAACGCAGCCCCCGAGTTGACGCAAAGGTTCGCGTCAGGCCGCCAACGCCGCCTCGATGTCTTTACCGATCTTCTCGGGGGTATCCTGCGGCGCATAGCGCTTGATCACGCGGCCGTCTTTACCGACCAGAAATTTGGTGAAATTCCATTTGATGGCCTTGCTGCCCAAGATGCCGGGGGCCTCTTCAGACAGCCATTGGTACAAGGGGTGGGCATCGCTGCCATTGACTTTGATTTTTTCCATCATGGTGAAGGTCACGCCGTAATTGCGCTGGCAGAAGATGCCGATGTCTTCGTTCGAGCCTGGATCTTGACTGCCAAATTGGTTGCAGGGAAAACCGAGCACGGCCAAGCCTTGGCTGGCGTAGTGCTGGTGTAGTTTTTCAAGCCCTGCGAACTGCGGTGTGAAGCCGCAGGCGCTGGCGGTATTGACGATCAGCATGACTTTGCCTTTGTAGTCAGACAACGCAACGGGCGCTCCATCGATCGCCAGGGCTTGAAAATCAGCTATTGAACGCATGTGCAGCTTCCTTGTAGTGGGTAGGCAAACCGTGCCGCCCGAAGTATCAAGTGTGCCTTGAATGGGGCCAAATGGACAGAATGGCCGCACACACAATCAGGCTACCGCCCCAAAGTGTTTGGGCACTGAGTTGTGTAGGGCCTAGCCATACCGAGGACAAACTGGCAAACAGAATTTCAGACAGCATGACCAAGGCGGTGGTTTGCGCGCTCAGTCTGGCCGCACCGTATTGAAGGGCCAGGTTGCCCATCAAAAATGCCAGAGACAAGGCCAGCAGCTGCGGCGCCCAAGCCATACTGACCTCAGGGGGTGGTGCAATGGTGCCCAGCGCCAAGCCCGCCAGTCCGGTGCAAGTCGCCATCAAGGCACCACCGCCGAACATGGCCAGCATCCTTGCCGGTTCAGGCGCGTCGTGCAGTTTGCGCAACAGGGCATTGGTCAGCGCAAAGCAAAAGCCACCCATCAGGGCCAAGCCGTCCGCAGTGGATTCGGGTACGGGCCAAGGGATGTCTGGGCGCTTGAGGACCACAGCGACACCGGCCAAAGCCAAAATCAAGCGCAGAACGGCCCATCGGGTGGGCTTTTCCCCGAGTAGCCACCAAGCAATCAGGATCGACCAGGCCGGCATGAGATAGAAAAGCAAGACCACGCGGACCACATCGCCAATCGTCACGGCCCAGTTGAAACCAACGTTGGTCAAGCCTGAAGACAGCAACAAAAGCCATAACCATGGGTGTTGTTTCCAGCCTCTGGCAGCTTGAGGTCTGAGGGCGATCACCACACCCAAGGACAAAGCGTAAATCAGAGCGGTCGCCCATAAAGGATGCAGGCCTTGGCCTTCGAGAATTTTGAAGGGCCACCAAGAAACTCCCCAAACCAAGGCGTTCAGGAGCAGGGCTGCAACAGCAAATCCGCGCCCCTGATCAGGGGGCTGGGTCATGCGATCGAAGGGGTTCAACCATGCAGCTGGTCATTTTTGGCGACGTCTATCAGGTGGTCAACCACTGCTTTGTGTTTCACCCGATTGTGGGCGTGCCATTTTTGAATCAACCACATGAATCCCGCGACCAACAGACCAAATGCAGTGATGGCGCCAAAGGCCGACACACCCATGCCCGTCGAAAAACTGTAAAAACCGCCCAAAGCCAAAATACAGGCTTGTTCATTGAAGTTTTGAACTGCAATGGATCTGCCTGCGCCCATCAGGTTATGTCCCCGGTGTTGCAACAAGGCATTCATCGGGACCACCAAGAACCCGCCCAGTGCGCCCAAAAGAATCAAAAAGGGCGCCGCCACCCACACATTGTTAATGACGTTCATGGCCACCACCAAGAGGCCCATGGCAATGCCCAAAGGCATGACGCGGGTAGCTTGGTGCAGTTTCATGCGCAATGAAGCCACCACAGCGCCCACAGCCGTGCCGATCGCCACCACCCCCACCAAGCTGGAGGCCTGTGTGGTGCTGTAACCCAAAGCCGCAGCGCTCCATGCCAGTACGATGTAACGCAGATTGCCCGATACGCCCCAAAACAAAGTGGTTGTAGCCAAAGAAATTTGGCCTAATCGGTCTTGCCAAAGCTTTTTGTTGCAGTGCCAAAAATCAGGGATCAGCGCCAGCAGATTGCGTGGCAAAGGACGCACAGGGGCATCGGTGTCGGGGATGCGTGTGTTGAACCAGGCCGCCAACGCATAGAGCACAATCAGCAAAGCAATGGCAGCTTCAGGGGCGGTGTCAATGCCCGTGTCAATCAAGGGTAAATCCAGGCTCAAAAGCATGTCGGCGGCATGCGAGCTGACCAATTGACCCCCCACCAATACGCCCAAAATGATGGAGGCGATGGTCAGACCCTCGATCCAGCCGTTGGCCTTGACCAGTTGGGAGGGCGGAAGCAATTCCGTCAAGATGCCATACTTGGCGGGCGAGTAAGCGGCCGCGCCCAAGCCCACAATCGCATAAGACAGCAGCGGGTGGGTGCCAAACAACATCATCAGGCAACCGACCACCTTGATGGCATTGCTGATGAACATGACTTGCCCTTTGGGTCGGGAGTCGGCAAAAGCACCGACAAAGGGCGCCAAAATCACATAAAACAAGGCGAACATAGGCACCAAAGCAGCACGCTGCCACTCGGCGCCACCGCTGGTGCGAATCAGCTCCACGGCGGCCACAAACAGCGCGTTGTCGGCCAACGAACTGAAGAACTGGGCTGCCATGATGGTGAAAAAACCGCGCTTCATGAGATTCTGATGTGAAAGAACGTGAGTAAAGCCATGCCGAAGTCTTAAAGACAGTTATCTTCTGAAGAGATTGGGTTATATCACGCCGTTGAAGTGCCACAATTGCAGCAATCCTCGACACCCTTTTCAATTTTTGACATGCCCCGACCGATACAGGCCATCATTCATGCCAGCGCATTGAGGCTTAACTTGGCACGCCTTCGAAGCAAAACGCCCGATGCACTCGCTTGGGCTGTTGTCAAGGCCAATGCATACGGTCACGGATTGGAAAATGTGTATGAAGGCTTGCGTGGCGCTGATGGGTTTGCCCTGCTGGATCTGTCCGAAGCGTCACGGGTCAGAGCGCTCGGTTGGCGTGGACCTATTTGGCTGCTCGAGGGTGTTTTTGAGCCGCGCGACCTGGAGCTTTGCTCCAGGCTGCACTTGTGGCATACGGTGCATTGCGATGCGCAGATTGACATGTTGGCTTTGCATAAAACACACGAACCACACCGTGTATTTCTTAAAATGAATTCTGGCATGAACCGCTTGGGCTTTACCCCACAGCGCTTTCGTTCTGCATGGGCGCGTCTGAATGCGCTACCGCAAGTGGATGAAATCTCACTCGTCACCCATTTTGGGAATGCCGATGGTCCTTTGGGCATAGCCGAACAAATGGCACTTTTCGACGAAGCCACATGCGATCTGCCCGGCGAGCGCAGCGTCAGCAACAGTGCCGCCTCTCTGCGATATGCGCAGTCCGCAACGAAAGCCGACTGGATCCGCCCGGGCATTGCCTTGTACGGCAGCTCACCTGACTTTCCTGAACGCAACTGCAGGGATTGGAGCTTGCAACCTGCCATGAGCTTGCACGCAAAGATTATTGCCGTGCAAGACGTACCGATTGGCGGCAGTGTGGGTTATGGCGCCTTATTTGTGGCCGAACAACCTACCCGAGTGGGCATTGTGGCTTGTGGATATGCTGACGGCTACCCCCGGACCTGCCCGACAGGCACGCCGGTTTTGGTGGACGGTGTTCGAACTCGCACCCTAGGACGTGTGAGCATGGACATGTTGGCGGTCGACCTGAGCAAGATGCCCGAGGCGGGCATGGGCAGCACGGCGACTTTGTGGGGCAAGGCGTTCAATGGCGCTTTGCTGAGCATTGATGAGGTGGCCCAAGCGGCAGGTACCCTAGGTTATGAGTTGATGTGCGGCCTGTCAGCCAGGGTTCAGGTGCAGGTTGAGGACTTGCAGTCCGCGTGACAGGCGTCCCGCGCTTGTCCGAGGACAATGCGCCATGCCTCAACGTTCTCCACCGCATCCGCATGACCGACTCAGTTTGATGGTTGCTTTGGCGCTGATCGTCGTTTGGGGCGGCAATTTCACGCTGCAAAAGTATCTGTTCGACATCATTTCACCGTCAGGATTTTTGCTGGCCCGCTACACACTCATGCCCTTGTTTGCTTTGATGTTGATGCGCTGGCATTTGGGGCAGTGGCTGCCGCCTATTTCCCGTCAAGACGGTTGGCAAATGGCCCGACTCGGCTTTGTCGGGCACTCGCTGCATGTGGGATTGGTCAGCTACGGCGTCCACTGGTCCACCGCGTTTTCCAGCGCAGTCATCATGTCATGCGGACCTGTTTTCACCTTGTTGATCTTGCGATACAAAGGTTTTGAACGCCTGACCATGGCGCAGATCTGTGGCGTTGCGCTGGCCTTGGGTGGCGTCTTGATGTTCTTGTCAGACAAATTGCTGGGTGGCCATTGGCGGGCCGGTGGGGGTGACTTGGTTTTATTGACCTCTTCCAGCTTGTTTTCTTATTACACCGTGGCCGCAAAGCCGATGATGGAGCGGCATGGCCCCGTGATGGTCATGGGCTACGCCACTTTGTGGGGCGGCTTGCCTTTGCTGTTCGTAGCCGTTCCTTGGGGTATCGAAGCGCCTTGGGGTTTGTTGACCGGGTGGGACTGGTTGGGCGTGTTGTGGGCCGTTCTGGTGTCTGCTTTTTTGGGTTGGCTGGCCTGGGGGTGGATCAACACGGTGCGAGGTGTGGCCCGAACGGCACCTTTGATGTATTTGATGCCGCCCATGGCGGGATTGTTCGCCTGGGCTTTGTCTGGTGAGCATTACACGGGTATCAAAATAGCGGGTGCAGGGGTCACACTTTTGGGGGTGGCATTGGCGCAATATGCGGGCCACTTCACGCGCAAACTCAAAGTTTGAACCAGGTGTCATAACTTGTTTTCACAATCAAAGCGCCCACCACGACCATGAAGACGATGCGCACAAAGCCTGCGCCATGCCGGAGCGCCATTCGGGTGCCGATCAAGCTGCCCACCATATTGGCCAAGGCCATGGCCAGCGCCAAATGCCACCAGACCTGACCTTGGATTGCAAACAACACCAGCGCTGAAAAATTGGTGGCTGTATTGACCCATTTAGCCGAGGCTGAGGCATTCAGGAAGTCATAGCCCATGATCCGAACAAAAGCAAAGACCAGAAAACTGCCAGTACCGGGTCCAAAAAAACCGTCGTAAAAGCCCATCACCAGCCCAATGCACGCGGCAATCCCAGCCGCTTGACGGCCATTAAAGCGAGGGACGTGGTGACGCCCCAGTTCTTTTTTGACCAAGGTGTAGCCCAGCAAAAGCAGCAGCACAAAAGGCAAGGCTTTGCGAAAGAGTGAAGCATCGATCAGTTGCACCGCCCAGGCGCCGCTCAAGGACCCGATGGCGCCTGCCATGGCCGCAGGGAGCAAGGCCTGCCATTGCATTTGGACTTGTTGGCTGTATTGGAAGGTGGAGAAGGCGGTCCCCCAGACAGAGGCACTTTTGTTGGTGCCCAACAAAGTGACAGGGGCAGCCGAGGGAAAGGTGGCAAACAAGGCGGGGACCAGAATCAGGCCGCCGCCACCCACAATCGCGTCCACCAGACCAGCCAGAAACGATGCCAACGAAACAATCAGTAATTCCATGCGTCGATTGTCTCACCCGCGAATCAAGACAAAGGCACTGTTGTCTTGCCATGGCGCGGGGGTAGGAAGCCAAAAAAAACGCCGCATGAAGCGGCGTTTTTCTATGTCATCGTTTGCCGATGTCTTGGGCTCTTGCGAGTCTCATGTGTCTCCTCGGTCCCTCGTGGTGACATGGCCTGGGCCCGTCATCGAGTAGAGCCAATGTAATGCCCCTGGTGGGTGCAAAAAATCAGGGATTTCCCGCAATTCGGGTATGTCCTGATCAAGCAGGCTGAGGATCGTCAGGCTAGCGCAGCGTCCATGGCGATCCACTGCGCGGCCTTCTCGGCCATCATCAGTGTCGGGCTGTTGGTGTTGCCGCTGGTGATGGTGGGCATCACGCCCGCATCGACCACGCGCAGACCGGCAATGCCGCGCACCTTGAGGCGGCTGTCCACCACCGCCATCGGGTCGTTCGCGCGGCCCATGCGGGTGGTGCCCACCGGGTGGAAAATGGTACTGGCAATGTCGCCGGCCAGCTTGGCCAAGTCGGCGTCGCTTTGGTATTGCACGCCGGGTTTGAATTCTTCGGGCACAAAGGGCTTCATCGCGTCTTGCGCCATGATGCGGCGCGTCACCCGCAGGCTGTCGGCGGCCACCTTGCGGTCTTCGTCGGTAGACAGGTAATTGGGCGCAATGGCGGGTGCGTCTTCAAAGCGCTTGCTCTTAATTTGCACTGTGCCCCGACTGGTGGGATTGAGGTTACACACGCTGGCGGTGATGGCCGGGAAGCTGTGCAGCGGCTCGCCAAACGCGTCCAGACTGAGCGGCTGCACGTGGTACTGGATGTTGGCATGCGGCTGGTCCGGGTCGCTCTTGGTGAAAGCGCCCAACTGGCTGGGCGCCATGCTCATCGGACCGGTGCGCTTCAAAGCGTATTCCAGCCCGATCAAGGCTTTACCCCAGAGGTTATTCGCCATGGTGTTGAGGGTTTTGGCGTTCTGGACCTTGTAGACCGAGCGGATTTGCAAATGGTCTTGCAGGTTGGCACCCACGCCAGGCAGGTCATGCACGACAGGCACGTTGTTGTCGTGCAGCAAAGCGGCCGGGCCAACGCCCGAAAGCTGCAAAATTTGCGCCGAACCGATGCTGCCTGCGCTCAAAATCACCTCACGCGAGGCGTGAACTGTCACCATTTCCAAACCCGTCCACACCTGCGCGCCGGTGCAGCGCTTGCTGCCATCTGGCAAGGTTTCGATCAGCAGCTTGGCCACCTGGGCTTGGCTCCACAACTCAAAGTTGGGGCGGGCGTAACAGGTGGGGCGCAAAAAAGCCTTGGCGGTGTTCCAGCGCCAACCGGCTTTTTGATTCACTTCAAAGTAGCTCACGCCTTCGTTGTCGCCGCGGTTGAAATCGTCGGTGGCGGGAATGCCCGCTTGCTGCGCGGCCTGCGCAAAAGCGTCCAGAACGTCCCAGCGCAGGCGCTGCTTTTCAATCCGCCATTCGCCGCCCGCTTGGCGGCCTTTGAGGGTGTGGATGTAGCTGCCTTCGGCGTCGTCTTGCGCCATCAAACTCGGGCGCGTGCCTTTGGCACCATGAAAGGCGTTGGCCCCTTTGTAATGGTCTTCGTGCAGCTGAAAGTAGGGCAGCGACTGGTCCCAGCGCCAAGCGTCGTCGCCGGTGATCTGCGCCCATTGGTCGTAGTCACGCGACTGGCCGCGCATGTAAATCATGCCGTTGATGCTGGAGCACCCCCCCAACACCTTGCCGCGCGGGTAACGCAGACTGCGGCCATTCAAGCCCGCTGCCGGCTCGGTTTCGTACATCCAGTCGGTGCGCGGATTGCCAATGCAATACAGATACCCGACCGGAATGTGCACCCAGTGGTAATCGTCTTTCTTGCCCGCTTCAATCAGCAGCACACGCTTGCTGGCGTCGGCGCTCAAGCGGTTGGCCAGCAGACTGCCCGCCGTGCCGCCGCCGACGATGATGTAGTCAAAGGTGTTGTCGTTCATGGTTGAGGCCCTGTCTTGTCTGCCGACGATTGTGCACGTCAACAGGTCGTTGGGGTCCAGCAAGCCCAGCGAGGGTGGCTGGGAGGGGTTGTTGGGCCGATTTGCTGGCGCGAAGCGACTGATGAGGCCCGGCGGCCCCGCCCAGTCGCCCTCGCGGAAAAGACAGTGACCGCCCCCATGGCCAAATTACTTGGCCGTCGGCATCACAAACTCAGCACCCTTGCCAATACTTTCCGGCCAGCGCTGCATGATGGATTTTTGCTTGGTATAAAAACGCACGCCTTCTTCGCCATAAGCGTGCATGTCGCCAAACAGGCTGCGCTTCCAGCCGCCAAAGCCGTGCCAAGCCATGGGCACCGGGATCGGCACGTTGATGCCGACCATGCCCACCTGAATGCGGCGCGAAAACTCACGCGCCACATTGCCGTCGCGGGTGAAGCAAGACACGCCGTTGCCGAACTCGTGGTCGTTGATGATCTGCACCGCGGTGGCAAAGTCAGGAACGCGCACGCAGCTCAAGACTGGGCCAAAGATTTCTTCTTTGTAGATCTTCATATCGGTTGTGACATGGTCAAACAGCGTGCCGCCGAGCCAAAAGCCCTGCTCACAGCCGGCACCGGCTTTCGCGCCGTCAAACTCGCGGCCATCGACCAGCATTTGCGCGCCTTCGGCCACGCCCGCGTCGATGTAGCCCTTGATGCGCTGACGCGCCGCGTCGGTGACGATGGGGCCCATCTCGGCGGCCAGGTTTTCACCGTTGAGCACTTTCAAGGCTTGGGTGCGTTCGATCAATTTCGGCAAGATTTTGTCGGCCACATCGCCCACCAGCACGGCCACCGAAATCGCCATGCAGCGCTCACCGGCTGAGCCGTAACCCGCGCCAATCAAAGCGTCCACGGTCTGGTCAATGTCGGCGTCGGGCATGACCACCAAGTGGTTTTTCGCGCCGCCCAGAGCCTGCACACGTTTGCCGTGGTGGGCACCGGTTTCGTAGATGTAATTGGCAATCGGTGTGGAGCCGACAAAG
>Ga0209188_1003056_pt1 | contig 11841 bp, 11 predicted proteins | sample C_130625_EF_Meta_FD_187307 | JGI IMG/M metagenome (GOLD analysis project Ga0209188, IMG submission 187307) | Freshwater microbial communities from Lake Croche, Canada to study carbon cycling - C_130625_EF_MetaG (SPAdes) (version 2) | ecosystem: Environmental > Aquatic > Freshwater > Lake...
CTGCTGCGGATCGGCCGGCACCTACAACATCCTGCAACCGGAGATCGCCGGGCAACTGCGGGTGCGCAAGCTCGGCCACCTCAACCGCACCGGCGCGGATCTGATCGCTGCGGGCAATATCGGCTGCCTGACACAGCTGGCCGGCGATGCGCTGCCGGTCGCCCATACGGTGGAGCTGCTGGACTGGATGGCGGGCGGGCCGAAGCCAGCGACGCTGCCGTGATCCATCGACGTTGGGAGAAGGTGCTTGTGCCGCTGGTGCTGACCTTCTTCATGACCTTCTTCCTCTCGATCTTCCTCACGCTGAACAGCGTCGGGCTGATTGAGGGCTTCGTGCGGCTCTGGCTGTCCAACTGGATGCTGGCCTGGAGCTTCGCCTTTCCGGTGGCGATCTTCGCCCTGCCGGTGGCGAGGGCACTGGTTGCGCGGCTGATCGGGTGATCGCAGCCGCACAAGGCTTTGCCGCGTGCCGCGCAGCCCAGGAAACCGGAGGTTTCCGCCTGGCGATTGGGGGCGAGCAGACGGCTCATCCCAGCGGTCAAAAGATTAAGCCGTTGGTATAGGGCGTCGGTCGCTAGAGCATGCTGCGTTCGCATTCGCTCACGCGCCCTGCTCTGACGTTTGGTTGGTCGCGGGATTCAGCGTTTCGGCGATTCCGCCTCAACGCATCGCGCTCTAGACGCGCCACGCGAAACGCGGCACCTCGCCGCTATGCCGAGCCGCCCCCTGCCCCGACGCGCCCTGCCGCTGCTGCTGGCCCCCTATGTCGCCCGCGCCAACACCTATCCGGACCGGCCGATCAGCCTGGTCGTGCCGTTCCTGGCCGGCGGCAGTACCGATATCGCGGCCCGCATACTGGCCGACCGCATGGCCGGCAAACTCGGCCCGCAGGCGCGCATCGTGGTCGAGAACCGGGCCGGCGCGGGCGGTTCGGTCGGCACCGAATGGGTCCGGCATCGCCCGGCCGATGGCTATACGCTGCTGCTCGCCTCAGCCTCGGCGCTCGGCACCAATCCGGCGGCGCTGCCCGATCAGACGCCGTACGACCCGGTGCTGGACTTCACCCAGATCGCACTGATCGGCGGTGGCCCGATCGTGCTGGTGGTGCCGGCCGCCTCCCCGTTCCGCAGCGCCGCCGATCTGCTGGCGGCGATCCGCGCCAATCCCGGCAAGTACAGCTGGGCAACGAGCGGCGCCGGCGGCATCGGCCATTTGACGGGGGAATACCTGAAGATTGCCGCCGGCCTGCCGGGGATGCCGCTGCGCGCCGAACACGTGCCTTATCGCGGCGGCTCGGCGGTGATGGAGGCATTGGCCAAGGGCGAAGTGGACTACTCCCTCGAAGTCCTCGCCTCCACCGCGCCGCATCTGCGCGATGGGCTGGCGCGCGGCCTTGCGGTATCGTCCTTGCAACGGCACCCGCTTTTTCCGGATATGCCAACCCTTGCCGAAAGCGGCCTGCCAAGCTTCGAGATCACCACCTGGAACCTGCTGGTCGCGCCGAAGGGTCTGTCCCCGGCCCTGGCCGAGGTGCTGTCCCTGGCCGCACGTAGCGCCCTGGCAGAAGCCCAGACCAGCGCCCGGCTGACCGAGGCCGGGGTCGATCCGGGGCGCCCAATGACGCCAGGCGAAACCCGGGCCTTCCTGGCCGCCGAGCTCGCCAAATTCCGCGGCATCGTCGCCCAGGCGGGCCTGCGCCTCGGGCGCCAATAGCCGCGGGACTTGCGGGCCGCCGCGCGCCGCCCAACGCTGGGACCAGATGCACCGCCCGCTCCTATTCCTCCTCCCGCTACTGTTGGTCGGCCCGGCCGCCCTGGGCGCCGACCCGCCGCCCGCCGCGTCGGGCCGCTCCGCCCAGCGCGCGACGGAACTCGAACAGGCCTTCGCCGCCCTGCACGCCGCCCCGGATGAGATGGCGGGCGCGCTGATCGAGGCCCGCATCCGCGCCCTCTGGCAGCAGCAGGCGGGCCCGGCGGCGGGCCTGCTGATGCGGCGCGCGGCGCGCAACCTGTCGGCCCGGCAGCCCGCCGATGCGCTGGAGGATTGTGACGCCGCCATCACCCTGCAACCGGATTTCGCCGAGGCCTGGGTCATGCGCGCGACCGCCTATGCGGCAGGCGGTGACGCAGCGGCCGCAGCGCGCGACCTGCAGGAAGCGCTGCGGTTGGAACCCCGTCACTGGACGGCGCTGGAGACTCTGGCCGGGCTGCAGGAGGAAGCGGGCGACCCCGCCGGTGCGCTGCGGAGCTTCAAGGCCGCACTGGCGCTGTATCCGAAGCTGCCGGGCGGCGCGGCGCGGGTGCAAGAACTGACCGTCAAGGTCGAGGGCGAGGCGCTCTAAAACCATCGATAAAATTCGTTGAGCGCTGGTATTGGCCTTTCCGGGCCTTCAATCGGCGGGCGGACACCTCCGGTGTCCGTAGGCGCGCGACATTGGCCGCGGCGCCCCTTCGGGCGCACGGCGCAAGTCAGAGCATCTTGGCGTTCTTGACATATCCCATGAAGCAATCACGCGGTTGTTAACTTCTGCATGCGCAAAACGCATGGCTGGTGCCCGAACAGATGAGTGGTTTGTAATCTGTGAGAGGTCCATGTTGCATCGCGAAAGGTGCAGTCTCTTTGACTGCGGTGATGAAATCAAATGTCTGACCTTCTTGCTATGCTGCCCTACATGGTTGCGCTCCTTGCCGCCGCAGCGGCCGTCAAGCACATCAAATAGGCGCGCTCGCCACCTCAGTTTGGTTACTGGTTCGTTAGGCGTCAGCGTCCTTGGATGAATCAGCGCCATCCATTTCGGTGTCATAACTGTCATTTTGCGGCGCCGCGCAGCCATATCCCTCACGCTGCGTGTCTCGCCCACCCCGCTGCGCCCGCCGTATGCCAAAGCAACGGACCGATGGCGGCGGCATGCCGCCCCGGCGCATCCTGGGTTTATGACGACCAACATCCCCCTGCCTGACCCGGACGCCGACCGCTGGGCCGCCCTGATCTCCCGCGATAGTTCTCCGGCCTGCGGGCCGTTCCTTTATGGCGTGACGACCCAGGGGGTGTTCTGCCGCCCCGGCTGTCCTTCCCGCCCGCCGTTGCGCCGCCATGCCAGGTTCTTCTGCGATACGCGCGCCGCCGAGGCCGCGGGTTATCGCCCCTGCAAGCGCTGCGACCCAAAGGGTGAGCGCGCTGCGTTGCATGCCGCCGCCATCGCCGCCGCCTGCGCCATGATCGAGGCGAGCGAGACCATCCCCTCCCTGGCCGCCTTGGCAGACCGCGCCGGGTACGCCCGGCACCATTTCCTGCGGCTGTTCCGCGAAGCGACCGGCGTCACCCCCCGATCCTATGCCGAAAACGTGCGGGCGCGCCGCCTCCAAGCCGCGCTCGCTGCTGGGGCCAGGGTCGCCGATGCAGTGGCCAGCGCGGGCTTTAGCAGCGAGAGTGAGGTTTATACCAAGCCACGCCGCTTGCTCGGGATGACACCGGGCGCCGCCCGACGCGGCGGCGCGGGGGAGACGATCCGCATCGCGGATGCGATGACGCCCCTCGGCCCCCTGCTGATCGGCGCGACCGAGGCGGGGATCTGCTTCCTCGGCTTCGCCGAATCCCCCGCCGCGTTGGAGGGCGATCTCCGTCATCGCTTTCCGCACGCCGAGATTGTGCCCGCGCCAACCGCGCTGGCAGCCACCCTCCGCCGCATCGTCGCTTTCATCGAGGAGCCGAAGGCGGCGCTCGCCCTGCCTCTCGACCTGCGCGGCACCGCGTTCCAGCAGCGGGTCTGGGAGGCGCTGCAACGCATCCCCTGCGGCGAGACCACCACCTATGCGGCGCTGGCCGCAGCGATCGGCGCGCCGCGCGCGGTCCGCGCTGCGGCCAGGGCCTGCGCGGCGAACCCGGTCTCCCTCGCCGTGCCCTGCCATCGCGTGCTGGGCAAGGATGGCGACCTCACCGGCTATCGCTGGGGGGTGCCGCGCAAGCGCATCCTGCTGGCCAAGGAGCGGGCGGCGCAGGAGTGATACCAGCGGCGTGAGGCTTTGGCTCGTGCCGAGCGCCCGAACGGGCGCCGCGGCCAATGCCGCGCAGCTAGAGCATGCTGCGTTCACATGCGTTCACGCAGCCCGCTCTAGCATGTGTTGGATCACGCGATTCAGCGCCTTCGGCGATCCCGCCTCAACGCATCGCGCTCTAGAGCATGCTGCGTTCACATGCGTTCACGCAGCCCGCTCTAGCATTTGTTGGATCGCGCGATTCAGCGCCTTCGGCGATCCCGCCTCAACGCATCGCGCTATAGGAAACCGGAGGGTTCCGCCCGGCGCTTGAGGGCCAGAAAAGCCATACCAGCGGTCAAAGGATCTGACCGCTGGTATGACCTTGCGGCGCGGCCCGGTCGGGGCGATCTCTATGGCATGACCCTCGCCCTACCCTTCCAGGATACCTATCGCCACCTGCCGGCGGAGTTCTTCACCCGGCTCGACCCCGCCCCAATCGCCGCCCCGTCGATGATCCGGCTCAACACGCCGCTGGCCCGGGCGCTCGGGCTCGACCCGGCGCGGCTGGCCGGGGCGGAAGGCGTGGCGATCCTGGGCGGGGCGCGGGTGGCGGAAGGCTCAGCGCCGATCGCCCAGGTCTATGCCGGGCATCAGTTTGGCGGCTTCTCGCCCCAGCTCGGCGATGGCCGGGCGCTGTTGTTGGGAGAGTTGCTTGCCCCGGATGGCCGACGCTTCGACCTGCAACTCAAAGGCAGCGGCCGTACCCCTTATTCGCGCGGCGGCGATGGGCGCGCGGCGCTCGGCCCCATGCTGCGCGAGTACCTGGTCAGCGAGGCGATGGCTGCGCTCGGCGTGCCGACCACGCGCGCCCTCTCGGTGGTTGCGACCGGTGAGGTGGTGCTGCGTGAGCGGCCGCTGCCCGGCGCGGTCCTGGCGCGCGTCGCCGCCAGCCATCTCCGCGTCGGCACCTTTCAGTTCTTCGCCGCGCGCGGCGATACGGCGGCAGTGAAGACGCTGGCCGATTACGCCATCGCCCGGCACGACCCGGCATTGACCGGCGATTACCGCGGTTTCCTGGCCGCCGTCATCGCCCGGCAGGCGGTGCTGATTGCGCGCTGGATGCTGCTCGGCTTCGTCCACGGCGTGATGAACACCGACAACATGACGATCAGCGGCGAGACCATCGACTATGGCCCTTGCGCCTTCATGGAGGGCTACGACCCCGCGACGGTGTTCAGCTCCATCGACCATTACGGGCGCTATGCCTATGCCAATCAGCCGCGCATGGCGCAGTGGAACCTGACCCGGCTAGCTGAAGCGCTGCTGCCCCTGCTGGCCGAGGAGACGGAGGCGGCCAAGGCGATCGCGGTAGAGACGCTGGGCGGCTTCGGCCCGGCCTTCCAGCGCGCCTGGTCGGCGGGGCTGCTGAAGAAGCTGGGGCTGGCATCGGTGCGGTCCGAGGATGCAGCGCTGGTCGAACAGCTGCTGGAGCTGATGCAGGCGGCGATGGCCGATTTCACGCTGAGCTTCCGCCGGCTGGCCGAGGCTGCAGAAGGCGAGACGGCACTGCTGCTGGCCCTGTTGGGCGGCACGCCGGAGGCTGCGGCCTGGATCGCCGCCTGGCGCGAACGGCTTGCAGCGGAAGGCGATGCCGCCAGCCGTGCCGCCGCGCTGCGCGCTGCTAACCCCATCTACATCCCCCGCAACCATCTGGTGGAAGAGGCGCTCACCGCCGCCGAGCAAGGCAACACCGCCCCCTTTGAGGCGCTGGCTGCGGTGCTCGCCGATCCCTTCACCGAACGCCCCGGGCTGGAGCGCTACGCCACGCCGGCGCGCGAGGAGGAGCGCGTGCTGGCAACCTTCTGCGGAACCTGAGGGTGCGGGTCCGCAAACGCCGGGCGCCATGCTCCGCATGGCTCGGCTGCGCGCATCAGAGCGGGCGACCAAACAAAAGGTAGAGCAAGGTGCGTGAACGCATGTGAACGCAGCATGATCTAGGGCGCAGGCGCCGTCCGGGCCCTTGCCTGACGCCCCTCGCTACCGTCCAAACCCCGCCATCGCCTGCTTCCATTCGGCATTGGCCAGGCTTTCCTCAATCGCCAGCAGCTCCGTCGCCATGGCGCCGCGCTGGTCGCGGGCCAGCCCTTCCTCGATGCAGCGCTTGGCCATGCGCAGCGCCGCCGGCGGCGCCTGCACGATGGTAGCGGCGATCTCGGCCAGCGTCGCCGCCAATGCCTCAGGCGCCACGAGCCGCGTCACCAACCCATGCGCCAAGGCTTCCTCCGCCGATAGGCTGCGCCCGGTCAGCATCAGATCCTTGGCCAGCCGCTTGCCCAGCACGCGCGGCAGGCGCTGCGTCGCGCCCACCGTGCCCCATAGGGCTTCCGGCGTGCGGAAGCTGGCGGCCGGCGTTGCGATAATGAAGTCGCAGGCGGCGGCGATCTCGGCCCCCGACCCGACGGCCGGCCCTTCGACCACGGCGATCACCGGCATCGGCAGCGCCTCCAGCGCGTCATAGGCGGCGAAGCCCTTGATGCGCCGGGCGCGAATGGCGTCATCGCCCATGCCCTGGCGCTCCTTCAGATCAGCGCCGGCGCAGAAAACCGGCCCGGCCGCGCGCACGAAGACCAGCGGTGCGCCTTCCGCCCGCAGCCGCCGGCAGGCGCCGCCAATCGCCACGGCCAGCGCAAGATTCAGCGCATTGCGCTGCGCCGGGCGATTCAGGGTCAGGGTGACGACGCCTTGCGCATCGGCCTCCCACAGCAGCGGTTCGGTCATATCGCGCCCTCCTCACGCAGCCTGGCGATGCGGGCGGCATCGTAGCCGAGCCGCTCACGCAGGATGTCCTCGGTATGCTCGCCCAGCAGCGGCGGGCGGGTAATCTCTGGGTTGTCCCAGCCCACAAAGCGCAGCGGCACCGGCAGGGCGGGATAGTCGCCGAGCAGCGGGTGCTCGAAGCGCTGTACCATGCCGCGGGCGGCGACGTGTGGATCGGCCAGCACCTCATCCACCGCCAGCACCGGGCCGTTCGGCACATCCGCCGCATCCAGCGCGGCGACGGCTGCCGCCCGGCGCATGCCCGCCAGCGCGCCGGCGATGCCCGCCATCACCCGCTCCCGCGCCGCCAGCCGCCCGGCATTGGCCGCCAGCGTCGGATCGGCGGCGAGGTCATCGAGACCGAGCGCGCGGCAGAGCGGCGCCCAGTGCTGGTCGCTGGCGGTGATGTGCAGCCAGCGGTCATCGGCACAGCGGAAGCTCGCACTCGGCACCCGCCCGGGATGTTCGGTGCCCAGGCGCGGCGGCACCTCCCCCAGGGCGAACCACCGCGCGGCGGCGATGGACAGCAGCGCCACCTGGGCATCGAACATGGACACATCAACATGCCCGCCCTGCCCGGTCGCATCCCGCCCGCGCAGCGCCGCCAGCAGCGCCAGCGCCACCCAGAGCCCGGAGGTGAGATCGGCCACCGGCAGGCCCGGCTTCACCGGCCCGCCATCGCGCTCCCCGGTCAAGGACAGCAGCCCGCCCATGGCTTGGAAGACGGTGTCGTAGCCTTTGCGCTTGGCGTAAGGCCCGGTCTGCCCGAAGCCGGTGCAGGAGAGGTAGACGAGCCGTGGATTGACCGCGTGCAGCGCGGTGAAATCGAGCCCCCGCCGGGCCAGCGTGCCGGTCGGAAAATTCTCGACCACCGCATCGGCTTGCGCGGCAAGGCCGCGGATGATCGCCGCGCCCTCTGGGCTGCGGAGATTAACGGTGAGGGAGCGCTTGCTGCGATTGCAGCTCATGAAATAGCCCGAGACGCGCCCGCCCGGACCTTCCGCGAAGGGCTCGAAGCCGCGGGTCTCATCGCCCTGGCCGGGCTGCTCCACCTTGATCACCTCGGCGCCGAGCTCGGCCAGGATCATTGAGGCAAAAGGGCAGGCGAGCACCCGCGAGAGATCGAGGATGACGAGCCCGGCAAGCGGCTTCATCGGGCCAGCCCGCCGGCATCGATCGCCTGCTTCAACCGCCGCAGCAGATCCGGCGGATAGGTCGCAGTGGCTTCGGCAGCGGCGCAGGCTTCTTCCAGCAATCGCTCGGCCGGCACCACGCGGTTCACTAGCCGGAGCCGCAGCGCCTCCTCGGCCGGCATGGCGCGGCCGGTGGCCAGCAGTTCGAACACATCGCGCGGGCTGAGGTGGCGCAGCAGCATCGGCGCGACGAGGGAGGGGTAGATGGCGTGCTTGGCTTCCGGCCAGAGGAAGCGCGTGCCCTCCGCCGCGATGGCCATGTCGCAGCACAGCGCGATCGAGGCGCCAGCGCCGACCACCGCGCCGTGCAGCGCGGCGACCACCGGCTTGCCCAGCCGCCCCGGCGCCGCGATCAACGCATCGGACAGCGCCGTGCGTTCGTTGCGCCGCGCTTCGTCCTGCATCGCCGCGGCGCGGTCGGCGAGGTCGGCGCCGGCGCAGAAGCCCGGCCCGGCGGCGGCGATCACCACCCCGGCGACGGCGGCATCGGCATCGGCCGCGCGCAGCGCCGCCAGCAGCGCGGCCATCAGCTCGCTCGACAATGCATTGCGCTTTTCCGGCCGGTTCAGGGTGAGCAGGCGGATGCGGCCGCGATCCTCGCGCAACAACACCATCGCCGCTTCCCCTTATCGCTGTCCCGCGCGAAGCTAGCCTTCACCGCCGCCCTGTCAAACCGAGCCCGATGCACCGCCGTTCGCTGCTGCTGCTGCCGCTGGCCAGCCCCGCCCTTGCCCAAGCTGCCTGGCCCAGCCGGCCGCTGCGCTTCATCGTGCCCTTCGCCCCCGGCGGTCCGGTGGAGGTGCCCGCGCGCTTCATCGCCGAGCGCATCGCACCTGAGCTTGGCCAGCCCGTGATCGTGGAGGCCAAGCCCGGCGCCGGCGGCGCGCTGGGCATTCAGCACGTGATCCAGGCGAACGATCCGCATACCCTGCTGGTGACGACCAGCGCCGTCGCAGTGCTGCCAGCGATGCTGGCCAATGCGGGCTTCGACCCCCGTACCGATTTGCGCCCCGTGACGATGTTGACCGATGCGCCGATGCTCCTGCTGGCCCGCCCAGATAATCCCTGGCGCGATCTGGTGGGGCTGCTGGCGGCGGCGCGGGCGCGGCCGGGGGCGATCAGCTTTGGCAGCTCCGGCGCGGGCTCGACCACCCATCTCGGCGGTGCCCTGCTGGGGTTCGAGGCGAAGGTCGATCTGCTGCACGTGCCCTATCGCGGCGCCGCGCCGGCGGCCACCGCGCTTTACGCCGGGGATACCGACCTGCTGGTGACGGGGATGGGAGAGGCGATGCCGCATCTGCGCGAGGGCCGGCTGGTCGCGCTCTGCGTCACCTCCGCCACGCGCAGCCCGGCGCTGCCGCAGGTGATGGCGGCAGCCGAGGTGGTGCCCGGCTATGCGATGAGCATCTGGTACGCGATGTTCGGCCCGCGCGCCCTGCCGGATGCGGCGGTGGCGCGGCTGAATGCGCTGATCGCGCCGCTCCGCACCGGCACGTCGCTGGCGCAGCGGATGCAGGACAGCGGCATCGCCCTGCTGCTGGACGGGCCCGCACCGCTGGCCGAACGCTTGGCGCGGGAACTGCCGCAATGGCAGCGCTTAGCGCAGCAGACCGGGCTGAAGGCGGATTAGCCCCGTCTCAGCCCATGCGGAGGCTTTTGCTGTACAGCGTCCGCCCCAGCAGCGCCTCCACCGCCTCCCCCGCCGCCCGCAGGGCCGCCGGGTCGAGCCCGGTGCGGTAGCCCATCGCCTCCAGCGCCAGGACGAGATCCTCGGTGCAGGTATTGCCCGTGAAGCCCTCACCATAGGCGATGCGCGCGGGATGCCCGCCAGTGCCACCCAGCGCGCAATCGGCATGGGTCAGCCCTGCCTCGATGGCGGCCAGCGTATTGGCGATGCCGGTGCCGCGGCTGTCGTGGAAATGCGCGATGAAGGTCGCGGTCGGCAGCGCCCCGTGCAGCCAGCCGATCAGGTCCCGCACCCGGGGCGGCGTCGCGCTGCCGATGGTATCGCCCAAGGCAATGCGCGTTACGCCAAGTGCTGCGAAGCGCTCGGCATCCTCCAGCACCCGCTGCGGCGCGATGGGACCATCGAAAGGACAATCGAAGGCGACGCTGATGGTACCAACCATGGTGAAGCGGTCGCGCCCAAGGGCCGCCATGGCCGCCACATTCGCCCATTGCTCGGCACGGCTGCGGCGGAGATTTTTCTGCGTATGGCCCTCGCTGGCTGAAACGAGCAGCGAGATTTCCTCCGGCCCCCAGCCGCCATCCTGGGCGGCGCGCGCGCGCTCCACCGCCTGGGGGTTGGGGCAGGTCGCCTTGAACAGCACGCCGGGGCGGCGGCGCACGCCCTTCAGCACGGCTTCGGCATCGGCGAATTGCGGCACATGCTTGGGGTGGGAAAAACTGCTGATCTCGATCCGCCGGAATCCGATATCGGCGATGCGTTCGATCAGCGCGATCTTCGCCGCGGCCGGGATGATCGCGCTTTCATGCTGCAGGCCGTCGCGCGCCACGCATTCACACAGCACAACATCCGCGGCCGGCGGCGCGGCGCCGGTCATTTCCGCCAAATCGGCCTCGCTCGGCAGGTCGCTCATGCGCCGATCTCCCGCAGAATGGCGATCGCGGCCTCCGGCGTCTGCGCCGTGCGGGCACCCGCCGCGGCGAGTGCCGCCAGCTTGGCTGCCGCCGTCTCTCTCGCCGCGCCGGCCAGCGCGCCGGCATGCCCCATGCGTTTGCCCGCCGGCGCGTGCCGACCGACCAGCATGGCAACCACTGTCTTCGGGCAGGTCCGCACGGCCTCGGCCAGGGCGTATTCCTTGTCCCCGCCGATCTCGCCGCAATAGAGCACGGCGGTCACGCCGGGATCGGCACTGACCGCGCGCAGCCATTCATCCGGGTTGCGGCCGGCAATGGTATCGCCGCCAATATGCATCACCGCCCGCTGGCCGATGGCCGCCATGCTCAGCAGCCGCGCCATGGTCAGCGTCAGCGTCCCGCTACGGCACATGACCGCGACGCCACCGGGGATGCAGAAGCTGGGCGCGATGGAGCCCAGCAGGCCCTGGCCGGGGATGCAGAGGCCGAGCGTATTCGGCCCGACCAGCCAGGACCCGGCCGCCCGCGCGGCCTGGGCGGCCAGCATGGCATCGTGGACGGGCACGTATTCGGCGGCGACGACGATGCTCGGGATGCCAGCGGCCGCCCGCACCGCGTCCAGCACACCCTCGGGCGGGGTATAGATCACGGCAGCATCGGCAGGCTCGGGCAGGTCGCGGACATCGTCAAACAGCGGCAGGCTGTCCAGCACGCCCCCGCCGCGCCCAAGGGCGATGCCGGCGACGAGCTGGGTCCCTGCCTCCCGCATCGCGGCGACCTGGGCCTGGGCATAGCGACCGGTCGGGTTGAACACGACGACGCGGCGGGGGAAGCTAGCGAGGAATGGTAGGGTCATTGGAGGCTAACCGTGCGACTGGCCGAGCATGATGGCAAGGTGCTGCTTCGCCGGCACGGCGTCGCGACCCCCGCGGGACGGCTGCTCGCCGGCCCGCCTGATCCGGCGGATACCGGCATCCTGAAGGCGCAGATCCTGGAAGGCGGCCGGGGTAAGCGCGGCCTGGTGCGGCGCGCGGGCCCTGGGGAGGCGCCGGCCGCGGCGGCGGCGATCCGCGCCGCCCTGGGCGATGCGGCCGCCCCGCTGCTGCTGGAGGAGGCGGTGCCGATTGCGCAGGAGATCTATCTTGCCCTGCGTATCGACGGCACGGCGCAGGCGATCGAACTGATGTGCGCACCGACCGGCGGGATGGAGGTGGAGAACACGCCCGGGCTGCTGCGCGGACCGCTGTTTCCCG
>Ga0209188_1003063_pt1 | contig 11829 bp, 11 predicted proteins | sample C_130625_EF_Meta_FD_187307 | JGI IMG/M metagenome (GOLD analysis project Ga0209188, IMG submission 187307) | Freshwater microbial communities from Lake Croche, Canada to study carbon cycling - C_130625_EF_MetaG (SPAdes) (version 2) | ecosystem: Environmental > Aquatic > Freshwater > Lake...
ACTTATGGCGGCAAACCGGTGGACTTGTCCAAGCCATTTGCGCGACTCACCATCCGCGAAGCTATTCTGAAGCACACCGAAGCCGCAGACCATGTGGACGACAGTGCATGGCTGATCAATGCCTTGAAAAAGCTGGGCCATTCAGAAGAAAAACACAAGTTGTCGGGCCGCAGTTTGGCCAGCTTGCAAGTGCTTTACTTTGAAGAAACCGTGGAAGAAAAGCTGTGGGAACCCACCTTTATTTGCGAGCATCCGGTGGAAATATCACCTTTGGCCCGCGCCAGCGACACCCATCCCGAGGTAACCGAGCGCTTCGAGCTCTACATCACAGGTCGCGAATTTGGTAACGGTTTCAGCGAGCTGAATGACGCTGAAGACCAAGCTGCACGATTCCATTCGCAGGTGAATGCCAAAGACAGTGGCGACGATGAGGCCATGTTGTTTGACCATGATTTTGTCCGTGCTTTGGAGTACGGCATGCCGCCCGCCGGTGGTTGCGGCATTGGCATTGACCGTTTAATGATGCTCTTAACCGACAGCCCCAGCATTCGGGACGTAATCTTGTTCCCCGCCTTGCGTCGGGAAAACCTGGCCAATTAATTACCCGATGAGGGTTTAAGCTGCTTTGGCGGCGGCAGGGGTTGCGGGCACAGCGGGCTTAGGTGGTTTGCAGTCGTGGCAGAAAAAAGCCAAACTGCCTGCAAACCGCTGCTGACTGCCTTGACGGCGGGGTTTGTGCATGCCGCACTTGATGCAAGACATGGTTTCACCCATTTTGCCCATGCCAGCGAAGGGAGAGCCATTCTCACGACTGGTAAAACGAAGACCACTCTCGTCAACAGAGGTTTTGCCAGATTTGGTTGCCATGGGTATCCTTTAGTCCTGCTTGAGCCCCCGTTGTCGTCGGGGTAAGAGAGCTATTTTAACCGTTTTGACGGGGCTCTGGGGTGGGTACACCCTAGCCCCGATTTTCTCAGGGCAGCAGGCTTAAAGCATTCAAATAGCTCGGGGTTTGCATCAAAACCTCCCAATCCAAGGCCTTAGACCTTGGCAGCAGTGCCAAGCGGCGCTGCTCGCTGACTTGGTTGGGGTGCCACTCAGACGCCTGCTGCGCTTGGGCCAAGCCCGCCAGCAAGTCATCCAAGGCTTGACCGCCACCCACGCTGTCAGGGGTGCTTTGGTTGCACAACAGCACCAAATCGCAGCCCGCTTGCAAAGCCGTGACCGTGGCTTGGGTGTAACTCACCTCTTGGCCGTCAATCAAGCGCGCACCAGCCATCGACAAGTCGTCGCTGAACACCGCGCCCTGAAACCCCAGTTGATGACGCAGTATGTCTTTGAGCCAACGCGCTGAAAAACCAGCGGGCCGCTGGTCTACCTTGGGGTAAATCACATGCGCGGGCATGACGCTGCTCAAACTGGTGCTGAGCCACGCGTAAGGCAAAGCGTCGTCATGCAAAATAGTTTTCAAGCTGCGCGTGTCAATCGGAATGTCAGTGTGTGAATCGGCTTTCACATAGCCGTGCCCTGGAAAATGTTTGCCGCAATTGGCCATGCCGGCTTGCAACAAACCATGCATCAGACTTTTGGCCAACACACTCACCATGCGTGGGTCGCGTGCAAAAGCGCGGTCGCCAATCACCCCGCTCTTGCCAAAGTCAAGGTCAAGCACGGGCGTGAAGCTGAAATCCACACCACAAGCTCGCAATTCTGAAGCCAAAACAAAGCCACAAGCCGTGGCAGCGTTGGTGGCATTCAAGGCGCCGCTGCCGCTTAAGCCCGCGTCATCTTCAAACCACAGTTGACCAAGCTCAGCCATGGTGGGCAAATGGGTGAAGCCATCGGTTCGAAAACGTTGCACCCGCCCGCCCTCGTGGTCCACGCAGATCAGCAAGTCTGAGCGCACACTTTTGATGTCGGCGCACAACTGGCTCAGCTGTTCACGGTTGACCCAGTTACGGCCAAACAAAATCATGCCACCACACAACGGGTGCGCCAAGCGGCGACGGTCGGTGTCGCTGAGTGCGGTGCCAGCGATATCCAAAATAAGCGGTGCGTGTTTCACGGTAGTCATGGTTGGGCGGAGGTGGTTTGTTCAACAATCACTTGACTGGTGGCGTAGTCGCTTTCGTCGCTCAGGCTGACATGGGCGCGCAGTTGGCGTTTATCAAACCAGTCTTGTAGGGCGCCATGCAGCACGATGGTGGGCTGGCCACTGGGCAAACGCCCGACTTCACAATGCCGCCAAGTCATGGGCATGCGCATACCTAAGCCAATGGCTTTGCTGAAAGATTCTTTCACCGAAAAACGGGTGGCCAAAAAGCGAATTCCACGGTCTGGCCAACGCTGGCTGCGCGCGCGAAAAGTTTGCATTTCGGCCTCGCTCAAAACCTTTTGCGCGAAACGCTCGCCATGGCGCTCAAAAGCCGCACGTATGCGGCGAATGTCGCAAATATCGGTGCCTATGCCGTAAATCTGACTCATGTTTTGAGGCAGTTCAAATAGGCTTGAACTGTGGCGCTGTAGCCTATTTCCAAAGCATCCGCCATGAGAGCGTGTCCTATGGACACCTCTTTTACATCAGGCACGGCTTGTACAAAGTCGCGTAAATTGTGCAAATTCAAGTCATGACCGGCGTTGACTTGCAGACCTACCGCCTGCGCGGCCAAGGCCGTGGCTTTGAACTGCGCCAACACCTGCGCTTGCAGGGGCTGGCCGTAGGCAGCCGCATAAGGTTCGGTATAAAGCTCTACGCGGTTAGCACCCACTTCTTTGGCGAACACCATAGATTCTGGTTCGGCATCCATGAACAAGCTGACTCTGGCGCCACAAGCTTGGGCTTGCTCGATGAGAGGTCGCAAGGCTTGGGCATCTTCGGGAAAGCGCCAACCGTGGTCGGAGGTGAACTGTCCTTGGCCATCAGGCACAAAGGTGACTTGCTGTGGGCGAAACTTTTCAACCAAACCCATGAGGTTGTGCAAAGGGTTACCCTCAATATTGAATTCGCGGTCCGGCCAATCTTTCAACAAGGCCGCCAAATCATGGACATCGCTGTCGCGGATATGCCGTTGATCGGGCCGAGGATGCACCGTGATGCCCTGCGCGCCGGCTTGCAGGCACATGTTCGCTGCACGGGTCACACTGGGAATGCCCAAGTGGCGGGTGTTACGCACCAAGGCCACTTTATTCAAATTGACAGACAAATGGGTGTTCATAGGTTAAGCAGTTCCATCATGACTTGGCGGGTGCGCAAGCTGTTGACACCACAATGGTAGTGCAACAAATTGCGCAACTGGGTTTGCAGTGCACCGCGTAATTCTGGCGCCCATTCGGCGCAGCAGCGCAACAAGGCCGTCAAGGCGGACTCAGCTTGGAGTGCCGCTTGCAATTGCAGCCAATGGCTGCCTTTCAAGCCCACGCCCTCATCAATGGCCCGCAAACCCCCTTCGGCGAACAAGGCATAGCTGACCTCCGCTTGCACGGCTTGAAGCGTTAAGGTTTGCACAGACAGATCGGGCAAAAAACCAATATCGCGCAACAACAGCAACTCAAAAGCGCGCAGCAAAGGCGCGATGGTGTTGTCCAAACCGCTGGCCAATATCTTGACGGTTTGTCTGTAAGTGTCAAACAGCGCAGGGTGCGGGTCATCGCGGGCCAGCAAACGCAGCAGCAGCTCATTCAAGTAGTAGCCCGACAGCAAAGCCTCGCCACGCGGCATCACATGACCCCCCGCCCACTCGGCGCTTTTCAAGGTGCGAATTTCTGCGTCGCCACCGTAACAAAGCAACACAGGTTGCAAAGGCAATAACACTGCACGCAAACTGGAGGTGGGGCGCTTGGCCCCTTTGGCCACCAAGGCAACGCGCCCTTGGTGACGCGAGAAAACTTCCAAAATACGGCTTGATTCGCTCCAGTCGTAATGGTGAAGCACAAAACTGGGTTCATCCAGAACCCGCAGGGCAGCTGTTTTATTCGTAGCCAAAACTGCGCACCCGCGCCTCGTCATCGGCCCAACCAGAACGCACTTTCACCCACAGCTCGATGAACACCTTGGCGTCCATCAACTTCTCCAGCTCTTGGCGTGAAAGGGTGCCGATTTGCTTGAGTCGCTCACCGCCTTCACCAATGACCATGGCTTTATGGCCATCACGCTCGACCACGATGGTGGCAGCAATGCGCACCATGCGCGAGACGGTTTTGCCGGGTTCTTCGGTGAAGGTGTCAATGATGACGGTCGAGGTGTAGGGCAACTCATCGCCAGTGAAACGAAACAGTTTTTCGCGGATGATTTCGCTGGCTAAGAATTTTTCACTGCGATCGGTGAGTTCTTCTTCGCTGTACCACCAAGGCTGCTTTGGCAAATAGGCTTGGCACTGGGTCAGCAGCCGCTCTATGTCTTTGGCGTTTTTGGCCGACATGGGCATGAACTGGGCAAAAGTGTGGCGGGTTTGCATGTCTTGCAACCAAGGTGCGAGTTCTTCGCGGCGGTGCACTTTGTCGAGCTTGTTGGCAATCAACAAAACCGGAATGTCTTTGTGCAACAGCGCCAGCACCTTGGCGTCCGCAGCGGCAAAACTACCGGCATTGACCACGAACAACACCAAGTCCACATCACTGACCGCACCCACCACGGTTTTGTTGAGTGAACGGTTAAGGGCATTGGCATGGTCGGTTTGGAAACCTGGGGTATCGACAAAAATGAATTGCGTCTCGCCGGTGGTGCGTATGCCAGTGATGCGGTGACGGGTGGTCTGCGCTTTGCGTGAAGTGATGCTGATTTTTTGCCCCACCAAGGCGTTGAGCAAGGTGGACTTGCCCACATTAGGTTTGCCCACGATGGCAACCAAACCACAGCGGTGATTCGGGTTCGACGGGACTGGCAAAGTTTCATTCATGGGGTTTTTTGCTCCTGCAGCCATTGGAGCATGGCCGTGGCAGCTGATTGCTCGCCGCTGCGCCGCGAGTTACCAATGCCACGTTGGGTTTGTTTCAATTCCACAATCTCGCATTCGACATCGAAGATTTGTTGGTGTGCCGCACCGGTGGTGCCCACCACGCGGTAAATAGGCAACTGCATACGTTTGCCTTGCAGCCACTCTTGTAATTCGGTTTTCGGGTCTTTGGCTGCCGCCGTCATGGTGGGCGAGATCGCCACTTTGTCAAACAAGCGAAGCACCAAGCTTTCAGCGGCTTGGTAACCGGCATCAAGAAACACCGCGCCAATGACAGCTTCCAAGGCGTCAGCCAAGATGGAAGGGCGTTGCTGCCCGCCCGAACGCATCTCTCCCTCGCCCAAACGAATCATGCCCGTCAAACCCAGGTCGACAGCCAAGCGGTGCAAAGTGTCTTGTTTGACCAAATTGGCGCGCACCCTAGAAAGGTCGCCCTCGGGTTGATCGCTCAAAGCCATGTAAAGCATGCGCGAAACAGCCAGATTGAGTACCGAGTCGCCCAAAAACTCTAGGCGCTCATTGTGTTGGCTGCTGAAGCTGCGGTGGGTCAGCGCCAATTCAAGCAAATGCAGCTGGGCAAAACGGTGCTGCAACCTGTCTTGCAAATTCGAGGTGGTCAACTTGTCATGCACCTCGGCCATCGTCAGTCAAAGCCGCCAACTCGACCGGGGTTGCCAAAATTCATCCACACAAAAAATGCTTTGCCCACAATGTTTTGGTCGGGGACAAAGCCCCAGTAGCGTGAATCCAGGGAGTTGTCTCGGTTGTCGCCCATCATGAAGTAGTGGCCTGCTGGAACTTTGCAAACAAAACCTTCGATGTTGTAAGTGCAGTTTTCTTTGTACGCGAAATTGTCGATGCCGCTGACAAATGCCGGCGCTCTCTCTTCGTTGAGCAAGCGGTGGGTTCTGAGGTTTTGCATCTGCTGGGGCGTGCTGCCAATGGGCAAGGGCTCCTCGAACTGTTTGCTGTAACGCATATTGTCAGCGTCGAAAAATTCGGGGATGGCGGTTTTGCCCACTTGCTGCCCATTGATGGTGAGTTGCTTGTTGATGTAAGCAACCTCGTCACCCGGCACACCAATGACGCGCTTGATGTAGTCCAAGCTAGGTTTGGGTGGGTAGCGAAACACCATCACATCGCCGCGTTGCACGGGGTTGCCATCGGTCAGCTTGAGGTTGATGACAGGCAAACGAATACCGTAGTGGAATTTGTTCACCAAAATCAAGTCACCCACATGCAAAGTGGGGATCATGGAGCCTGAAGGAATTTTGAAGGGCTCAAATAAAAATGAGCGCAATATAAAAACCGTGGCAATCACGGGGAACAAGCCCGCTGTCCAGTCTAGCCACCAAGGTTGGCGGTAAATCTCTTCCACCTTGGCTGCCAGCTGCTGGTGTTCTGGGGGCGTGGCAATGCCTTGTGCCGACAACTCTTGCTCGCGTTGGGCGTATTGGGTTTGCAAAGCATCGGCGGCGCGGCGGCGCTGGGGCAAAAAGTACAAGCGCTCAGCTATCCAATAGACACCGGTGACTGTGGAAGCCATCAGCAGCAGCAAAGCAAAATTGCCTTCGACCACACCGGCGTACCAAGCACCTGCGTAAGCAACAAAAGCGGCCAACACAAAGCCAGTGAATGCGGCAATCAATCTTCCACCTGCAATATCGCCAAAAAGGCTTCTTGGGGAACTTCTACGGATCCAATTTGTTTCATTCTTTTCTTGCCTGCTTTTTGTTTCTCAAGGAGTTTGCGCTTGCGACTGATGTCGCCACCATAGCATTTTGCCAGCACGTTTTTACGCAAGGCTTTGATGGTTTCACGCGAAATGATGTTGGCGCCAATTGCTGCTTGTATAGCAACATCAAACATTTGACGGCTGATAATTTCGCGCATCTTTGACACGACTGCGCGGCCACGGTACTGGGACTGGCTGCGGTGAACAATGATGGACAAGGCGTCGACACGCTCAGCATTCAACAAAATATCCACCTTCACCACATCAGCGGCGCGGTATTCTTTGAACTCATAGTCCATGGATGCGTAGCCACGGCTGACGCTTTTGAGCTTGTCGAAAAAGTCGAGCACGATTTCACCCAGCGGCATTTCATAGGTGAGCATGACTTGGCGGCCGTGATAGGCCATGTTCAGCTGCACCCCGCGCTTTTGGTTGGCCAAGGTCATCACCGCGCCCACATAGTCTTGCGGCATGTACAAATGCACCGTCACTATGGGTTCGCGAATTTCCTCCATCTTGCTGGCTTCGGGCATTTTGGAGGGGTTCTCCACCATGATGACCTCGCCATCAGCGCGCAGCACTTGGTACACCACGCTGGGCGCGGTGGTGATCAGGTCTTGGTCGAACTCGCGCTCTAAACGCTCTTGCACGATCTCCATGTGCAGCAGGCCTAAGAAGCCGCAGCGAAAGCCAAAGCCCAGGGCTTGCGACACCTCGGGTTCGTAACGCAGGGAAGAATCGTTGAGTTTGAGTTTTTCTAAAGCATCGCGCAGAGCGTCGTATTGGTTGGCCTCGGTGGGGTACAAACCGGCAAAGACCTGTGGCTGAATTTCTTTAAAGCCTGGCAAGGCCTCAGTGGCGGTGGCCGCCGCACCGCCCGTGCCCGCTTTGATCAAGGTGATGGTGTCGCCCACTTTGGCGGCTTGCAATTCTTTGATGCCGGCAATGATGTAGCCCACCTCGCCAGCTTCTAGCGAGTTTCGGGGTTCATTGGCGGGTGTGAAGACGCCCAAGTTGTCGGCGTTGTACATCGCGCCTGTGGCCATCATTTTGATGCGTTCGCCTTTGGCTAAGCGGCCATCGACCACCCTGACCAGCATGACCACGCCTACATAGGTATCAAACCAGCTGTCGACAATCATGGCCCTTAAAGCCGCGTCTGGGTTGCCACGTGGCGGTGGAATGCGGGTGATGATGGCTTCCAAAATCTCGTCCACCCCCATGCCAGTTTTGGCCGAGCAGGGAATCGCTTGCGAGGCATCAATGCCGATCACGTCTTCGATTTCTGTTTTGGCGTTGTCGGGATCTGCCGAGGCCAAGTCCATCTTGTTGAGTACGGGCACCACCTCGACACCGAGGTCTAGCGCGGTGTAGCAATTGGCCACGGTTTGCGCTTCCACACCTTGACTCGCATCCACCACCAGCAAGGCGCCCTCACAAGCTGACAACGAGCGGCTCACCTCGTAAGAAAAATCTACGTGGCCGGGTGTATCGATCAAATTGAGGTTGTAAATTTTGCCGTTCAGAGCTTTGTAATGCAGGCAAGCGGTCTGCGCCTTGATGGTTATCCCCCGCTCTTTTTCGATGTCCATCGAATCAAGAACCTGTGCTTGCATCTCTCGGTCGCTCAAGCCGCCGCAGCGTTGAATCAATCGATCTGCAAGGGTGGATTTACCATGGTCGATGTGCGCAATGATGGAAAAATTTCTGATGTGGTTCATCAAGGCAAGCAGTTAAGTATCTGAATTTACAAAGGAGAAAGCCATAAAAAAGGGCGCGTCAGGTGATGACGCGCCCGGAACCAACAATCTATGGCAACTGCGATAGTTGGGTTTTCATTGTAGGGAAAAAGTCGAAAACCGTAAGTCCTCACAAAGCCCTCGGGCTTACGTTGCGACCTAGCTACACATAATTTATTCACAGCTTATCCACATAATCATGACAAAAACAACAGAACAACTTGTGGGTGAGCTGTGGAGAGTTAGGTGGAAAGTCTTTGGAATCTCGCATGGTGGTCATTCAATGAATTATTATATCTATTTAGATTTTTAAAATCATTTTCTTATACGATTTTTGGTTTAAACAAAAAATTCTGGAACGCCCCAAAAAAAAGAAACTATTTTTCAAAGCGTTGGACGAATCCGTCAACTCAGCAGTCTGAGGGTAAACCCTTTGTATTCAAAGCACTTAGCGAGGACGTATCACCGTGTACTGCGCCCACTCACCCCGGCGTAACAACACGTTGATGGCTTTGCTTTTGTCCAAACGCGTGATCAACTGGGTGAACGCTTTCACATCCGCCACCTCGGTATTGGCAATCTGAATCACCACGTCGCCCTCGCGAATACCCGCCTTCAAAGCCGGTTCTGCCACTGCATCCACACGCACGCCGCCTTTGAGGTTGAGTTCTTTTTTCATTGCGTCGGTCAAATCGCTGACCGTTAAACCCAACATCTGGGCCGCGCTGGGGGGAGCAACTTTTTCAGGGGCGGTCTTGGTTTGCGCTGTTTTGTCAGCCTCAAACTCGCCGACAGTGATGGGAAAGTCTTTGGTGGTGCCACGTCTGAATACGGTCACGGTGCTGACGGTGCCGGGCTTGGTGCCGCCGACCGCACGGGGAAGGTCTGAAGATTTTTCGATCTTCTTTCCGTCAAATTTCAAAATAATGTCGCCGGCCTCAAGACCCGCTTTTTCTGCTGGCGAGCCAGCCTCAATATTGCTGACCAAGGCGCCTTGGGGTTTACCCAAGCCGAGTGACTCAGCGACATCTTTGCCCACATCGCCAATCCCCACACCCAGTCGCCCACGTTGCACACGACCTGTTGCTCTGAGTTGGGTACTGACCTGAACCGCTTCATCAATAGGAATAGCAAAAGAAATGCCCATGAAGCCGCCCGAGCGGGAATAAATTTGGCTGTTGATACCCACTACCTCGCCACGCATGTTGATGAGGGGGCCGCCAGAGTTACCAGGGTTGATGGCCACATCGGTTTGGATGAACGGCAGGTAGTCGCCAGTGTCTCGGCCTTTGGCACTGACGATGCCCGCTGTGACCGTGTTCTCTAAGCCAAAGGGTGAGCCAATCGCCATCACCCATTCCCCCACTTTCATCCGGTTGGGGTCGCCAATCTTGACAGGGGGCAAGCCGCTGGCCTCAATTTTGACCACAGCAACATCGGTGCGTTTGTCGGCGCCAATGATTCGCGCTGTGAATTCGCGTTTATCGGTAAGCGTCACGATGACTTGCTCAGCGCCGTCGACTACGTGGGCGTTGGTCATGATGAAACCATCAGAGGTGAGAATAAAACCGGAACCCACGCCACGTGGTTGCTCTTCAGGCTGTTGCTGCTGTGGACGGTTGGGTTGCCTGGGCTGGCCGGGCGTGCCTGGTTTGCCGGGAGGGGGCATGCCGAAAAATCGGCGAAACAACTCTTGCATTTCTTCGTCGCTGGGACCGCCGTTATTCAGGCCCTCGTTATTCGGTCCATTGCCAGCAACGGGCTTGGCCACTGCCTTGTCTAGGGTGCGAATATTGACCACCGAAGGGCCGACCATTTCGACCAAATCGGTGAAGTCGGGCAGCGTACGAACAGGGGCTGCAGATTGCGCCCAAGCCGGTTGCAAAGACGTCAACGCCGGCACGCTCCACAGCACAGAGGTGAGGACAAAAGCACCTAGCCAAAAGTTTTTGCGTGGGTCTTTGAGTATGCGTAACGTCATGTTGAATTGCTCCAGAAGCAAAAAGGGGATGTTGTATTTTAAAAACTCAGATGGTGTACCAAACACCAGCATTACCTTGACCATATCGGGGTCATCTTGGGTTTTTAAACCCTCTTGAAGACCAAAGTGCCGTTGGTTCCACCAAAACCGAAATTATTTTTAACTGCAAACTCAATTTTCATGTCCCTGGCCGTATTGGCGCAATAGTCCAAATCGCACTCGGGGTCAGGGTTGTGTAAATTGATGGTGGGCGGTGCTTTTTGCTCGTACAAAGACAAAATCGTGAATACGCTCTCAATGCCACCCGCTCCGCCCAACAAATGGCCGGTCATGGACTTGGTGGAACTCACCACCAAGGACTTGGCATGCTCTCCAAAGCCCGCTTTGATGGCCTGGGTTTCGTTGATGTCGCCCAGCGGCGTCGACGTGCCGTGCGCATTGAGGTAGTCCACCTGGTCGGGGTTGATTTGCGCATTGCGCAAAGCGCTGACCATGGCGCGGCGTGGGCCGTCCATATTGGGCGCGGTCATGTGACCGGCGTCACCACTGCGGCCATAGCCTATCAATTCGGCATATATGCGCGCGCCTCGGGCCTTGGCGAATTCGTATTCTTCAAGTACCACCACCCCAGCGCCTTCGCCCAACACAAAGCCATCACGGTCGCGGTCCCATGGGCGGGATGCACTTTGCGGGTCGTCATTGCGGGTCGACAAGGCTCGCATGGCCGCAAAGCCGCCCAAGCCCAAAGGCGAGATGGTGGCCTCAGCTCCGCCTGCCACCATCACATCCGCGTCCCCATATTCGATGATGCGCCCAGCCTCGCCAATGCTGTGCAAGCCGGTCGAGCAAGCTGTGGCGATAGCCAAATTGGGGCCTTTGAAGCCACAGCGCATGGAGACATGGCCCGAAATCATGTTGATGATGGAGGCTGGTACAAAAAATGGCGAGATACGGCGCGGTCCGCGAGCAACCAACTCATCGCGCATGTTTTCAATCAGCGGCAAGCCGCCAATACCTGAGCCAATGAGGCACCCAATGCGATAGGAGGTTTCCTCGTCCAAGGCGTCGCCCGTGGCCAAGCCCGCATCCGCCACGGCTTGCAAGCCGGCCGCCACACCGTAGTGGATGAAAGTATCCATGGTGCGCGCCTCTTTGGGCGTGATGTAGGCGTCAAGGTTGAAGTTTTTCACCTCACCGGCGAAGTGGCAGGCGAACGCCGACGCATCAAAGTGCGTGATGCGAGCAATGCCAGACTGACCGGCCAAAATGCGCGTCCAGGATTCTTGGGCCGTGTTGCCAACAGGGGACACACAACCCAAGCCTGTCACGACTACGCGACGACGGCTCATGCGAAACCTCGGAAATTAGGCTTTTTTATGCGCCAATGCGTAATCAATAGCGTTTTGCACAGTGGTGATTTTT
>Ga0209188_1003070_pt1 | contig 11805 bp, 9 predicted proteins | sample C_130625_EF_Meta_FD_187307 | JGI IMG/M metagenome (GOLD analysis project Ga0209188, IMG submission 187307) | Freshwater microbial communities from Lake Croche, Canada to study carbon cycling - C_130625_EF_MetaG (SPAdes) (version 2) | ecosystem: Environmental > Aquatic > Freshwater > Lake | place...
ATTACTGGAACAACTTTAAGCACAACTGCCAAAGTTACAAAACTTGACGGTTCAACTGGTGCGATCACAGCAACAGGTGCAAGTAGTAAACTTAGCCCAGGTAATACTATTGTATTCACTGGCACAACATTTGGTGGTATTTCAGCCGCAACTACATATTATGTTATCCAAGTGACTGGCAATTTGTTCAGTGTTAGTACAACAAACGGCGGCGTTCCAATTACATTAACAACAGCTACTGGATCATTAGCTGGCTCAGAAACTGAAGTATCTCTGATCATCACAGGTGCAACCAGTGTTGCTGGAGTAGTCAGTAATATTGCCACACTGATTCCAGGCGTTACTGCTGGAACAGGCACAGATGGTCAATTGATAATCTATGCTGATGGAACTGTAAACAAGATTACGCTGGCAAATACCAGCGGAACTCCTCTGACCAGTTTGGGAATTACAGCAGGCGACTTTTATGCTCCTGCATTAGCAATCAGCGCACATACCAGTGTTCCAACATTCAAGTCTGGAGATACATATCCTCGTCCAACAGGATCTGTATGGATTAAAACTACAGATGCTAATTTAGGTGCAAGTTTTACAGTTTACAAATACAGTACAACTACAAATTCTTTTGCATCAGTCGATGCACCAGTTTATGCCAACGCTCAAACAGCATTGTATAACCTAGATACAGCAGGCGCTGGTTTAAATCTTGCGGCAGGCACAGCATACGTTAAATTTAATGATGCAGAAAATACATTCTTTGAAACTGATGCAAATACAGGATCCGGAACACCTTCTGCTCGAGGTACTCCAGCATTAGCTACTTTTAATTTATATACTCGTGCTAATACAGGTGCTACTACAATTACAAGTAAAATTGTTGGAACTACAAGTACAAGTACAACTACTACATTTACTAACAGTTCAACTTATGCTTTCCAAATGGCAGAAAGTCTACAAGGCAGTGCTAGTTTGAGCAGTGCCAAAACAATTACATTTACTGGTACCGGTACCAGTGCTGATGCAACCACTATTTCTGGTTTAATCAATGCGGCTGGGTTTGTAAATATTACATCCAGTGTTAATGCAAGCAATCAACTGTTAATCAACCATAAATTGGGCGGTGAAATTCGTTTTGCCAACGTGACATTAACTCCGTTGTCTCTGATGTTTACAGCCGGGACAACTGCAAACTTATATTCAGCACCGTCAGGAGAAGCAACATACACATTTGGTGTAGCAAGTAACTGGAAAGCAGTTTCATTGCTAGCGGCTGGTTTAACAACCGGCGCAACACCTCCATCAACAACCACAGCAGATGGCACAATATGGTACAATGCCAGCGTGGCAGAAGTTGATATTCTTATTAACAGCGGCTCAGCATGGAAAGGTTATAGAAATGTTGTAACAACAGCAGACATAAATGGTCCGATCATCAGTGCTACTAAGCCAACAGTACAATCAGATGGTTCTACTGCACTTGTAACAGGCGACATTTGGATTGACACAAGCGATTTAGAAAATTACCCAACAATGTACAAGTACAACAGTGTTACTAAAAAATGGGTACAAATCGACACTAGTGACCAGACCAGTGAAAACGGTATTGTATTTGCTGATGCTAGACAGGGACTCACTGGCGGTACAGCTACCGTAGCACCAATTGGATCCATTGTAGATTTATTGGCAAGTGATTATGTTGACTTTGATGCCCCAGATCCTGCACTGTATCCAAAAGGCATGTTGCTATGGAACACTCGTCGTAGCTCATTCAATGTTAAACAATTCAAACAAAACTATGTTGACCTTACAGTACGTAACTATCGTCAATCTGCTCCAGCAGGCGTTAGCCAGGCAACATATTATCCACATCGTTGGGTAAGCATTGCGGCTAATCAATCAAACGGTGCCGGAACATTTGGACGTAAAGCTCAACGTTCAGTAGTTGTACAGGCTTTGCAGGCATTGATCAACAGCAATCAAGCTATTCGTGACGAAGATTCATTGTTATATAACTTGTTGGCTTGCCCAGGATATCCTGAAGCAGTTAATGAATTAATTGCATTAAATTACGACCGTGCATTAGCCAGCTTTATTGTTGCTGATGCTCCAGCTCGCTTGTCTGCTGATGCAACCAGTTTAAGTAATTGGGGTAATAATAAGAAGGGAGCTGTTGATAACGGCGACGACGGATTGTTAACAACTGATCCATATTGTGCTTTCTACTACCCATGGGGGTACACCAGTGACAATTTAGGCAACAACATTGTTGTTCCACCAAGCCACATGATGTTGCGCACTATTGCTCTAAGCGATAATGTCAGCTATCCATGGTTTGCACCAGCCGGTACACGTCGCGGCGGCATTACCAATGCAAGTGCCGTAGGATATGTTGATGCACAAACTGGAGAATTCCAATCAGTAGCACTAAACAGCGGACAACGCGATGCATTGGCCGCAATCCATGTAAATCCAATTACATTTATCAGCGGTAGCGGACTAGTTGCTTACGGACAATACACACGTCAATTGGCCGCAAGTAGCTTGGATCGTATTAACGTGGCACGTTTAGTTGTTTACTTACGTAGACAATTCAGTCAGTTGGCTAAACCTTATGTGTTTGAACCAAACGACACGATTACACGCAACGAAATTAAAGGCGCGGCAGAAAGCCTATTACTAGAATTAGTGGGTCAACGTGCTATCTATGACTACTTGGTAGTTTGCGATACAACTAATAATACACCAGCTCGAATTGATCGTAGCGAACTGTATCTTGACGTAGCAATTGAACCAGTGAAAGCCGCAGAATTCATTTACATTCCATTAAGACTTGAGAATACTGGCGCTATCAAAGGTCTTGGACAATAACGGAGAAAAAACATGGCAATCGCAACATTAGCTAATTTTACAGTACCATTAGCATCGGATCAAAGCGCAACATCGCAAGGCATGTTAATGCCAAAGCTCAAATACAGATTCCGTCTGTCGTTTGAAAACTTTGGCGTTAGTACACCTACAACTGAACTAACAAAACAAGTGATATCTGCCGCTCGTCCTAATGTGCAGTTTGAAGATCAAACTATTCACATTTACAACAGCCAGATCCACTATGCTGGTAAACCAAAATGGCAAACGATTTCAGTTAAACTACGTGATGACAGCACAGGTGCTGTTAGCAAGTTGGTTGGCGAACAGATGCAGAAACAGTTTGACTTCTATGAGCAGTCAAGTGCGGCAAGTGGTTTAGACTATAAGTTTACACTACGCATTGAAATGCTTGATGGCGGCAACGGCGGAAGCACTGTTAACGTTCTTGAAACATGGGAATGTTATGGTGTTTATGTTCAACAAGTTAACTATGAAGCATTAGATTATAGTCAACAAGGCCCTGCTGAAATCACATTAACATTACAAATGGATAATTGTGTACAGACACCAAGTGGTTCGGGTGTTGGATCGGCTACAAGTATTAGACCAACAGTAGGCGGCACGCTAGCAACTGGCGGCGGCGCATAATAAAAACCCGCTAAGGCGGGTTTTTTAATGGCTAAATATTAGTATGGCCAATCAAAATAATAAACTTCTTGCAAATAATTCAGGCGGCGCCACGGTTCGTGACTGGCAACATGCGGCCCGTATGTTTACGGACAGCAATCAGATATACGGACCTAAACAAAAGTTCTTATTTCATGTTGCATTTCACATCAACAAACGTGCTTTAAAAAATATCACTTTAGGTACAACATTTAGTACGCAAATTAATATGTTAGTTAAAAGCGTAAGTTTGCCTAAATTTACAATTAGTACAGAAACTGCTAATCAGTATAATCGTAAAAAAAATATACAACAGAAAGTTAGCTATGATACAATTACTCTTAAATTTCACGATGATAATTTAGGATTAATAAATCAACTTTGGCAAAATTACTTTAGTTATTATTATGCAGATTCTAGTAGTGCGGGTGTTCCGGGCGCATTTAATCGAACAGCTATCAAAAAATTTAACTATATTAGAAGTAATTACGGTTTTGATAACGGCTCAACAGATCCATTCTTTGATTATATTACAATCTATCAAATGGCGCAAGGTCAGTATGTTAGTTATAAATTAATTAATCCTATTTTTACCAGTTGGAATCATAATCAGCTGGATTATGCAGGGCAAGGTACACACGATAACGATTGCTCAATACAATTTGAAGCAGTTGAATATGGTAATGGAAAAATTGAGTCAGGAGACCCTGAAGGATTTGCGTTACAAAATTATGACCTAGTGCCAAGTCCGTTAAATCATGCCGGGCAAACCAATGCGACTTTGGCAGATGTAAGTACAACTCCTACATTAGAAAATATTAACACAATACCCGATAATAAACCAAACATAGTTAACAACGCACTCAAGACTATAAACACTTATACAAATAGTAAAACTCCTTCTGCTAACCCGACTACTAGTTCATTTAGTCTAGCGTCAACTATAAAAGGAACACCGAATACTAGTATTAATGCTAGTTTTCCAAAGTCAGTAACCGTCAAGAATAAACCTATTGAAGCTAAAATTATTAATATCACGCAAGTAAATATTACTCAAATAAATGTTATTACACAGGTAAATATTGGCCAAATAAATGTTAATGGAGTAGGTGTATAATGAACGGATCGAATTTACCAGCAATCGTATTAAACGATTCATCAGAACCAGTTAAGCAATTTTTTGACAAATTTTATGTAAGAGAAGTTAGTTTTCCAGCCGCACAAATTGATGCTGTTGTTAGTTTTTTCTTAAAAAGAGATTTTGATAATGATAGTGCAAGAAGTACATCAATTGTATTGTTAAATCAAGCACGTAATGATGGCGTGGAAGTATTTCAAATACTAGACACTATGAAAGGTTTAACTGATTTACAGTTGAGTCAGATTGTAGCACAAATATTAAATGCCTATCGTGAAAATACTAGCTTACTTGGATATCGTGTCGCCAGCATAGAAAATCCGTTTGAATCTCGCAATATCGTAATATGAGTTTAAAATTTGCTAGAGGTAAATTTACCATGACTCATCCCGAAAAATATGTCGGGCTAAAGAGCCCAACTTACCGTAGCAGTTGGGAATTTCAGTTTATGCGATTTTGCGATACTAATGTAAGTGTACAAAAATGGGCTAGTGAAGCAGTTAAGATACCCTATAGGGATCCGTTGACCGGTAAACAGACTGTTTATGTTCCAGATTTTTTTATACAGTATGTAGACAAAACCGGTAAGGTATCGGTAGAGTTAATAGAAATTAAACCAGCAAGCCAACAGATATTAGAGCGTGTAGGTAAAAACAAATATAATCAAGCACAGTTTGTTAAGAATCAAGCTAAGTGGGCTAGTGCAAATGCGTGGTGTCGACAGCAGGGGATTAAATTTAGAGTACTGAATGAAAATGATTTATTTCATCAAGGCAATGCATAAGTAATATTATGAAGAAACTTGAAGAATTACTTAATTTACCTGAAAGCAAAAAGCTAGTTAAAGCTGAAGAGCAACGTACTACGCCAATAGATCCAGAACCGTTTTTACGAAGTATGGAAGAATTTGATAAGATTTCAGCTAGTTTGCCAGCAGTTAAAGGCCTAGGCGATGCGGCCGATGCAGAGTTTGATGCATTGGCGCAACGTGCTACAGATGCTTATGACGATCTAATGGATTTGGGCATGAACGTGGAAGCACGTTATAGCGGACGTATTTTTGAAGTGGCAGGAGGCATGCTTAAGAATGCAATTGACGCTAAAGCCGCTAAGATTGACAAAAAGCTGAAAATGATAGAACTACAGCTTAAAAAAGCTAAACTAGACCAAGATTCTGCGAATAGTGATGAAGGAATCAGCATACAGGGCGATGGAGTTATTATAACTGATCGCAACAGCTTGATTGAAAAATTAAAGAAAATGAAATAAATACTAGATGGAAACCACTATGAAATCATTTAAAGAATACCTAACAGAAAGCAAAAAGGTCTATGAATTTAAGATCAAGATTGCTGGCGATTTGCCACCAGGATTTGAAAAAGACGTTAAATCGGGACTTGATAAATTTGATGTGCAAAGCATCAGCAAGCCCAAGCGTACACCTATCCAAGAAAGTCCAATTGATTTTCCCAATGTTAAGTTTAGCGAAATTTCAGTTTTTGACGTGGTGCTGAATTATCCCACAACTAGTCAAGTGGTCAAAGAAGCACTGGCACAGGCCATACGTGTTAATGAAAGCAAGATCCTAGTTCGTACACTGGGTGAAGAAGCAGAAGCTGTAATGAACGGTCAATTTATGGCCGCTCCAGACGGCAAAGATGCGCTACTTGGTACAGATTATGAAGCATCAAACAATCAAGACCTGGTGGGTGAAAAACGTGCAATGAGTTTCTTGAAAGATTTAAATGCGACCAAACATGAATTAAAACAAGTAACCGGCACTAATGATCAGTTGTTTGTTAAAGGTAAAACAGAAACTGCCCAGCCTATGCAAGAGACTGATAGTCCTGCATCAAAAGGTCCTATCAGTGGCAAAGGAAAAGCAAAATGAACTTTCAAGAACTAGCACAAAAAATCCGTAGGATCGACGAAGGCGCAGTAGTTGAATGTGGAGATATGATGCCCGGAGCAATGATGGCCCCACATGCTCCAATGCCACAACAAGATACTGTCAGCATGAACGTCAGCATGAACGCTACTGGCAAAGGTGGCATACGTGACCTGATGAATGTTTTACAAAATATTGAAAGTGCTGTTAACGTAGCTCATTCAGAACCTGTTATTGATATTGGCCCGGACGACATGCATATAGATGCTGAGCCAGCTAACATAGACAGCATGATGGGCGGAGAAGTAGAAGTGGAACCAGATGATGAAATTACATTCGGTAATGATGAACCAGAATTTGATGCTGAACCTGAACACGGTGAAGAAGAAATTGTATTTGGCGATGAGCCAGAATCTGAATTTGATGCTGAATTTGATGCTGAACCAGAAGCTGATAGCAAAAGTATCGATCCAAGGATCAAACATGCAATCGCTCCAGTAGTTCAAGCAGTTGGCTTGGCACATGCACTGGGACAAGATCCTAAGAAGGTATTAGGCGGCGACAAAGTAACAGACGAAGGCGATTTGGATACAATGGATACCATGCAAAACCCAGGGCCGGAAGATGAAGAATATATGGCCAGCGAAGAATTTGCAAATCGTCCTAATGCCAAGTATCAAAGTCAAAATTACATGACTAAAACATTGGCGCAAGGTGCCGATGAACCGCAACGTATGTACAAGCACAGTTATCGTAGCGGCGATAATGCAATGTCTATGAAAGAAGGCTTGGTAGGAGATTTGGCAAATTTATATCAAGAAGTTAAACTACGCGAATCTAAAGCAGATAAGTTTGATCCTTTAAAGCATGTAAAAAATCCTACTAAAGGAGAAAAAACTGCGGCTAAAGATGTGAAACGTGGTAGTTATGCTGATCGTGCCGCAATGTTGAAGTCAGCAGAAACTGACGGTAGATTAAAAGACTGATTTTTGACAAGTTGTCCAAATAGCTCCTTCGGGAGCTATTTTTTTCAGTAAATAAACATATGGCAAAATCATTAGACGGCGTCTTAACCAAGAAGGCGCATAAACAAGAGCGTTTTACTGAACAACAGATCGGAGATTTGTTGTCCTGTGCCGACACAGATTCGGGATACCACTATTTTAGTAAAAACTTCTTTCACATACAGCATCCTGTTAAGGGCAAGGTTAAATTTGAACCTTACGATTATCAAACAAGACTATTGGATGCTTATCACGATTTTCGATTCAACATTAATATGTTACCTCGACAAAGTGGTAAAACTACTTGTGCTTCTGCATACTTGTTATGGTATGCTATGTTCCACCCAGATCAAACCATTCTAGTCGCGGCACACAAATATACAGGCGCACAGGAAATTATGCAACGTATCCGTTATGGATACGAATTATGTCCGGATCATATTAGATGCGGCGTAGTAAGTTATAACAAAGGGAGTATAGACTTTGACAACGGATCAAGAATTATATCAGCTACTACTACTGGTAACACCGGTCGTGGTATGTCCATATCCTTACTATATTGCGATGAGTTTGCTTTCGTACAACCTAACATTGCTGAAGAATTTTGGACTTCAATATCGCCAACACTAGCAACTGGTGGACGTGCGATTATCACAAGCACACCCAACAGTGATGAAGACACGTTTGCACTTATTTGGAAAGAAAGTAAAGACTTATTTGACGAGTACGGTAACGAAAAACTAGACGGTATTGGGCGTAATGGATTTCATGGATTCCGTGCAGAATGGAATGAACATCCAGATCGTGATGATGCTTGGAAATCAGTCGAGCTGGGTCGAATTGGTGAAGAGCGATTCCGCCGTGAGTACGGTTGCGAATTCTTAGTCTACGATGAAACACTCATTAGCAGTCTTAAACTAGCAGAACTAGTTGGCCGTGACCCTAAAACCAGAATGGGTCAAGTACGATGGTACAAGGAACCCGAACCTGGGCACCTTTATGCTGTAGCATTAGATCCTAGTTTAGGAACAGGCGGAGATTTTGGTGCTATACAAGTATTTGAGTTACCTAGTTTTACACAAATAGGAGAATGGCAACATAACATTACTCCAGTAGAAGGACAAGTTAGGATACTGCGCGAAATATTGAGACATATTCAAGAAAAGATTGGCGAGAATAATAACAATAGTATATACTGGAGTGTGGAAAATAACACTGTAGGTGAAAGCGCATTGATATGTATTGCTGATCAAGGAGAGGAAACTTTTCCAGGAATGTTTGTCAGCGAGCCTGTAAGAAAGGGCAATGTACGTAAATTCCGCAAAGGATTTAATACTACATTTGGTAATAAAATATCAGCTTGCGCCCGCTTAAAATTCCTAATCGAATCCGATAAAATGAAGATTTTCAGCAAGCAAACCATCAGCGAACTTAAAGGGTTTATAGCCCACGGTACTACTTTTAAAGCTAAAGTAGGACTCCACGACGACCTAGTTTCCAGCTTGTTATTAATAGTACGATTAAGTGCTGTACTAGCAGATTGGGATATTAGGGTGTTTGACAGCATCAGTACAGGGGATGAATTCCAAGAGGATTACGAACCGCCGATGCCTATTTTTATATCAGGGCTGTGATAAATATCATATGGAACCAAATTTAGATCAAGTAGCAAAAGAGCTTTACGGCAAAATACAAACCCGCTTTCCCGACATCAAAATCGCGGACGAGCAAGCAGTAGTTTTAAGTAAAAAAGAAGACATTAAGAAAGCTCGATTTTTCGAGTTTGAGTACAAAGAAGGCGGTGAACCTTTAGGTACTATTGCAATAAGTTTGGATGCAGAGGACGGTATAGTAATTCAAATCAGCGGTGATTTAACCGACGATAAAGAAGAAACTACACACCACGGAGCATATAAATTTATTAGAAGTTTTAGAAATTTTGCTAGACAAAATATGCTAGGCTACGAAATTAACAACATGGGCAAAAGTAATTTAGACAAACGAGATTATGAATTCCATGCAAAAAGCGGAGAAGAACCAATGATGGAAAGTAAAATGTGGGGTACCTCAAGAGTGAGCTACCAAGACCTAGGCGAGACACGTATTGTTGTTAAACACAGCAAACCTGTTAATTATGATTTAGCCGCAGGCCGCACAATGCACATTGATGCGATCTATATTGAAAATGCAGTAGGCGAACGTTTCCGTTATCCTGTAAAACATTTAAACGGTGCCCGTGCAATGGCACAGCATATCGCACATGGTGGTAATCCATACGATGAAATTGGTCAGCATGTTGTTAGCCTAAGCGAAGAACTAAGCAAATTGCGCATGTTCAAAGGCTATGTTAGTCGTACTCCAGTAGTATCTGAGTCAATGAGCGCAGTTAATGATAAAGTTATCGAACGTATCGACCAAGTTAAAAAAGAAATTCATCAATTACAACAAGCTAGACACTACGAAGAGTTTGCAGAAAGTTTTGCCCCAAGTAAATCTAAAGAAATTCCAGAAGAAATTATGTTAGACTGGGTTGATCGCTTGACAGTACGTAGTTTTAAAGAAGAATTAAAAGATGTATTCCCGTACATTTATAAACTAGTTGACGAAAGCGAAATCCCAACTCGAGAGTTGGATCCAGATGATTTGTTGGACGAAGCCGGCGCCGCGTCGATCCAAGCCGCCGTTGCTATCTCTAAAAAGAAATCAGGCAAATACGACAAAGACGGCAAACGCTTGAAGGAATCTCCGGAAGACAAATTTGAAAGTTTCTTAGACAGTATTGTTAACGAAAACGAAGGTGCTGATGCGCTGAATGGCAACGATGATGCTGTACAAAAGCTCAAAGATCTAATGGCACAAGGCGAATTGAAAGGCGATCCCAATCGCATTGATTCGATCAAGGACCTAATCAATGATCAAGAGTTGCATGGACAGATTGCTGATAGCGATCCCAATTTAGATGCTAGACCAATTATTCAAGTATTTTTACAACAACGCAATCCTGAACTAGCCAAAGAAGTGTTCCCACAAGATCTAAGCAGTAGTGATCAGGAAAAACCACCAGGCGAAGAAGCTTCAGCTGGAGGAGCACCAGCACCTGAAGCACCGGCACCCGAAGCACCAGCGGCAGAAGAGCCAGCAAACCCACCAGCGGCAGAAGAGCCAGCCGCGGCCGCACCAATGGCAGAAAGCGATGATCATGCCCCGTGGTACAAAGACAAAGCGGAACAGGATGCCGACACCCACAAACAAACATTTAAAAAGCCATCACAACCCGGCAAAGGTATGGATCGTGCAAGAGCATTGGCACAGTTGGCATTGAAGAAAGGTGCCAAATCAGATACCAAAATTGGCAACAAAACACTGCATGATGTCATGATGGAACTGGGTATGGATCCAGAAGATCCAAGTGCCAAACAGATTGCTCCTCCAAGTGAACCAAAAGGTGATAGTTTTCAAGACATGATGGCATTTGCCAGCGGCTTTTTTAACAAAGAAGAACGTAATTTTACCCGCGGAGTAACCGATTTAGAAACAAAACTAATGAAACAATTTCCAGGTGCAAATCCTAGAGATATGCAACGTGTGGTCATGGCGGCTCGTAAAATAGATCCTCCAAGCAGTGTACACAAACAAGAACATGACAGAATGCGACAGTTGGCTGGCGTCAACGCTGACGGCGAAGAATCTCCAGTGCCACAACACGGAAGCATTAACGAAAGTTTATCTATCATTAGAAAATTATCAGGATTAAAGTAAGGATATACTATGAATGAATTACATGATTTACTAGACAAACTTAAAAAATTAGAAGAGGCCGCGGTCGCTCCTACACTAGCAACATTTAAGCCACAATATTATCACGAAGTCAATATCGGTAATGATATTCCTGTTATGATGACAGATCCTGGTGTATTTTGGTACGAAGGAACAGACAATACTGATCCCGAAACTGGAGGTCGTAGCCGCGGTGCTGGCCAAACAGTCATACGAAGATTATACGGCGATCCTAACGCCCGCGGAATAACAGCAATTGGTAGTGTTGATGGTAGATATGACCCAGTTACCAAGAAGAAGACTCCGTTTCCACCGGGAGTTACTTGGTACATTGATTTAGAAAATACTAAGAAGGCCGCAGAACAAGAAAAAGCAAGCCTGGCACAAACACAGGATTTTATTAAGAATCAAAATGATTCGCTAGCTCAAACAGATGCTGATATGGCCAAGTATCGTGCTAATTT
>Ga0209188_1003072_pt1 | contig 11802 bp, 7 predicted proteins | sample C_130625_EF_Meta_FD_187307 | JGI IMG/M metagenome (GOLD analysis project Ga0209188, IMG submission 187307) | Freshwater microbial communities from Lake Croche, Canada to study carbon cycling - C_130625_EF_MetaG (SPAdes) (version 2) | ecosystem: Environmental > Aquatic > Freshwater > Lake | place...
ATCGCCCCCCCTTCCGGGGCGCTCGCTGCCACCGAGACCCCCGCATCCGCTCTCGACCGGCTTTCCGTTCTGGAGTTGCGGCGATACCACATGCTCGAGGAGGCTCGGAGGCCCTCCGCCAGCGGGTTGCACCGGGCCCGCGCGGCCACCCATCTCGGGGTCCTCGATCTTCAACGGGAGCAACTCGTGGCTTCGCTCGACGCGCTGCTGGGGGAGATTTTTCACGGACTCCGCCCCCTCCATCGATTCCGCCAGATGAAGATGTACAACGACCCGACGCTCAACCCCCAACTTTATAGCGCACTCCTGCCCCACCAGCCGGCATCCCCGCCTGATCACGAAACCTGATGGTGTGAGCATGGAGAGCACCGTGCCGCCAGACCGCGAGCCGCCCGATCAGCCAGCGGACGAGGATCCTCTGGCAACCCTGGAAGGGGCCGAACGCCACCTCGACAGACTGCTGCGCGCGATGCACCGGGCGATGGGGGAGGAGAACCATGCGGCTGCCGGCACGGCCATGCTGGCGGTGCTCGAGGCCATCGACAAGCTCCCTTGCCAGGGGCTCTCGGAGGCCGAGCAGCAACTGCTGGGGCGGGCCGTGCTGGCAGTCATCACCGCCTTTGTCCAGCCTGCGTTCCTGATCCATGAGGACCAGGCCTTCGCGATGCTGCGGTTCAACATTCTCATCAGCAACGTCGTTGCCGGCTGCCTGGGAACGACCACCGACCCCTTCCTCAAGCTCGCCTCCGGCCAACGTCAGGGCCTGTTCAAGACCCTGGTGCTCTACTCGGCCAGAAACCATACCGACATCGACCTCACCCAGGCCCTGCAGCTCCATCCGGCGCTGACGAGCCAATGGCTCTTTCAGACCTGGTTTGTCATCCACAGCGGCAACTGCAGCCCGACGGTAAGCCGCAATCTCGCCCGGTTCCTCGCCCAGATGGATCACCACATTCTCCCCGCAGCCGACATGCAGGAGCTCTACTGGGGCTGCTCCTACATCGATGGCGGCGCGGAACGGCGGGGCAAGGAGCTGATCAACAGCGCCATCCAGCGTCATCTGCCGATCGGCTTTCGGCAGCAACCCGACCCCCGCCGGATCGTGGTCCTGAGTGACAACTGGTTCGAGGGACATTCGGTGCATCGGACGCAGGGTCCGTTCGTGCGTGCCCTGAGGGCGGACGGTGGATACCACCTCACCCTGGTCCATTCCCTCCGCGACGCCGCGGAACTCGACACCGCGCTGTTCGACGAGGTGATCCGCCTCCCGGTCTCCGATGGCCATCTCGACACCTCCGCGATCGAGAACAACGCCTTCGCGCTGGCGCTGTTCGTCGATGTGGGGATGAATCTTCCCTCCATCGTGCTGGCCAATCAGCGGATCGCGCCGGTGCAGGTGGCCATGGTGGGCCACTCCGTCAGCACGTTCGGCGGCAGAATCGACTATTTTCTCGGTGGGCGGCTGGTCGACATGCCGCTGCTGGCCGAACAGAACTATTCCGAACGCTTGGTGCTGCTACCGGGCTTTGGCGCGGCCCACGAGCGCCCTGCCTACGCTCCCACCGGCAGGCGCCGCCACTCCGCCGACTTGATCGTCAACTGCCCCTGGAACAGCCCGAAGATCTCCCCCCGTGTCCTGGCAGCCCTCGATGAGATCGGGGCCCGCAGCGAGCGCCGGCCACACCTGCGGATTTTCTCGAGCACCTCCCCGATGCGGATGAAAGGCCTGTCAGCCTTCGTGGAGGAGATCGGTCGGCAGGTGCGACACTGCTCCGTGGAGGTGTTTCCTTACCTCGAGTACACCGCCTACATGGCGATGCTCGAGGAGGGGGATTTCACGCTCGATGTGTTTCCCTTCGGAGGCTGCAACACCGTGTCTGACAGCCTCCATCTCGGCAAGGCCGTCCTGGTGCGAGAGGGGACGCGCTGGTTCAACCGAATCGGTCCGGCGATGGTTCGCGTCGCCGGACTCGAGGACCTCGTCGCCTCCTCCGATGAAGAGTATGTCCTCAAGGCCGTGAGGCTTGCCAACGACGAAGCTCACCGCGCCGAGATCACCAGCCGGGTGTGCGGGGCTGATCTCGATGCCACGATCTATGCCCGCGAGGGCATCCCTGAGTTTCTTCGGTTCGTGGCTGCCGTGATCGCCGATCGCCAGGCCTTTCCGGGACGGGACCCAATCCTCCTCTGACCGGCGCCGATCACTCCCGGACATGCCGGCACCAGATCGAGCCGACGACGTCGTCCGGAGGCCCGAGCACGTCCTCGACGGCCCGTTGTACCGCGGGGAGATGGTGGCCATAGCCGCAGATCATTTTCTTGACCTTGGGCATCCAGGCACGCAGATCGGCGCTCACTTCCGCGTGGCTGCGGCCGGCATCGAGAAACACCATGTCGACGCGTGGGGCATCGAGGGCCGCGGCCTGGCTGGGGCGTTTGACGACGGTCAGATTCTTGAATTGCCCGACGTTGCGCAGGAATTGCGAATGCACGTCGGCGAGTTGGGCCTCCATCCGCGAGCCCCCCTGGTCGTCCGCTCCCCCCTGCCAGTGGTCGACCGCATAGACGCTCCCCGGGCAGGCCGAGCAGAGGGCGAAGGTGCCGCGCCCCTTCCACGCGCCCACCTCGATCACATCGCGCATCCCCGCCGCGGTCGTCGAAAGCCATCCCAGCTCGTCGGGGGTCATCCAGCCTTCGATATCCCCGGCCGAGGCGGGGCGCGAGGAGTTGTCGTTGGGAACGAAGATCCGCGACACGTTCCCTTCGAATTTGTATTGCCCGAAATGCGCCAGGTGGATCTCGGGATCCATCCACACCTGGCCACCGATCCGTTGCCAGAGGCGCGAGAATCCGTAGTCCTCGGAGAGATAGCAGCCGTCGGTGTCGATGAAGCAGTCGAAGAGGGCGTATTCGTAGCCCTTCTCGATAGCCGGGGCGTCCTCGCGCATGTGGCACTTCCGCTCCGGATAAACCGCCATCATCCGTTCCAGGGCGGTGCGGCGCACCATGAGAAAGCCGGTGGGGGCATCCTTGATTTCGATGAATCCCGTCTGCGGATGCTGGTTGATGAGCGAGCTGGCGCTGGGGGTGAAGTTGACCGGAAACGTCGGAGGGAGCACCTTCTTCGGATAAATGCCGCAGCAGATCTCGATGTCATCCACCTGGGATGCTGCCAGCAGGCGGAACACCGCCTCCGGCTCCCACTCGATGTCGCCATCGATGAACATGAAGTGGGTGCAACTGCTCGCCATGAAGCGGGCCACCAACACGTTCCGCACCCGGTTGACGAGCGAGTCGGCAATGAAGTGATGCTCGCACTCCAGGCCCGCCTTGTTGAGCTGCTGGATCGTGCGAATGAGCGAGTTGACGTAGGCAGCGTGGAGTTGGCCACCGTAGCAGGGCGTGGCGAGGAACAGCTTCGTATGACGGTTGAGTTGCATGGCGGATGGCCCGGGGGTGCGTCGCGTTGGCGAGATCAGTGGCTGGCGAGGAGGCGGAGATAAAGGTCTTCCATGGTGCGGGTCAATCCGGCGGTATCGCAGGCGGCGCTGGTGAGAAGCCGGGCGCGGATGCCGGCCCGGAATGACCGGAGCATGGCCGGCGTATCGGTTGAGGTGGCCAGGCGTACCGCCAGGTCGATGGAGCCGCGGCGATCGCTGGCCACGAACTCCCCCAAGCCGGCGGCACGGAGGAGCGAGGCGGAGGTGCGGCTGGCCCACCGGTCGCCGGTGAACGTGATCACGGGCACCCCCTGCCACAGCGCCTCGCTGGTGGTCGTGCCGCCGGAGTAGGGAAACGGATCGAGGGCCAGATCGATGCGGCCGTACGTTTCCAAAAACTCTCGATGGCTGGCAGATCCGACACATTCGATCCGCTCCGGCGCCACCCCCAATCGGGCCAGCCGGGCCTTCAAGAAGGCGCGATGATCTTCGCGGTCGAGACCGGCGTTGCGGATCAACAATCGGGCGTGGGGACTGCGCGCCAGGATCTCGGCCCAGGCGGCGAGCGTGACGTTTGTCAGCTTGTAACTCGAAGCCAGGCAGCCCAGGGTGAGTGGGCCGTGGGCCGAAGGCGGTTCGGGGGCGATGGCCGGGACGGGGCTGTCGTCGGGGCCCGTGGCGGGCGCAAACGCCAGATAGCTACCCGGCAGGCGCACGACCGGCTCGCTGTAGAAGGCATCCTCCGCCTCGGGAGCGACCGTCGCATCCCCGACGATGGCGTCGAAACAATCCATGCCACTGGTGCCGTACATGTTGAACCAGGTCACCTGCCGCGGGGCGGGCCGGAGCGCATGGATCGCCAGTCGCTGCGGATCGCTGTAGCCATTGAGATCGACGAGGAGATCGATCCCCGCTGCCGCGATCGAGGCCGCGGCCTCCATGTTCGACAGCCCCGAGATGTCGTGGATCCGGTCTCGGGGATGGCGGCCGTAGGCGGCATCGATCTCTCCGCGGGGGGATGCCGAGACGAGGTGCACCTCGAAGCGGTCGCGGTCGTGCCGATTGATCAGTCCCCACACCGGCCGCATCCACTGCGGGGCGTGGAAGAACGACGACAGATACCCGATCCGCCATGGCCCCGGGGCCCTCACCCGGGGCAGGTTCGGCTTGGCCCGTGATTCCCCCGCCGTCACCATCTCGATGTACTTTTTTCGCGTCTTGTAAATCGAGGAGTTGTCATCGACCGGGCTGCCGGGCACGAAGACCGCCAGATGCCGCAGCGCCAGCGACCGGACCTCCCCCGCTTCCTCCGCCGTGGACATTCTGCCGGCCACGTCGGCCGCCCGGTGCAACAACAGCATCGCATGCTCCAGGCAGCCCAGATTGAAGAGCGCCTTGCCGTGGTCATGAATGACGCCGGGGAGGAGCGGATGGAGCAACCGGCTCCTCTCGAGCGCGGCGATCGCCTCGACGTTGCGCCCCGCCGCCAACAGCGCCCGGCCATGGCCGTGGAGGGCGATCGCGGCGTTGTCGGGTTGGTTGTGCTTGAGAAAAGCCTCCGCGAGCGACTCCCAGGCCTCGGGAAGATCCGGGGCGAGGCGGGTGGCCTGCTCAAGCGCTGGCAGCGCCTCCTCCACTCTCCCCGCTTTGCGGAGGATGTCGCCCAAATTGAAGTGGGGAATGGCCAGATGGGGCCCGAGCCTCACGGCCGTCTGGTAGTGGCCGATCGCCTCTTCGAGCAGCCCCTCGTCCTCGCAGACGGCGCCGAGGTTGTTGATGAAGTCCAACGATTCGGGGGCGATTCGACAGGCTTCGCGGAGGTGTTCCAGCGCCTCAGCGCGACGGCCGGCCTGCGCCAGCGTCACGCCCAGATCGTGGTGGGATCGCGCCGCGGCAGGATGGCCGACCGAGGGCGACTCAGGGGAGATGCTGGGGGGCATTGGATTGGCCATGGAACGCTTGCAGTCCGGGTGATTGGGAGTGGTCTAGAAAGCGAGTTGGTCAGTCGGCAAAGGCATTCCGCTGCACGTGCTCGAGGGTTTCGGTGGAGCCACCGAGGGATGCCGCATGGAGATTAATTTCGGGGCGGGATCGGAGGGCCTGCGGCGAATAATCATCGATGCCCGGCCAGAGGAGCGTGTTGAAGGTGCGGGGCAGACGGGCTGTCTCCACCTGCATTTCGGCGATGGCCAGATTGAGAGCGGTCTGCTCGAGCCAAGTGCCGCAGACCGGCCCGCGCTGCCAGGCATTCTCGAGGACCGGCGCGTGGTGCCTGCCGAACATGAACAGGCCGGCATTGAGATAGCCGTTGGGATAGGGGAGGCGAAAGGCCAGGCACTCGCGCTCGACAGCCGCTGAATTGACATCGGGCACGATGCACAGCGGCTTGCCAAGGGAATGGTAAATCCCCGCCGGATCCCAGGGGCGGAGGGGAAGAATGTCACTGTCGAAGTAGAGAAAATCGTCGTGGTCACCCACCAGTCGGGGGATGAGGAGTTTGAGCCATGAGGGATGCACCGCCGGCAGACCGGCAGGGAGGCTGACGGAATTGATCACCCGACATTCGAGCCCGGTCATCCGGGCCATTCTCCTGGCCGCAGTGACGGCACACTCCTGCCACCGTTCTCCGATGCCGAGGGTGATGGCGAGCATGGCGGGAGCGCGGGAAGGTGCTTGCGGGGGCAGGGATCCGAGGAGAGTATGATACTTCGATTCCGGTCGCTTCCATGGTCCGCCGGTGTTCCCTTCCCCCATGATCCTGCCCGACTCCCCTCCCCCCGCCCCGTCCGATCCCACCTCCACGGTCGCAGAACAGACGCGCCTGGGGATGGAGGCCCATGCCCGGGGCGATCTCGACACCTGCATCGATCACTTTCATCGGGCTTTGGAACTCGCGCCCGACATGGCTGAGGCCCACAACAATCTGGGGGTGGCCCTCCACGCCGCCGCCCGGTATGCCGAGGCGTCGCGTTGCTTCCAAGATGCCCTGGCCATCGTCCCAGACGATGCCGTCACGCTCCATCACCTCGGCCTCGCGCTCCAAGATGAGGGGCGGCTGGAGGAGGCGGTGGCCTGCTTTCGGCAGGCGGTGGAACTCGCGCCCGATTTTGCCGCTGCCCACAACGACCTCGGGGGAGCGCTCATCAGGCAGGGGCTGGCCCGGGAGGGAGTGGCGAGCCTGGAGCGGGCGATCCACATCGATCCCCGGTGTGCCGATGCCATGGCCAACATCGGCCTGGCCTGCGAAGACGCGGGGATGTTTTCCGAGGCCTTCCAGGCCACCCTCCGCGCCCTCCAGATCGCGCCGGGGCATGCCGAGGCCCATACGACGCTGGGGATGATGCTCTTGCGGGCCGGTCACTACGCCGACGGCTGGCGGGAGTATGAATGGCGCTGGCAGTGCCGGCGGTTCAAGCGTCCGGCGGTCCACGGCCCGATCTGGGATGGGGCCTCGTTGCAGGGGCGCACCATCCTCCTCTCGGCCGAGCAGGGAATCGGCGACACGGTGCAGTTCTTCCGGTATGGCGAGATCCTGGCCGCCATGGGGGCCAGGGTCATCGGCTGGTGCCCGCGGCCTTTGGTGCCGATCCTCTCGACCTGCCCCGGCTACACAGAGCTTGTCGCCAGTGATGCCCCCCTGCCCCCGTTCGATGTCCAGGCCTCGGTGATGAGCGTGCCGGGCCTGGTCGGAACAGGGCTCGAGACCATCCCCGCACGCGTGCCGTATCTCCACGCCGACCCGGAGCGGATCGAGGCCTGGCGGCGGGCACTGGCAGCGGGAGCCGGTGCCGAGCGGCCGTTCACGATCGGCGTGGCTTGGCAGGGGAACAGGAGCGTGGCCACCTACAGCAGCGGCCGCAACCGCTCGTATCCCCCGCAGGCCCTCGCTCCCCTGGCGGCGCTGCCGGGGGTCCGGTTCCTCAGCCTCCAGGCGGGGCCCGATCGTGAGCGTGCTCCACTGCCGGCCGGGCTGCCGGACTTCGATCCGGGGATGGCGCTCGAATCGGATCCCGATGCCGCCTTCGTCGACACGGCGGCCGCGATCATGACCTGCGATCTCGTGATCAGCTGCGACACGTCGATCGCCCACCTGGCCGGGGCGCTTGGCGCTCCGGTCTGGACGGCCCTGCCGCTCGTGGCTGACTGGCGCTGGCTTGTCGACCGGGACGACAGCCCCTGGTATCCGTCGATGCGTCTCTTCCGCCAGCGTCACCTCGGCGATTGGGCGGGGATGTTTGAATCCATGGCTGCAAGATTGAAGGAGCAGATCGATGCAGGCTGACGGATCCCCCCCATCCCCGCCCTCCCCCGCCGGCGCTGATCTCACGGCGGAAGGGGCTGCCGGGCTCGTGCGGAGCGCTGCCGGGAAGGACCTGCGTCTCGATGGCCTCGAGCGGCTCTCGCCGGAGGCGGCCGCGGCGCTCGCCGCGCACCCGGGCCGACTCTCGCTCGGGGGTCTGACGGAGCTTCCGGCCGATCTGGCCATGGCGCTGGCCCGTCATCCGGGCTACCTCTACCTTCCCGGACTGAAGACGATCTCACCTGAGGCTGCCCGGGCACTCGCTGCCACGAGCGGGCATGTGGAATGCGCCGGGGTGGTGGAGATCACGCCGCAGGCGCTGCTGGCCGTGCGGGCCACCCCGCGGCTGAAGGTGCCGTCGCAGCTCAAGATCACCGCCTTCATTCCGGCCCAGCCGAACATGAATGTGGCGATGAAGGGCTTCTTCCAAGACCTTGGCGCGGCGCTCCTCCTCGATCGACGCTTCGCCGAGGCGGCTCAATGCTTCGAACGGGCGACCCCGTTGGACCGCAGCGATCCCGCCCTCCATCACAAACTCGGAGTGTCGCTGGCGGGCGCAGGCCAGCTCGAGGCGGCGGAGGCGAGCTTCCGCGAGGCGTTGCGGCTCGACCGCTTCATGGCTGCCTACCACAGCGACCTGGGGCATCTCCTCCAGCGGCGCGGACGACGCGAGGAGGCGATGGCCGCGGTCCGCCGCGCGCTCCAACTCGATCCGAAATGTGCGGCTGCCCATCTGAATCTCGGCCTCTTGCACGAGGTCGAGGGGCGGCAGACCGAGGCGCTAGCGAGCATCGAGGCGGCCCTGGCGCTCGCCCCAGACAACGCCGACGCCCATGCCACGCTGGCGATGCTGCTCTTGCGGCAAGGAGACGGCGCACGGGGCTGGCAGGAGTATGAATGGCGCTGGCTCTGCCCGGTGTTTGCCGTCCGGGCGCTGATGCACCCGCGCTGGCAGGGGGAGCCGCTCGAAGGCCGCACGCTCCTCCTCACCGTCGAGCAGGGGCTCGGCGACACGTTGCAACTCATCCGCTATTGCTCGCTGGCGAAAAAGTCTGGCGCCCGCATCGTGCTCTCCTGCCCCCGGCGGCTGTTCCGGCTGCTGTCGACCGCCGAGGGGATCGACGACTTCGTGGCCGACGATGGCCCGCTCCCCGATTTCGATTGCTATACCTCGCTGATGAGCCTGCCGGCCCGGTTCGACGCCCGACCGGAGGCGATTCCCCGGGCGGTTCCCTACCTGACGGCCGAGGCAGCGCGGGTCGCCCACTGGGCAGGGGTGTTGGCCGATCTTCCTGGAAAAAAGGTGGGGATTGTCTGGCAGGGAAACACCTCGATTTCCCCGGAGCGGTCGCTGGCGCTCGAGGCGCTCGAGCCGCTCTCGCGGGTGCCGGGCATCTCCCTGGTGAGCCTCCAGCAGGGTCCGGGAAGGGCCGAGCTCGAGCTTGTCAGCCGGGAGGGATCGGGGTGGCCGCGAGTGGTCGATGCGGGCGGAATGGCCGAGGCGGGGGATACGGAAGCGGCGTTCGTGGAGACGGCCGCGGCGCTCAAAAATCTCGACCTCCTCGTCACCTGCGACACCTCGATCGCCCATCTGGCCGGGGCTTTGGGGATTCCGGTGTGGGTGATGCTGCCGCACGTGGCCGACTGGCGGTGGCAGGTCGATCGCGACGACAGCCCCTGGTATCCCTCGATGCGACTCTTCCGGCAGCCTCTTGCCGGCGACTGGCCGGCCGTGGCCCGGCAGGTGGCGGAGGCGCTCGGGACCGGCTGACCGCTCCGCTTGCCTCGCCTCCCCTTCCGTTCCGACGGCTTGGTAGGCGCTCTGGTTCCTTCCGATCGCAGGCCGCTGCCGGTGGTGCCCGACGTTTCCCACGCCCTCCTTCGCCTGTGAGCACGCGAGCTTCCATGACACCCCCCTCCGACCGCTCCGACGCCCCGCAGCCTTCGTCCGCCGTGCCCCCGGGCCAAGCGTCATCCGGCACGCTCAACCTCGACGAATCGGCGGCGATGTCGGCCGAGGCGGCCGCTCGGGCGGCCCGGCATGAGGGGCCGCTGCGGATCCAGGCCCTTCCCGAGCTGACAACAGAGGCCGCGCGGGAGCTGGCGGCGCACGCCGATTTCCTGGCGCTTGACGGGCTTCGTGATCTCTCGCCGGAGGTGGCCTTGGCGCTCGCTGGCCACCGTGGCCCGCTGTCGCTCAATGGCCTGGAGAAGCTCTCTCCTGCCACCGCCACCGCGCTCGGTGGCCATGTTGGCAAGATCTATTTGAACGGCGTCAAGCAGCTCGAGCCGGAGTTGGCCGAGGCCCTCATCGCCCACGACGGCATGATCTATCTCGGCGGCGTGAAGGAGATTTCCCTGGCGCTGGCCCAGAAGCTGATCCGCTGCCGCGGGTTTTTATTGTTCAACGGCGTGCGCGGGCTTTCGACCGAGGTGCGGGGGGTGCTGCGGCAGTCGGCCCGCGTTCACGTTCCCGACTGACCGGTGGGTTGCGAGTGCTCGTATGGCTCGCCGGCCAGTCCGAGCACGCCGAGCATCTGTCGGCCGTTTTCCCCCCATGAGCATCGCGCGGCAAACTCCCGGCCGCGGGCTTCGAGCGCCACGCGTGGGGCGTGCCGCTGCACGTAGCCCTGCTCCATGGCAGCCACGAGGTCGTCGACGCTCGTCTCTCCCCACCCGGTCATGTCGCGGTAGAAGGGGCAGCCTGCGGGCACGCGGCCCTGGCGGGAAAGCATCGTGGCGACATCGGCCAGATCGAGGTGGCCGGTATTGCCACTGAGCACCGTCGGCAGCCCGGCGGCGATGCACTCCATGGCGACGAGGTTTGTGCCCCCTTCGGCCCGATTGGCAAACACCGCCAGGTCGCACGCCCGCACCCACCGCGGCAGCTCGTGGCCGGCGAGTAGCCCGAGATCGATGAAGGCGTTCCTTTCGATTCCCTCGGCAGCGGCCCACGTGGCGAGATCGAGGCTGTCGCCGGCGGCGCTTGTCACGACCTTCGGCAGGCTTGTCACGTGGCCGGCCAGGTCGATGCCGCGGATCGTTTCGGGCCACGGGTTTTGCCAGGCCGTCACCAGCACGGCGTCGGGGTGGAGGGAGTGAAAGCGGCGAAAGGCCGCAAGGACGATGTCCTGGCCTTTGCGAAACTCGAGCTTGCCACCGGAAAACACCGCGAATCGGCCTGCTAGCCGGGCCGCAAAGCCCCGGTCTGGGGCGGTCTGGCACCACAGCTCCGGATCGATCCCCTGGAGGATCGTGATGACATTGCGAACGCCTGCCGCGCGGAGCACGGCGGCATTCCAAGTTGATCCGGCGATGACAGCCGAAAGCTCGTTGAGCCTGGCGACTTCCTCCGGCAGCCAGCGGGTGTCTTCGCTGAAGATCACGCCCATGGTTCGCTCGGCCGCAATGGCCTGCGACCGCGGGCTGCAGCTGCCCCGATTCCCGACCGCCTGAAGGGAGACGGCCACGGGAATGGTTGGATCGGTCGACGCGCGCTGAAACAGGTCGATGACTCCAGACAGCGACTGCTGCTCGGTAGCGGAGCAATGCCGCGCTCCGGCGACACCGTCGACGACCACGCCATAGCCGGCGTTTCGCAGCTCTGTGGCAAGACTGAGGCCATACCGGCCCCAGCCGGTCCACGGTGTGAGTTGCCAGCCGAGATGAATGGCAGGAGCAGGAATCGATCGCGGAGAGGTGTGCATGCTGCGCTTGGGGAGGATCGCCCGGGACAGCTCCGCGCCTCGAGAGGCTTCCGTGGCTCGTGCGTCCTCCTGTCCTTCAGCCCGTTCGGCCAGTTGAAACCCGGCGAGATGGTCGGGGAGCGTCCACGCGACGGCGGGATCGGGGGTGTGTCGCGGTGGCGTGACGGCTCCCCGCCAGGCGATCCCCATGATTTGCATCGTCTGATAGATCCTCGTCTGCCAGCCGCGGTCGCGGAGATAGGCGAGGCCGGCGGCGACGTCGGGCGCCACGAGGTCATGAAACACGATCGCGGCGTCGGGCTCCATGAGCGGCTCGCAGGCCTGCGCATCGAGGAGCGGCGCCTGGCCGTCATGG
>Ga0209188_1003073_pt1 | contig 11800 bp, 9 predicted proteins | sample C_130625_EF_Meta_FD_187307 | JGI IMG/M metagenome (GOLD analysis project Ga0209188, IMG submission 187307) | Freshwater microbial communities from Lake Croche, Canada to study carbon cycling - C_130625_EF_MetaG (SPAdes) (version 2) | ecosystem: Environmental > Aquatic > Freshwater > Lake | place...
CATCCCAGGGGGACAGACCACTATCCAGACCCAGTGTAATCATTGTGTCAGAGGAGTACACCAGGGTTGATACCCCGTACTGCCCATAATTCACCGTAAATGACTCAATCGGTACGATAACACTATTGTCGAGCGGTGAGTCAAACCACAAGATAATCGAAGTTGACGACGGTACCGTTATTTCTTTTATTTGAGGTAAAGCCACAAAACAATACCGAACATTCTATAAGTGTTTTACCCGGAGGTATCGGGTTAACCGTCCGTTATATTTTCGTATTGACGGGGAGGGTAAATTAAGTAAGAAGGAGGCTCTCCCTGTATTTCAGGGTACACAGAGAAAAAATCATAAACGTTATCAAGAGGACCAAACTGCTCAGATTGCCAAAAGGCAATATCTTCGGGTGTTTTTATAACACGAATAAGGTAGCCTTTACCGGGACTATACAAACAATTTACCAAGTAATTTACAGCCAAACGTAGCGGCCATTCATCCCTCCAGTTAACTTCCCAGGTATCTATGGTAACTAACTTGTCATTTACCGTATAGTCTAGACGTGCTACTATGCTTCCCCCCCGTTGCTCTGAGTCGGAGTAAGGGGGATTGCTATAGTCAAAAGTTTGAGAAATTTTCGAGTATATTGCACCATCCCATTTTACTAGGATGTATCTAAGTTGTTCTGGAGGACTATCTAGATACAGGAAATCCTGATAAACCCAAGTTGGAGAATAGATGCTCGGTCTACGTATTGCCATCGGAAGGGGGAATGTAAGAGGCCAAGACGTAGTAGTTGTCTAATCCAGGTAGTCGCACTGCGTTAAATTCAATTTGGTCAACTTCTAAATTGTCGGTTCTCAAGTAACCACTAACTGTGCTAGTCGCACTAAGTGTTTGAGGAGGAACGTAAGAAGCTAGGACATAATAGTTTGCTATTCCCGGGAGTCTTACCGCCCTAAACTCTACCTCATGAACTTCCAGATTGTCGGTCTTTAGCAGTCCCTTGACTGTAGTATCAGCATTGATGGTTACCGGAACCCCAATGGTAGCAGCACTCCCCGAAAATTTTGCTCCACCAAAAGAGGCGGCGGCGGCGGTTAATCCTCCGATTATGGCAGCACTTGCCCCAACAATAAGATTATTTGTACTGAATATAGACCCCCCAACTGAAAGGTCTTTGTCAATTGCAATTGACTCAAGAAACAAAGGTGGGGCGGGATTTTCTGCGTTTTGTCCAAAGCCGGTTACACCTTCTACAAATTCGGGATCGTATTCTATGGGTTCTGTCATGAGTTTATGGATTATTGTTGGTTAGATTGAGTATAGTATCAGAAACTCCCCCGGTAAGTTGACTGAGTTGGTTTTTAGCATAGTCCAGGGCTGCCTGGGTCACATTATTATACAGTGTTTTGAAATTTAAAGAAAAACCCGGAAACGGTAAAAGGTTATTCAAGGAAGGAATGATGCCTCCAGTTGCTTTTCCTAACTGTCCGGGTATATCGTTAGGGAAACCGGTGGCCTTACGCAAAACTTCAATGGCTTGGTCTTGGTTTACTAGTGCCGGGGGATAAATAGGAAGAGGTTTAAGTTCGGTGTCCATGGGGGGTGGAAACCATTGACACGCATCCCCCTCAGGGTTACCCCTAGGTGCATTTCCGTAAGCCGAGTAGACAATCATTGGATTTGCCGAGGTGACAAATACCAGGTCATTTACCGTTCCAGCTTTCCCCGGAGGAGCTTTATCACCACCAGTGTCGGCATATGCTGTTGTGTCATTGGCCCCTGCATGACCGTGCTGCATATCTACATGTCTAACCCATAAATACTTACCACTTCTTTGTAAGCAGATGCACAACCAATCATTACCGTAGGGACCTCCTTTCTCAATCACCGAACAACCGTGATTTTCTTCACAAGGTGGTGGCAACTCACCCGCCGGATAGATTGGCATCCGGGTCATACAGCTGTTGTTTGGTTGCCTTAGTGCTTTACCCGCTTCTTCTGTAAATATCTCAGGGTCGTATAAAACATCTCCTAAAATGGCATACTGGTATTGCCCGTTTGAGATGGTTATGTTGCAATGTTTGTCAACCATTCCCTTTGGTTGCTTTCCCTTAAAGGCTGGGGACACATCTATCCAGTGAGATAGTTGCGGTTCACCCTCTGCAATTCTATCTCCTGAGGCATCCCCAGCAAACGCAACTTGTGGACATCGGGGGTCAAAATCATCAAACACAACCCTCACCCTACCCCTCTCCAAGGGGTCATCTACATCTTTTATTGTGGCCCGGACGCAAGCATTAGGAAGACCAGCATATCGTGATGTTTTCTCCGCATTTTGTTTCAAGGCGGCAAGGGTTTTAATTAAAGGCTTATTCCTTCCCTTTATACTCCTATTCATGTTACTCTACCTGGAAAAACGAGGAATATTTCGGCGAGGGCGAGTAACGGGAGGGAGATTTGGGGGAGGATTTACGGGTATAGGGGTTACATCGATTTTTGGTGTAATTTTTTCCACCTTAATTTCTACTGCTGGAGTTTCAATTACAGGATCCTCAACTACTACTTCCTCTAAGGTAGGTTCTTCGACGGTGGGTTCCTCCGTAATGGGTTCCTGAGAAACCTGCTCAGTGTCTTCCACCATGAGATTCTCTATAATCTCCTCAGTAGGGGGATTACTCGAAGGGGGCGTTGTTGAAGATCTTGGAGAAGTCGGATACTTGCGAACCATAAGCATACTGTGAGTTAAATGGTTTTACCCGTGAATAAGGAGTTATATACCCAGTCCTAGGTTGTTTTACAGGATAACGCCACGCAACAGGTTGTTGAGGATCAAAGAAACCATCCTCAGCGGCTGAAGCATCAGCAACAAAATAAGCATAACCAATTTTATAGTGATTTGCGTCAACACTGTAAGAAGCAGCGTCATTTTGGCAAGTTGGGGCAAATTTATATATACTTGCATCCCAGAAGGGGGCTGCAACTGGACCTACAACTTCATTTTTTAAGTCGTTTACAAGAAACCCTGATAACTCCGTGCAAGCACTAACATTCACATAGATACCTTCCCAATCCCCATAACCATTACCATACGGTGAAGTGGTGTCTGCCAAACGATTATGGAGAGGATCATATTCAACAAGCATACCCTCTGAATAACCGTCTTGCGGGTCATCTAATGCGGGGAAAGTACCGGCATTTCTGTAGTCAGCTATATCAAAAATATTTGCGTATGCAATATTTGAGTATAAGTAAGGTTCTACATAAACGTAAGTATAATCTTTGATTGGTTGGTCATACAAGAAAAGCTCTTCGTATATTGCGGGTACATCATCTTCAGGGGGGCAACGCATAAACTCAGGTTCAACTGATGAACCCCAGTAACCAAAATTCTGACAGATTAGGGCGGTCTTCTGCCATTCCATTTCATTACGACCGTAATCCAAAGGTAACCGAATGAAGTACCTCTCCCAATTCTCTAAGTTAGGACCACTATTCTCATCCGCCACAAGAGGATTTATATAATTTTCCTCTTGAAGGTGAGCCACAGTCCCAACATCTTGTAACTCCTGGGTTTTCCAGACCCTGAGCGGAGTTTCTGCATCGGCAACACTAGGAGTCAAACTATACAAAGTACCGCTAAATATTAGTTGTGAGATATTGTTACGGTAAGTACCTTCAAGAGAATCAGAAACTTCTATTGTTGGGAGTTGAGTTTCACTATTTAGAGAAACCGGGGTGTATACAAAATCGTACTGTTCCGTTGCATTATTATATGAATAACGAATTATATAATCTTCGGTAGCATAGTCAAGGCCCGGGGTAAGGAGAACCCCATTGGAGTAAAACCGAAGTGCCAGTACATCAAAGAAATAAGCGGGAGGATCACTCAAAGAGTGCATATTTACAGATACCCAAGCATTTTGAATATAAATAGAAGCAGCTCGTGTTGCATAAACAGGGTTCCCATAGTCCCACCACATCTCACCTTGGTTCTCGTAACCGAAGAGAGCAGATTGGGATATATATCTTAGGATTGAGTCGGGAGAAATTTCCCAGACACCTGCTGCATACTGTTTTGTTACAAGAGCTGGTAGGGGTTGTAAAATTTCAAAACTTAAATTAGATACCTTATAATTAGCATCCAATGGAACTAAACCGATTGCATTCGAGATAATACAAGGCACATTATTTGGTATTACTTCAGCATCCTGGGAAAAATCCGTTTCATTCGCAAAAGTAAATCTATAAGCAGTCCAATAAAGTGTCTCGCTATCTTGGTACAAGTATAAAGATGGGGAACTTGTGATGGTGCCAGTCAGACCAATAATTTTAGAGGCAGTGCCAAGACCATTACAATTCAGTATCAAAACCGTGGTACCAAGTGGAATAGTTGAAGCAGCGGCAGTGTATGCAGCAACATTGGGATATACCAAAGTTGCTAAGATAAACCTATCAGGGTCATTCCTATAATCAACTTCCACCCAAGTTGCACATTGTTTATTGTAAGGATCATACCAGACAGACAACGCCCCGGTTTCAGGGTTCCACCAAAGGTCACCAAGCTCAGGGTCTCCCGGAGCTGTAACATCGTAAGGAGTGAGTTGAGAGTAAATCCCTTCCATAAGGGTATTGTAACTTAGAGAACGCTCAATAACTGGTAATGACAGAGCGTTATCTTCCGAAACACCATGAATAGAAAGACCGTCAAAAGCTAAATTGTAGGGTAGAGATCCACCTTTGTTACCCCAGGCTCCAGTAAAATTTTCAATGGTATTGATTGATATCCAGTCCGAGCAATCAAACCAATTCTGAATCCTCACGGGGGTGAAGGAAACTACGGAGGTAGATATATCAGAATACCCCCAACATAGGTAAATAGTTACGGGTGCGTTAGATGATACAATCGTGTTAGGTATTTGGAAATACCACACTTGGTTGACTGAGTCGTATGTTGGACTTATGTCTGGAGTGAGGTTAGTTAAATTGTACTTTACATATACGGGTTGGTTGAAAGTGTATACCGAACCTGCAAATAAGGATAAACTAGTATAGGGAAATTTTCTATCGGTATCATATGCAGGGTAAAGGGTGAGAGTTGTTCCAGATGCCGATACCAAGAAAGAGGAGTCCCCAGAAACCCCTACACTTCCTCGATAGAAAGGTGCCGGACACGTTGTGGGAATTAGAACCTTTAGCTGAACATTTGCCGCAATCTGGTCATAGAAACTTTGAGGAAGTGTACCCAGACCTACCAGATAAGTATCCCCCTCTACTGATAAACTCTGTATACGGTAAATATCATCCCCAAGAACCACCCTTACAACGTCCACCAGTTTTTCTGACGGAATAGTTAGACCCCCAAAAGGAAATTTTTCTGTGACAATAGTATTGTCCCAGTTACGTACCTCAAGTATTTGTGGAATGTGAAACCCGTTGTAAAGACCAAAACTCCCTGCCAAAAGTTGTCGTTTTTGGTCCGGGGTGTCAGGTAAATTTCCCCAGTAATTAGGGCCATTCCACCCTAACATCTGTGCAAGGAAATCTAACTGCCCATTAACCCGTGTTTCCACTAAGGAGACGGCTTGAGACTGTTCCGGAGTTAAGTAAGGATTTGTGTAGTTACGGAGTTCAAATTGCTCCGGATTGAAAGTAGCAGTCTCAAGTGTCATTTTATACGATTACAATGTTTTTACTAACTAAAGAGGCATATTCTTGCCTCATACAAGTAGGGGGGTCCATCCAGAGATTTGGGTAATCCGATACTTGCTCATACAAATCTATTAGATTTTCGTCAAAAAAACGTGTCAACCAGTTCGCAACGGGTACATAGTCTCTACGCACCACATACCGTATGTCTTGAATACTGGTGATTTTGAAACTTTTGTCCACCTCGATATACGCTAAGGGACAAAAAGTTGCACCTGGTGGAGTTACTATACCTTTGTACAAAGACAGAGCTGCTAAAGTGGATGGGGCAGCAAGTCTCTTCATTTGTACTATAGAACCAGATACCGTGATATTTTGAACGGCAATATCTGTATTTGACCACACCACTTTCCAACCAGTGTTGAAAACGGGAGTAGAAAAATTGAACTCATAGTATTGGCCTGTTGAGTCCACTGAGGGTGCTGCAGTACCTTGAAAAAGTTCATTACCTCCGGAAGTCACATAGTAAAAAGAAGCAGTTGCAACATAACCTGTCCCAGGGGGACACCTCAAAGTTACATTTGAGTAGGCTTGACCCAGATTACTTTTCCACTGTAAATAGCTGGATTCAGGTTGAGCATAGGTAGGAAAGTAAGTATCTTTGGAAGTCCAAAAATTGTTTGTCTCATTTATAAAGGCAGAAACAGCAGGATACCTCCACCCAACTATGCTATCCGTACTAGAAGTTATGGTTAGGGGTTGACCAGCCAGGGAGAAATTTTCTATACTGTAGATTTTCTCTATCGGGGAGTCATCATAAGAAAGTTCGTAGGCCAGGAAATACCTACCTGCGGCAACATTCAAATCTTGCAAATTTACAATGGTTGGGTATACCTGTGTTCCACCATTCTTCCAGATTATCCTCCCTCCGCAGATAAGAAGATCCTGCTTTGTATCGGATGCACTCACAACTATTGATGTAGGTCCAGCACTATTTTCAGTCCAAGGGACATAAATATACCCAATGTCTTGTTCTGTAGCAGCAGCAGCAGTGTTGGGAGCGTCAACAATATTGAAAAAATCAATCTGATAGGTCTCACTTATCGCAGGAAGTCTGCGGTAAATTGGACGCCCCCCTAGAACCCACTCAGTGGGTCGAGGTTGCAAATTTTTTGCAATGATATATTGTGGGGAGAGCACATTTGCAGTGACGGTCGAGGTAGTTGTTACAACTTGTTCGACACCCCCATTTATTGGAGTTAGTTGTTGAGACATACCTTATAAATCAAGGGTCCCCATCCCGTACTCAGGTGGCGTGTAAGGGTATTGAGTTCCACTATACCAGGACAATTGAGGTGTCTCTTGAATAGTGCTGGTGTTTTCCCAAACAAACACACTTCGGTTGAATGAGTTACTAAATCTACCTTTATCCTTAGGTACCAGGGTAATTTGTGCCACCCCTAGTTTGATGGCAGAGATATCTCTGCCAAGTTGAGATAAGATATCTTGTTCGCAAACATAATACCTAACATATCGAAGTAAATTTCCTTCATATTCTTCGGTGCGGGCAGTGTTGACTACCGTGGTATTGGTCCAGTTTGTTACTGTGTCATTGGGAGTAAATGCCTTCATAACACGATACATATTCCTGCCATCTTCTGCTAAAATTGTATCTTCCGCAAACTCCTTGTAAGCGGGATTGAAATAAGGAATATAATTTGCTATATTGAATGAATCGACTCCTTGCTCTGTTAGAACAAAAGTACCATTGCCGTAATATATGTAAAACTCAAACAACGGAGTAACATTTGAAGTTGCAGTATAAGAGAGCACCGTGCTTCCTTGACGGAAGAAAGTCCTATCTCCCTTGAAGAATGTAAACATTCGTGTAGGTTTTTTTACTACACTGGTTGGAGACGTCAATTCATTTACAAACTGAGTACGTTGATTTGTGTTTATGTACAGGGGCAAAATTAACCCCTGATTAACCATTTTCTCAGCATTTGTATTTGTTGGAGTAAAATAAGTGGCGGCAATATAGTATTCCGGGGTACTCCCCACATCTGCGCGATATTCCAGGTATTGACCCGCAGGGAACCTAGGGTTATACTTAGAGATTGGCAAACCGTTGTCACCATTTTGAACCACAATTTCTCGGATAATTCCTTGTGTTGCAAGAGTATCAAAATAGACACTAATGGTTTTCTGGTTGGGTGCATATGTAAATGTCTGAACTACATAGGCATATTTATTCACAACCCCCTTGGTTTGGTCCACATAGTTATAATAGGGGTCTGCAACGGGATTTGGACCCGATCCCACTTGAGGAGTATAAACCCAAGTTCCAGCGGTATAAGAATTTCCAGGTACCAGAATATTTGGAGTTGCGGTAGAACTACTTAGAACAGTTGCGACTTGGGCACCCGTAATGTTATTAGTTGCTGGTTTTAGAGTGAAGTTCTGACCAACTACCCAGACAAATGCCCCGGGACGATTCTCCAAGGGAATCGGAGAGGAAGGGTCAGGGATAAACTCATTCGAGGTATAGTCATACTTTACGATCTGGGGGCCGTAAGTGGTTCCGGAGGTGGCGATATAATTGGTACCAACTGCCCAGGTAGTGTATACCATGGCCGCTGAGATTGTATCTGGTATTAAATTCAGTATAACTGTTGTGAGACTGGACTCAAGTGCAAAATTTTGTAAAACTACATGTAGTCCCCCATCCCCACTCCAGTAAACTACCTCACCCTTGGAATAAGTATTACCTCCCGCAAGTTCTTTAATTTGCTGAAGAACAAGATTACCGTATATAGTTTGATCCGGTTTATCAATAGAGTAGGGAGTAAAATCTTGGATAACCGAGTAGTAGATGGGAATAGGTTTAGTAATCTCAACCAAATCGTTTTGGGTAAGTGTATCTCCGGTTGGTTCAAAAGTATATACTTGAGTGTAAGTAGCAGCAGACGGTGTTAGAAGAGGGGGGGTATTATATACACCGCTTACCTCAATGTGTGGGTTGACATAACGGTCTGTAGTATCAAAAGTGTTATAAAAAGCAGAATCAACATCGGAAACCGTTGGATCTGTTGTTGCAGGAAATACAGCTCCGGGGGTTAAAATGCTAAATAACCTATCTCTGAAATTTAGAGAAGTATCACGCAAGTTGACACCATATGTGCTATTTGCATCAATCTCCAAAGTTATATCATATTGAACCTGACTAAGAGTGAAAGGATACAAATGACCTTGGTTCTCAATAGGTACAGCATAATTTACCGCATTTTGACCACGTTCAAGTTGCACCTGAGTAAGTTCAACTCCTCCAGGGCCAAGAACAAAGAACGATGCTTGACCGTTAGGTAGGATATAATCAGTAAGGTAGTTATAGGTTCCCTCATTGGGACGGTTAGGTTGAACTGAAGTAAGAGTGCCAGCTCCGTAGAAATCTTCAAAAAAACCTTGCCAATCTTCTTGACTGACTGGGTTCTTACGACGTATTAATGTAAAAAATCTTTGCTGAACTTCATCGTAAGTTTCTACATCCGAGCCACCAACAGCGGGTTGAGGGTTTGTTACTGCAAGACCAGCAATCCCTATGGCAGGGGAACCCGTGATTGTATTTGCGGCGCAATTATACTGAGACCCCACATATTGAGATGCTACCGTAATATTTACGGTTGATCGACCCGCAGGTATTACATATTGCTCGGTGGTAATAAAAGTAATTGCCTGAGCGTCTGTTAGTTGAGAGTTTGTTGTGAAATTCGTACCAGTAGGAATTACAGTATCTGTATTACTGGGAGAGATAGTTACAACAAGTTGAGCGACAGCTGAAGACCCAAGACGCCTCATGGCGCCCAGGAAAGGACCTAACCACTCAATGAGAATGGATTGCGGAAGTTGATTTGCCCAAAAAAGAAATTCACCCTGAGCAAATGATTGCCCCTGCAATAGTGCAGATAGGGGATTTCCCGAGGAAAAATCATTTAGAGTTTGGTTAGAGGCATCATATACAACCTGAGAAGCCTGCTGAACAATCTCAGCTTCGTTACGGGGGTCAATAGATACAGATGGTAAGGGAGCGTAGCGAGCCATAACCTTACCTCTCTATGGTGTGGGACAGATAACGGTGTTTCCACCCTCGTAATTATTACAGTTTCCAGCGGTTACTTCATAGTAACCGTTATCGACAATTAGAGATTCAAGATTATAATCAACCCAATCACCAACAATTTTCTTTGTAATCAAGTCCTCAGGAGCTAGGGCAGCCCACTTTTGAAAAACTTGCGGGGATGGAACACCAGCCGCATTCTCAAACTTTTCGTTTGTAGTAAAACTTTTAGGTGCGTTTGCGAGTACATTTGGAGGATTCCCTATGAGTGATGGGTCATACCCGAATCCCCAAGGACCTGTGACTACCTTTGCTCCGCTAATGGGGAGGCCAGATTGATATACACCACCAACCGCTACTGGTTGTTCTGTACCTAGAGTTACATACCTGTTATCTAAACCGTTAGGTCCAGAAATAACCAGAGAACTCAAGCCAATCGGAGGATAATGCCAATCCAGGTCTTGGCCGTCGAAATATATTTGTTGGGCACCGTTCAACCATTGTGAAGTAACGATGACGCCACTAGAAAATGTCGTCTTTGCCATGAATCCCTTTCGGATTGGATGCTTTCAAAGGTTTTACCCTAATACAAAAAATGCCCTCAGGAATAACCTGAGAGCATTATAGCACAAATTTACATAAAGTAAAATTTAGTAATTAGTTACGTTCCCAGTAATTGACTGTAAACTCAACGTCGATGGTTTGCACATCGGCAGTTTCACGATCAACTTCACCGGTCATGATAGATACGAACTGACATTCATAACAGATATATTCACCACCCCCGTCGGCTTCATTCTCACCATTACAACTCTTGGGAGTAATTGTAATTGTGATAGGTTGACAGTCGTAGGATAACCAGAAGTTTTCCAACTCCTTGAAGATGGCCGGATCGTAAGGTGCTGTAAGTTTAACATTGTCAGCGGTCCGAGGGCCAACAAGGTGGTAGATGCGATTACCAGTACCATTTGCATAGGTGCTGGTGTCCGAGGAATCATTGATTCCAGCGAACTTGGTGAAGACCGCCACGAATGAAGGTCCCCCGAGAGCAGTAAACGTAACGACGTACTGCGCTTTTGTTAATGGACGAAGAATAGCCATGAAAACACCTCCTTAGTATTCCTTCCTAATCAGGACAGGATGTCGGTGACCATAGCTCCCGAACCGATAGCTCCATTGGCACCGAGACCAACGAGGTTGATGATACGTTCAACAGTGATTTCAGCACGAACCACGCGACGCTCACGGATGTAGTACTCAGGACGAACGGCAGGTGTGCCGGTCAACTGGTAAGTGTAAGAGAAGGCGGGGGTAGCGGCGTTAGCGCCACCAGCGGGCATAACACTGTCGCTAGGACCATTCGGGCTGTAGAACAACAGGATGCCGTTCTCAGGGAACACAGGTTGCAGAGTACCGTCATCTGCCAAATAACGACCTTCAGCCACACGCAGACCGCGCTCAAGACCAAAGTAACGAGCAAGCATATCCGTGTCGATAGAATCGGCAGTAGTATACTTGATGCGTTCCAGGATAGCCTGGTTGGTCAGCAGTTGGTCAAACACGGCGGTTCCAAGAACCATCGAGTTAGGGCGAATACCGATTTGATTGGCGACTGAACGCTTGAGGCTCAGAACGTCTTCAATCGGGTTGGAGGTCAGAGAAGACCAAGCGGCAGGGCCAGCACCAGTACCGTAAGCAGTGCTAAAAGCGGTCCAAGTCAGGAAGCCCAGACCGGTTTGTGAACCAGCGGCGGGTGTCGGATCTTCGTAAGGGTTGTAGCCAGGAACAACGGTAACGGCTTGAGAAACGCTATATTCGTAAGCGTTCATCAGGCGGGACATAGCGTTGCGAGTTTCAATCGCACGCAGGTCAACCTGAGCGGGGCCTTCACCGGCGTTCTCGATAACTTCTTCAGGAAGTTCCCAAGCCACGACTTCTTGTTCCAGAGCATAAGGCTCGGAATCGTAACGGCTTTGAACGTAAGGAATGTTCGTACCGTATGCACGACGGAAGTCGTTGATGGCGAACTGCTCTTTGCCGAA
>Ga0209188_1003075_pt1 | contig 11798 bp, 8 predicted proteins | sample C_130625_EF_Meta_FD_187307 | JGI IMG/M metagenome (GOLD analysis project Ga0209188, IMG submission 187307) | Freshwater microbial communities from Lake Croche, Canada to study carbon cycling - C_130625_EF_MetaG (SPAdes) (version 2) | ecosystem: Environmental > Aquatic > Freshwater > Lake | place...
GATGCGGATGCTGTATTTGGTTTAATGTATGCGCAAAGCGAAGAGAATTTTGAACAAATAGAGTTGAACTATTTAGAAATGTTAGGTCGTACTGCTGAAGTAAAAGGACCTAATGCTATATATGAGGATTTAATGATGCGTCTTATTCAAGATAGTGTAGCTGCTATTCAAGATTATAATAAAAGTCCAGCTTGGTTTAAAGCATTACTAGTAGCTCATGCCGATGGATTAAATTATTACTTATACAAACATCCGGAATTACATCCTAAAGCCATTCATTATTATAAGCCCTGGTATCATTTAATGTGGACAGATGGCAGCGTATCTCCCACAAGAACGGGTGGCATAAAAGTAGACCAAGTCGCATCTTTTTATGGACAAAAAGAAGGTTTAGAAAAATTAGTAGTGAATAATTTTGAAGCTCCTTATGCTTTAGAAGAAAAAATACAAAAAGGTTCCAATGGTTTTGCAATTGCCCCTAAACATAGCAAAAATGGAAATGCATTATTATATATTAACCCACATGTACCTTTTTATTTTAGAACAGAAATTCATATGATAAGTGAGCAAGGCTTAAATGTATATGGCGCAGTTACTTGGGGGCAAATGTTTATTTATCAAGGCTTCAACGAACATTTAGGTTTTATGCATACTAGTAGCTATGCCGATGTAGCCGATGTTTATGAAGAAAAAGTAGCAAAAAATAAATCAGGATGGGTTTCACATTACGAGCAAGGTCTTCAAATAATTAAAGAAAGAAATATTCCTATTCAATATTTGGAAGAGGGTCAAATAAAATCAAAATCATTTCTTACCTATAGAACAATTCATGGTCCAGTGATGGGTAGTAAAAATGGGAAGTGGTTAAGTTTGCAAGAAAATAATCGTTCTTTAAATGCTTTAATGGAATGTTGGACAAGAACCAAGGCCAGCAATTTAAAAGAATATGAAAAAGCTTTATCCTTGTTAGGAAACAATAGTAATAACACTGTGTATGCCGATGCCGATGGCTCAATTGCATACTGGCATGGTAATTTCATGCCCAAAAGAAATACAAATTATGATTATAGTTTACCAGTAGATGGCTCTATTAAAGCTACTAATTGGCAAGGTGTGCATGGCCTCAATGAAATTGTACAAAGTATTAATCCTATAAATGGTTGGTTACAAAATTGTAATGCAACTCCCTTCACTGTAGCTGGTGTAAATAGTCCAAAAGAAAAAGACTATCCTCATTATATGGCACCTGATGGTGAAAATGGTCGTGGCATAAATGCAGTTAATTTACTTAGTAAAATAGATAAAATTTCCTTGGAAGATTTAATTGAATTAGGTTATAACAAACACTTAAGCGCCTTTGATATTTTACTTCCCTCCTTTATTGCTTATACAAACACTATTAGTTTGAATGAAAGAGAAAAAAAAGCAATGAACTATATAACGAATTGGAATCATGATGCAGCTATTTCTTCCATAGCAACTTCTATTGCTATAGAATGGGCCAGCAATTGGTCAAAAGAAATTCCTCCTGCCACCACAGAAGAAGCCACTACTCAAATTATAAAAAAATATGAACAAATGGTGAAGGAGGTTTCAAATGAAAAAAAATTAGCGATTTTAAATACTGCATTAACACAATTAGAAAAAACCTATGGTAGTTGGGAAATTCCATGGGGAGAAATTAATAGATACCAAAGAGTAAACCCAGGAGAGAAATTTAATGACAATGCACCAAGTATAGCAGTAGGACAAACATCTTCTAAATGGGGCTCTCTGCCTGCTTTTGAGAGTAAAAGATATGATAATACATTAAAGCGATATGGTTATTCTGGAAGTAGTTTTATTGCTGCTGTTAGTTTTGGAAAAAAGTTAGAGGCAAAAACAATTATTACAGGTGGGCAGAGTCGTTTTGCGCGTTCAAATCATTTCATAGACCAAGCTCAAAAATATATTGATGGAGATTTTAAAACAATTCATTTTTATAAAGAAGATGTTTTAGCAAATGAAGTGACATCATATAAGCCTGGATTCTCTAAATAATGGTCATATAGTTTTGACATAAAAGCCACTTTTACTAAGCCTGCTAAATTTTTAACTTCTAGCTGCTGCATCATTTTTGTTCTGTGCCCTTCAATAGTGCGCTTACTATGGCCTACTTCATAAGCTATTTGTTTACTAGAAGCCTCTTCACAAATACGCACTAAAATATATTTATCATAAGTATGTAACTGATGTACTTTCTCCATCAGTTTTATTTTATCCATACAATTTACCATATTAAATACTTTATCCGAAGTACGATTACAGAAATATATTTTTTGTAGTCTTGCCATTTCAAGTGCCTTAGACCATTCTTGTTTAGAAACATTACGCGATACAATTACCGATATACCATTATCTATTAACTGATATAAATGGGCTTCATCTTGATCATTAAAAACTACCATCACACCCATTTTAGTTTTAATTTCCTTTATTTGATGCATAGTTCTTGGATGACCAAAATGAAACATAGCACTATCTACTACTAAAACCATGGGTAATTGTTGTTTGTTTTTGTCTAAAGCAAGATATACACTCAATTCATCAATACTTTTGATGATATGAGAACCCATTAATTGTGGATTGTCTTTAATAAGTAAGCTACATCCCATTGCATACACAATTTGTTTATCACAAATGATTACTTGAGTTTGCATTTTTATAAATTTTTAATTTAATTGTAATTAAATAAAAATTCTATAACCTATTGATATACAAGCATCTATATTATACTAAAGGGTTTTAAATATATTGTAAATTATCCCATTGAAGTATTTTCGAAATAAGCATAAAGTAGCATGTTCAATGAGGCTATAGCAGTTAGTAAATTAATAGGTATAATAATTTGTTAGTATTATATATTTTATAACTTCATTGAATATTATACTCACTTATACTAACCTTTTAAGACTGCGTTGACAACCTTTCGTAACTTATTTTACCCTTTTGTTCCAGTAGGACATTTGAAAGTGTGGGTACTCGCCCCAGCCTTGGATAATCCAGATCCGAACTTAGCCTACTATTATGATTTTAGTCAAAGTATCGAAGAGTATACACGCGTATTTGCAGAACTAGACCTTCCTTGGAAATGGCAGCCCGTCACGCTAGAGAATTATAAAATCATTATACAAGAAATTGCACATGAAAAAGAAAAAGGAATGTATTTTCCTCTTGTCTTAAACTTATGCGATGGAGATGAAATTAATGGTGCGCCTGGTATTTCAGTTATTAAAGCCCTAGACGCAAAACAATTAGTGTATACGGGCGCCAATGATTATTTCTACGATATCACAACTTCTAAAATTCCCATGAAAGAAGCATTTGATTTAGCTGGAGTAGCTACACCCAAATGGGAGGCCATTAGAGATAACAATATCAATGCAAAAGAAATTATTGAAAAATTAGGAAGTCCTTTAATAGTAAAACCAGCTGTGTCTGGCGGAAGTTTAGGGGTGGGTATTGAAAACGTAGTAGAAACTGAACCTGCCTTGAAAACACAATTAGCTAAAATGTTTAAAGGATACAGAGGCTGGAATTTATCTTCAGACGGTATAATAGCAGAGTCTTTTGTGGAAGGACCTGAATATACTGTTATGATTGTCGGAACTCATACCCATCCTGAGTATGCTAAAATTTATCCACCGGTTGAAAGAGTCTTTCATGCCTCACTTCCTGAAAAAGAAAAATTCTTATCCTTTGATAGATTATGGGAAATTTATGAAGAAGAAACGCCCATGCCCCAAGATGAAAATTTTTATCAGTACCAACTAGGAGATGAGGCAGTTCAACTTGCTGTTCAAAAAGTTTCATGGGATGCTTACTTGGCTTGTAATGGAACAGGTTATACAAGAGTAGATGTGCGTATAGATAATAAAACAGGTGAAGCCTTCGTCTTAGAAGTAAATGCACAGTGTGGTATTAGTGAAGATGAAAACTTTACTTCCATTGGTGCTATTTTGCGTTATGCCAATCAAAGTTTTACAGAATTAGTAGTTCACATAATTAATGATGCATTTGCTAGAAGAAAAAAATAAAATTATGCGCCCCCTCCCTATTCTCCATAATGCTGAAAGTTTCAAAGATTTAAAAATTTGTGTACTACAACCAGACTATTCCACTTCAGAAGTTGATTATCAATACTACGATCCTAAAAGAGATCTTTCTTCCATTATGCCCGAAGCGCATATTGATCATGTTTTTTTAAATAAGCTTACTACCTATCAACAATTAAAAGAACTCAAAGAAAAAAATTACGATATCTATATTAATTTATGTGAAGGTTATTTAGAATGGAAAGTGCCTTCAATAGATGTCATTATGAGTTTAGATTTATTGGGACTACCTTATACAGGACCTAGCACCAATTTATACGACCCACCTAAAACCATTATGAAGTATTTGGCCTTCTGCGAAGATGTCAAAACACCAGCGCATATTCATATAGAATCTGAAGCAGATCTAGCGCAGCTTCCAGGTAATTTACAATATCCTTTATTTGTAAAACCGGCTAAGGCGGGCGATAGTCTAGGAGTGGACAATGCTTCTAAAGCGAATAATATTGATGAATTAATCCCCAAGGTAAAAAGCATATTATCAGAATTTGGTGCTGCCTTGGTAGAAGAATATATTGATGGTCGTGAATTCACTGTATTAGTAAGTGCCAATGCAGATGGTAAAACTTGTACAAGCTTTGTACCTGTTGAATATATTTTTCCAGATGGCTTTAGTTTTAAAACCTATGCTTTAAAAACATCTGAATTACATCCCAATGCAAATATTCCTGTCACCGATATACATTTGGCAGGTAGATTAAAAACTATTGCGGAACAAGTTTTTATGTCATTCAATGGTGTAGGCTATGGAAGAATGGATTTTAGAATGAATGATAAAGGAGAAATATTTTTTCTTGAAATTAATTTTACCTGTTCTGTATTTTACGCCCAAGGCTATGAAGGGTCTGCAGATTATATTTTACTGCATGATGGGGCAGGCCAGCGTGGATTCTTAGAAAGAATTATTATTGAAGGCATGGCGCGTTATAGAAGAAAAGAAAAAATTTATAAAATTAAAGGCAATGCAATTTCTGGTTACGGTATGTACGCCAAATGGGATTTACCTAAAGGCAGTATTTTATTTCAAGGCGAAGAAAAAGCCCAACGCATTGTGACCAAAAAATTTGTAGATGAAAATTGGGATGAAAGAGAAAAATTAAATTTCAGAAGATACGCCTATCCTATTGGTAAGGATGTATATATATTATGGGACTTACAACCTGAAGAATGGTCTCCTCAAAACCATCACTGCGATGCTAACTGTAGTTATGTTGGCTTAAATGTAATTGTAAATAGAGATATTAAAAAAGGAGAAGAGCTTACACTAGACTATGGCAGCTTTTTAGACGAAACCATGGAACCTTTTAATTGCAATTGCGGTGCTTCAAATTGTCGTGGCCTTATTAAAGGAATAGCAGGCAATAAAATATAGTAATAGCCTAGTTTAGAATGTTTTTTTTATTATATTCATAGTAACGATTGCTTACTTTAAAACTATTTTATGAAAAAACAATTTTTAGTCTTGGCTTCTCTATTTGCCTGCATACATTTTGCATCTGCACAAAAGAAAATAAATATAGATAGCCTTGCTAGCTTATTAGAAGTATGGGTAAATGTACCCGTAGTGATGCCTGGTCAAATAAATTCAGACGCTCCTTCTGACGCCATTATTTTATACAATGGAAATGGCCTAGGGGCTTTTCAAAAAAAAGATGGTAGCCCAGCAGGATGGAAAATTGATGCAGATGGTGCCGTTACCGATATTAAAGGCGCAGGTGATTTAATTACCAAAGAAGCTTTTGGAAGCTGTCAATTACACGTTGAATTTAGAGAGCCGGCTGAAGTAAAAAGCAGTGGGCAAGGAAGAGGCAATAGTGGTGTATATATTATGGGTAAATATGAAATTCAAGTTTTAGATTCTTATAATAATCCTACTTACTCCAATGGTCAAGCAGGCGCGGTGTATAAACAACATGTGCCTCTAGTGAATGCAAGTCGCAAACCAGGTGAGTGGCAGTCTTATGATATTATTTTTACAGCACCTATTTTTAAAGAGAATGGCGATTTAGAAAGCCCTGCTAGAGTCACTGTAATACATAATGGAGTACTTATACAAAACAATGTAACTATTTTAGGTCCTACCGACTGGGTAATGAAACCAGTATATGCAAAACATGCTGCTAAATTACCATTAATGTTACAAGACCATGGTGACGATGGTAATCCTATTAGTTATAGAAATATTTGGATTCGTAATTTATAATTCTATTATTATAATGGGTAAAATACATCCAGCTGCCTTTATTGAACCATTTTCTATTTTTTGGTGGCAATGTATTGTAATGGTCATACTCATTATTACTATTGTGGTAAGAGCCCCCTTGCATCTTAAAAAAATTGAAACTAAAACTTACGCTAATTTTATTGCCTTATTTTTTGGTATAAATTATTTAGTAGAAAATTATTATGTTTATATAACAGGGTATTGGAACTTTCAACAAAGCCTTCCTTTTCATTTATGTAGTATTAGTTATTTTTTATGCATAGCCACCCTTATTAATTACAGGCAGTGGTTGGCTGAATGTCTTTACTACTGGGGTGTAGCAGGTGGAATTCATTCTTTACTTACACCAGAATTTACAGTGGGTATGGAAGGTTATAATTTTTATGCATATTTTATAGACCATGGTGGCATGTTACTTGTTATAATTTATATGATTGTGCATTTTAAATTTGTGCCCCGACCTAAGTCTTGGTTATGGGTATTAGGGTACACGCAGTTATTAGTTATTGGCGTTAGTATTATTAATTATACCGTGGGTGCGAATTATATGTATTTATCGGCTAAGCCAGAAGTAAGCAACCCTTTTGTAATAGGTGAATGGCCTTATTATATTTTAATATTAGAAGCTGTTGCCTTGGTACATTTCTGGATTTTCTATTTGCCCTTTCATAAAAAAAATAAGCAAGCAATTAAAGCTCCTCTATCCTCTTAGCCTTATCATCTATCACTAAATCAAAATTAGGTTTAGTAGGGCCTCCATTCGGATCGTAACCTGTAATTAAATCATGAAATTTACAACCCCATTTATTGAGCTGTTCTAAAGTAAGGCCTCTTAAATCACGCTTTGAACTTTCTCCCCTTCCTGTCCAATAGGTTATATGCCAGCCTTCATCGTATAGTTTATTAATCTTAGCCACATTTTCAAAATTAGGTTCGGCCAACTCATATACTCTTTTATCTGTATAAAAACAGATGGTTTCATCTATATCAATTAACGCTTTTTTAGATCCAAACCTTTTAGACTCAATCATTTTATTTATTTAATTATTAACTGTTGCAAATTTAGATAGTTTCTATAAATTACACCGTTGAAATTACAATTAAGCCTAAATAAACTTATTCATGCGTATTCTATTATTATCTCTTTGTATTTTACTACAACAATTCGCTACTGCTCAATTAAGTAGTGAACCCCTTATTCGTACCGATAAAATTACCATTGCAAGAGATACTTATGGAGTGCCCCATATTTTTGCACCCACCGACCCTGAAGTGGCCTATGGCCTGGCTTGGGCACATGCCGAAGACGATTTTACCACCATTCAAACCCTTATTTTAACGGGTAAAGGAAAACTAGCTACCTATTTAGGTAAAAAAGGCGCCCCCGTTGATTATGTATTTGGCTTATTAAATACCAAGTCTATTGTGCTAGCGCAAATAAATAGTTTAGATCCTAAATTTATTTTACTGGTAAAAGGATATCTGGCTGGCTTAGAAGCTTTTGCGAAAGCGCATCCCGATAAAGTTTTAAATAAAAATGTATTTCCTATAAGTGTTGAAGACTATTTAGCCTCTACCGTTTTTTCAGTAGCTGTTTTTTGTGGAGTAGATAAGTCCTTACCTAAAATACTCAATGGTTCTATTGCTCATTTAGCAGGTATGACTGGAGAAGGTTCTAATACCATTGCAGTGCATTCAAGTAAATCAACAACGGGCGAAAATATGTTGGTCATTAACGCGCATCAACCCATTGAAGGCGCCACTGCTTTCTATGAAGCACATTTACAAAGTGAAGAAGGCTGGAATATTTTAGGAGGTTTATTTCCAGGTGCTCCCTTAATTTTTCATGGCACGACTCCTAATTTAGCATGGGCACATACTGTTAACTTTCAAGATAAAATAGATATCTACCAATTAGAAACTAACAAAGCACATAAAGGACAATATAAAGTAGATGGTGAGTGGCTTGATCTTGAAAAAAGAAAAATTAAATTAAGTATTAAAGGCATTCCTTTTCCTATTTATAAAACAGCCTATACTTCTATCTACGGACCTACTGCTCTAACCCCAGAAGGAAAATATTTTTCAATGCGTTTACCTGCCCTTATGGATGCAGGTGCTTTGCAACAATGGTATGCAATGAATAGAGCTACCAATTTTACTGAATTTAAAACAGCAGTGGCACAGAACCATTTAGCTATGTTTAATATCATGTACGTCGACAAGTTCGATACTATATTTTATATCTCTAGTGGAAAAATGCCTTACCGAAATGCCGATACCAGCTACCACTGGAATTCAACGCTACCGGGCAATACAAGGGCCACACTTTGGACAAAGTTTAAACCTTTGAATGAGTTTCCTCAATATACCAATCCTAAAAGTGGGTATTTAATAAACATGAATCATTCTCCTTTTTTAGCCACTGCAGAGAGTGAGAATTTAGATCCCAAAAAATTTGATCCTAATGATGGTTATGAATTATACCACGATAATAGAAGTCGTCGTGCCAAAGACTTAATAGACCCACTAGAAAAAATTTCCTACGCCGATTTAAAGCGCATCAAATTTGATCGTCAATTACCTTCTACTATTTTATTTCCTTATGGTTTTACAGCAGATACCATGTTTTTAGTAGATGAAAATAAATATCCAACACTTGCACCACTTATTAAAACTTTAAAAACTTGGGACCACAATACTAACCCTGAAAGCAGAGGCGCACTTATTTATAATTTAGCTTATTATGAAATTCCCAAAATAATGGAGGGAAGAAAAAATGATAAATTAACGATGCAAGAAGCGATTGCTACCTACCAATATATTTATGATTTTTTAATAAAAAATTATAGCAGGCTAGATCTAAGTTTAGGCGAAATGCAAAGACTGGTAAGAGGTGATGAGAACTGGCCACAAGGTGGTATGCCCGATGTACTTGCAGCAGTGCAAACAGAACCCTATGGTCTAGCTCAGCGTAAAATGAATAGTGGGGATGCCTATATTGAATTTGTTCGCTTTCCTAAAGACGGGAGCTTGCCCTTAATAGAATCGGTTAATACTTTTGGAGCAAGCTCTAATAAAGGAGAGGCGCATTATGCCGATCAACGTGCTATGTATCAAGCACAGCAAGTGAAAAAAATGAGCTTAGATAAAAACGAAGTACTAAAAAATGCTGAGCGTACTTATCATCCTCAGTAGGGTATTAGTAGTTTCTCAATAGTTCAGTAGTAATTTTTTAAATAAATTGTAATTAAGACCAAGTATTATAATCTTGCTGTTACAATAGACCTATCTAAGAAGGCCTTAGTATCGTAAATGATAGTTTTATTTGAAAGCTTCAGACTTGCATAATCTAGTGATTTGAAAAAATCGTGAGCAACTACTAGTATAATCGCATCATATTTTCCAAGGGCATTTACTAAATCAATTGCATGTTTTTGCTTCACTTCAATAGCATTGGCATAAGGGTCAAAAGCATCCACCTCCATACCTGCAGCGCTTAGCTGGCTATAAATTTCAAAGGCTTTTGAATTTCTAATATCAGGGCAGTTCTCTTTAAAACTTACACCCAGTATTAATGCCTTGGCACCTTTAACAGGAAGGCCAGTAGCAGTTAATAACTGCATTAATTTTTCAGTTACAAAAGTTCCCATTTGATCATTCACATTTCTTCCCGATAAAATAACTTGGGGATGATAACCCAAGCTGTTAGCCTTATGTGCTAAATAATAAGGATCTACGCCAATACAATGTCCTCCTACTAAGCCTGGCTTAAAAGGAAGAAAATTCCATTTAGTAGCAGCAGCCTCTAATACCTCATGGGTATCAATACCCATTCTATCAAATATGAGTGCTAGCTCATTGACAAAAGAAATATTAATATCGCGTTGCGCATTTTCAATAGACTTAGCTGCCTCAGCCACTTTTATACTTGATACTTTAAAAGTACCTGCTGTAATAATACTTGCATAAAGTGTATCTACCTTACTTGCTATCTCTGGTGTAGAGCCTGCTGTTAATTTTTTAATAGTAGTAAGTGTATTGACTTTATCCCCTGGATTTATTCTTTCAGGAGAATATCCAACAAAAAAATCTTTATTAAATACTAAGCCACTTTGTTTTTCTAAAACAGGCACACAGTCTTCTTCAGTGCAACCAGGATATACTGTGCTTTCATAAATAACTAAGTCTCCTTTTTTTAAAACCGAACCTATCATGGCACTTGCCTCTAATAATGGTTTTAAATTTGGACGCTTATCGGCATCTACCGGAGTAGGCACAGTAACAATATATATACCGGCCTCTTTAATAGAACTAATTGAACTGGTAAATATTAAATGTTTAGCATTTTTAATATCGTATTCTGTACATTCTAAAGTATGGTCCTTACCGTTTTCTAAATCGCTTACTCTTTGCTCATTAATATCAAAACCAATCACTGTGTATTTTTTAGCAAAAGCAAGGGCTAATGGTAAGCCTACATAACCTAGTCCTACTATGGCAATATCGGGTGATATGATTGGGTTTTGATTCATCTATTTCAAAGGTAAAGGACCCTCTAGTGATTACCATAATTTTTTTCGCCTGCTGTAATAGCCAGTTTTAATCTATTCTGTGGAGGTGGTAAGGGGCAGGTTGCGAAGGCTGTAAAGGCGCAAGGCGGATTATAAGCAATATTAAAATCGATTTCAGTATTACCTAATGCATCGGGTTTATTAATTTCTATAAAACGCCCAGCTCCATAAGTGGTTTTACCAGCGGTTTCATCTGCAAATACAATAAAAAATTTCGGACCTCCTTCATCAATCACATCTAATGAGTATTCTTTATTATTAATGGTAAACAATAATTTACCTACTGTTTTGGTAGCAGTAGTTTGACCAAGCACATTGGTAATCATTAATAAGTTTTGAGAGGGCGCTACCATAGTTGCCTTTATACGCCAACTAGAATCAATAGGAAAGCGATCTATGCCTTTAAAATGAACTAAAGTCTTGGCTTCTAAATTTCTAAATCTAACCCCTATTTTATCTTCTCTTTTAATAATAGTCCAAGTATAATGCGACCATGACATAGTAATAGCTTGTTCTTCTTTAGAAAATACTTTTATAGGCTTTATTCCATTTACTACTAATCCGTTTAATTTAATAGTATTGTTTGTACTATTCATCCATAAAACAGAATCACCTTCATAAATAAAAGACCCTAGCTCGTCCGGAAATGAAGCGTTATCATATTTGCAATCAGCACCTTCTTTTTTTCCAAAAGTATTTACACCCTTATGTAACCAAAATAGCCCTTCTAAATTTAACCAACCCGTAGGTGTTTTTAAATCAGAGATGCGGGCTTTATGCCAATCATTAATAGACTTTGTATAGGCATTTATTTTTTGAGCGTTGGCTAAAAAAAATAAGTTTAAA
>Ga0209188_1003079_pt1 | contig 11789 bp, 19 predicted proteins | sample C_130625_EF_Meta_FD_187307 | JGI IMG/M metagenome (GOLD analysis project Ga0209188, IMG submission 187307) | Freshwater microbial communities from Lake Croche, Canada to study carbon cycling - C_130625_EF_MetaG (SPAdes) (version 2) | ecosystem: Environmental > Aquatic > Freshwater > Lake...
TTAAAGGAAAAATATGAGTAAAACACAATATGAAGTCAGCGTAATTTCTGGCAAATACACCAACAAAGATGGCGCAGAAAAGAATCGCTATCAACGCATTGGCTCTGTCATAGAGACCAAGAACGGCCCTATGCTCAAATTTGACTGTATGCCTATCGTAGATGGCGGTTGGTCAGGCTGGGCATATATGAATCCACCAAAAGAAAAGTCAGATAAAGACGATTTTCCCTTTTAACTAACAAAGGCGGCTAATATGAATCAAGAAAAATTGGATGCAGCATTCGATGAAATGGAATTTGAAGACTCATTAGCCGTCAATGTTGTGAAATACCAACTAGAAACTAACCATTTAAAGCAAGAAATTGCTGAGTTAAATAGGTTGCTGTATGAATACGAGATACAGCTGCGTAAGAGAAATGAACAACTGGCGCGTATTTACGCTGCAATGCAATGAGCCTGTGGCGCAAACGCAATGTTCAGCATAATGAACATAATGAACAAAAACACGACAATTTGTCCGTTATAAGTATCAAGTCGGAAGATTTAAGTATCAAGTCGGAGAAAGAAATGCAGATATGGGTTGACCCGCCAGAGGGTTGGAAGTATGGCTTTCCCGCCATATACGACCCTGAGAAAGATGGTCAGATGAGTGAGTGGATTGTCAGAAAAGGCTATCCACTTCAGACAATTAAGGAATATGGGGAATCATGGGCGGTTAGGTGTTGGCCTGTGGAAGAACCTCATTGAAAATTCATGCAAATTATCCCGTTCGGGTCATATTTTCACAAAAACACTCTTAGATGATAAAAATGTCCCGATAAGGAAAGAAAATGAAATTTATGGAATTTTTTAGAGCGCGAATAGTTGATCCAATAACTAGTCACATGGCTGCGGAAAGCGTTGCAGATGCAACAAAGGGTCACATGGAAGTTATCTGTGCTTGTCTTAAGAAATACGGTCCATTGGGCAAAGACGGTATAGCAAAGTATTCTGGTCTGAGAAATGACCAAGTCTGGCGTAGGTTGCCAGAGCTACAAAAGATGGGATTAATTGAACTATCTGGAAAAACCGCTAGGTCTAACTCTGGTAGGTCAGAAAGGGAATGGCAAATATGTTAGAAACAGTTTTGTGGGTAGTGTTCTTAATTATGTTTGGCGCAGTAGCCACCATCGCTACTTTTGTAGCAATCTTTATGTTATCGGAGGAAAAATGAAAGTTACCCTTGAATTTGAAGATATAGAAGATGCAAAAAGAGCCATCCACGCAGCTGATGCTTGGATAGCCCTTAGTGAAATCAGCGAGTTACTACGCTCACAGCGTAAGCACGATATACCAGAAGAGCAAACCTTAGTCTGTATTCAAGAAATCGTGCAAGACGCTATGCCGTTGATTTACTCCTGATTTTCGTCTTCTTCTTCTTCTTCTTCTTCTTCTTCTTCAACTTCGACCCACTCATCGAGGTCTTCGTCATAGACCCAAGTCACGCCATCTTCGTCAACAAATGTTAACTCGTCATCTTCGCACCAGTTACATTCCTGTTGAAACTCAACAAACTCAGCCAACAAAGCAATTTTATTGAAATCATTGGTTTCAATAGTGATTGTTTCGTTCCAGCCACCCAAATCAATTTCGACTTTATACATAGAAATCCTTTTAAACATTGATAATTTGACCTCTGAACTCAACCTGATTTTCATCCCACTTGTGAACCAACTCAGGCCAAAGCAGTTTCCCATCCTTAAATGTCAGAATTGCGAAACCTGAGCGGTGGTTTAGTGGGTTATCTTCCCCATAGGCAAACTGGGGGCCATAAGGCTCTGCCAGTGTACCCGTGTCCACCCCAAATCTGTTGCCGTTGTAATCAGAGTAAGGCGTTACTTTTAAAGAATGTAAGTGACCAGTAACTATCGTTTTACCCGCACCGACTGTGTTGTTATGGGTGGCATGAATACCCCCTTTATATCTATGTTTTATGACCACATCATCTGTTGCCCAACAAGTCATACAAAATTCCCAAGTTGGGAAATGGTCTTCTAACTTAAACCCAAAGGTTTCGGCAAACTGGGGCGCATTAGTTGCTAAACGGACATTAAACCGCGCATCGTGATTACCCCATGTATAGACTAGCCTGACATTGTGGCGGGCTTCCTTGGCTGTTTCCTCGACCTCTCCAAGGGCTTCTTTGCAGGCTTTAAGTTCCTCAATAACACTTGGTTCTTTGCCTGACACACCTGAAGGTGGGTGACGGCTAATAGAAGCCCCATCGAGCGCATCTCCATTACATATCACTGCTGAGGGCTTAAACTCTTTAATCGCCCATAAAAGAGCGTTAAAGGCTGTCGTGCGGATGCCAGGCCAAAAGTGTGCATCTGAAAACACAATAACAGTCCCGTTCAATATGCCCAGCTGCTTGCGCTCATAAGCACTTTTTGGTTTGTCAGGTCTACCTTGTGGGTTTTTGGCTTCTAATAACAGACCATATTTAGCCTCTAAACCCGCTCTTCTTCGGTGTAGGGTTCGTATATTACCCCCTATTATTTTGTGTATAGCACTTGCAGATTGATGTGTTTTCCACAACTCTATGAACTCAGCATCAGAAATGTTGGGGGTTGTCATAGTTATTCCAGTTTTAATCGCCAATAGGATGTATGTTTAGTCATCCAAGGTCGGCTTGGATTAAACATTTTGAAACCACAAGAAATCAGGGAATTTGCAGAGGCTGGATTGTCATAGGTACTCGTAACAATCCAATTCATTTTGAGAGTTTTTGCTTGTCTGATTCTGACGCGAATAAACTTCTTCTGTAATCCTTGTCCACGATAATCAGGCAACACACCACAGCGTATAAGGTAAGCGCAATCACTCCACCAAGGAGAACAAATAAGACCTGCGAAACCAATATCCACGCCATTCTTAGTAGCAATCCACCAAGTTCCGTAATTAGTGTCATAAGGCTTATCGTAAGGTAGGCACTTCTTTTGAAGTACCGACAATCTCGTCTGTACGGCAGATTGCCGAATATCCACACGCTGAATTTTCATAATGCGTATTAGATGCTGACAACATGAAAGATTTATGAATAAGGTCTTGTACCTTGTTTATCAATAATCAATACTTGTTTGCGTGGCGTACCAGATGGGTTATTTGGTACAGATATATGTGTCCACGAATCAAACTCTCTTATCAGTTGGTCAAACTGTATGGGTGAGTTTTTAATGGCTTGCACCACTTGGTCAGGTGTAAGACCTGGCACTCTAATGTCAGCCGCACAACCAACTCTGTGCTGTGATGTGTCTTTTGAACCCACAGCATCATTTACGGCTTTTGACCGAAATGCAGAGTTAACCATGATTGGCTTGCCGTTTAGCAAAGTCTTAACTTCTTCAAGCATCTCGGCCAAACGCTTGAGGTTGTTTATCTCAGAACTATTAGGAGTGTTATCAAGCGACCTATGCTGAGTAGCAGTCAGTTCTTCAAGGGTAAAGTGTTCAGATAAAACCATTCTTTACTCCAATGCAACGGGCTTCAAAAATATCAAACTTACCTTTTTGCTTTTCTTCTTCTTGTGCAATTACAGCCTTACATTCTTTTTCGTTTTTGTAAAGTGTTTCAGAAGACATAACATGACACTCGTTTTTTAAACACATAAACAATACGGCTATGTAAATCATATTAGTGTTTATGGCTTGCGCCAAAGTAGTAAGACAAAACCATAACCAATGCACCATCTAAAGTTCCAAGAACTCGAATAATAATTTCACGCATCTCGTTTGGCACGATGTGAGTCAATAAATGATATTGGATTAGCCCCCATGCAATCACCACGACTAACGCCAAAATAGGTGTAACCGACTTGTTTAGCAAAGGTGTACTAGCACTAGTGGCTAAAGCAGCTTCGTTCTTTCTTGCAGAATCTCTGTCTGCTGCGTCTAACTTCGCATACTCTAATTCCATTTCAGCAATTTTCTGAGCCGCCTGCGGGTCACCAGCAATCGCTTTTGCAACGGATTCGACAGAATCGGAAACACCAAATTTAGAAGCCAGAGCGGACACCGCCATCCCACCCAGAGGGCCAGCAACAGCAGTTGCCAGCGTGGGCGCAATACCTTTGAGTAAGCCAAGTAAGTCATTCATTTATCTCTCCAACAAATTTCTGCCTGCTTTTTATAGTAGTTAGCGCGTTTATCGTGTTCTCTAACAAACCAAGTCGCGCACCCTACCACCACAACGATAAGTATGGTCACAACCACCATCACAGCAATTTCCCATATCAATATCCCCATCGCCATTCCCTGTCATATTCCACCAACCAATTCAAACACCACACAGATATGCACACATAAACTATTGCAATCAGACTTGCTATGTATATATGTACTTTATCTTTTATTCTTCTTATCTTTTCTTGTCGCTTTAACTTAGCCCGCTCTGTGGCTTGTTTATGTAACATTTCGACCTCTAATGCTTCAGCAATGAGTCGTTCGCGCTCTAGTTTTATATCCACCCACAAGTCTGGCATTCCCAACTCATAGCGAACCATGTGTTCCAAGTCTTTGTAATACTGTCTTACTTGGCGCAAGTGCATTACATTGTCAATCGCTTGGATTGTTACATTCTTTACTTTTCCTTGGCTTGCTAACTCTCGCGTCTCTTCTAGTTTTTGTTTGTGCGCTTCTTCTATCTGGTCTTGACCATAAAAGAATTTCGAGAGTAGCCCACCAACCTCACTAGCGATACCTGCAACCTCGCCACCAGTCTTCTTGATGTCTTGATATGCTTGAACTGCCGTCTTGATTCCCTCATAGGCGAGCTTGCATCCAGCGAAGATGAGAGTAGGTTCAATCTTTTACCTCTTTGTAGATTTGGTATAGCTTTAAACCAATCATCAAAATGGTGTAAACAAGAGTAGCCCATAAGACTATCTCGCTGACCTGATAACCGTAGACGGTTGCCAGAGATACGCCTACGGGAGGTGCTACCTTGGCAGCAATAGCCCCTACGGTTTCTTCTTGGTGTGTCATATGCTTGCTGTGCGTAGTGGAGTCAGATTCTCAGTTGTCCAAAAATCCTTGGCAAGCATAATCTTTAGATGCTCTTTGTTACGAGCCAAGCAGTCTGCCCAATCTTCTGCTGTCATCAGTTCTGGCTTGCCAGCGTTGATGAGATTTACTGAATCCATTGCGGCAGAGTAGTGCTGTGCAATTTGTTCTTGTGTGATTTCTTCCATGTCTTATCCTTTCAGAGCCGCAAGTTCGGCTTTTACTGTATCTAGTTCGGCTTTTAAGTCTTTTATAGCGTTAATCATGTGCCATGTGAGGTTGTCTTGGTTTACAGACATTACGCCTGTTGATTCTGTTTTAACGCAGTCTCCGCATACTTCTAAAAGTTCTTGAGCAATAACGCCAAGTTGAACGCCTTGCTTTTGAATTGCTTGATTTGTTGGCAATTCAGTTACTTCTTCTGCTGTGCGGTACTCGAAGTTACGCACTCGAATCTGGCTAATGATGCTCAAACCTTCGGTGTTATCAACAATGTTCTTTTTCAACCTGCGGTCAGATGCAACAGACCATGCGGCAGAGTTGTTTCCTTGGTATACGCCTCCACCATTAGCAGAAATAAACCCTGTTGAGTTACCTTTAGCCGTTTGGTTTCCCGTACATATTAATATTTCGCTATCAGCGGCGGCGGAACTTGCAGTATTGCTACCACTTCCAATATAAATATTAGAAGCACCAGTTGTTAAAACACCACCCGCTGATTGCCCAACGCACAAATTGTTATTTCCAGTTGTTATGCCACTTCCAGCAGTAAAACCTAAAAAAGTATTTGAACCGCCAGTCGTTTTTGCATACCCAGCCTGATAACCTACTGCTGTGTTGTTAGATGATGTGGTGTTGGCGTTTAAAGCCTGATAACCAACAGCAACGCTTGAATTCCCTGTAGTATTAGCCGCCAAAGCACTAGCACCCACAGCCGTGTTAGTAGATACAGCACCACCGCCTTTACCTACTGTTAGACCTGAGATAGAGGCGTCACCAGATATGGTAGGTGTAGTAATCGTAGGGCTAGTAGCCAATACATTGTTACCAGTACCCGTGTTAGTAACGCTTACCAAACCCTTAGAGGCATCCGTAGCAACCGCGCTAGATGCTGTCAGGCTAGAGAAGATTGGTTGTGCGCTAAAGGTTGCTATACCGCCAAGCGTCACAGCACCCGCCACATTAGCCGTTGTACCCACATACAAAGCCTTGGCTATACCTACACCACCACCAGTAATGATTGAGCCTGTGGAGACGCTAGAAGAGTCCGTAGTCAGGCTAGAAGTAATGCCTTGGGCAAAGGTAATCCGAGCCGTTGTAGTGGTCTGTCCGTCCTTGGTGATGGCGGTTGTCAGTCCTGTGGCTAAGTCAGTAGTCAACGCATTAAACGCTGATGCTGTGATGACTGTGCCTGCTACTACTGGTTGACCAGTAGTGTTGATGTTAAATGTTCCACTTCCGTTGTACGACATGGATTTTCCTTATGGTCTGTTGGGTAGCATATTGTTTAACTCAATCCGAGGTGGTTGTTGAGCTGCCAATAAAGCCGCTAATCTAGCCTGTTGTGCTGTCATAGGAACTTTGCCTGTTAAGTTTGTCACGGGTTGGGCGGCTTGCCCTAAAGCATTTGCCAATTGTCCATATTTATATGACGCTTCACCAACCAAACGGGGTGAAGATGCCAAAACATCAGCCGCAGCCAATGGTAATCCCCCAATTGTGTATGCCAATAAACCTTCTGGGGCAGTTGTTGCCCGTTGAATTCCGCGAGGCATATAGTCGCTCATTGCCTGTCCCGCTAGTGCAGGCATCATCTCATTACCGCCTGCTTTCTCTAATTCCTTTGCCATTTCCAATCTATTTCCATAGTTGGTGTTGACATTGTTTCGCATCAAAGATTGCAATTTACGCATTGCGGTATCGGCAGAGGCTTTGTCTCCCAACGATAAAGCGCGTTCAATTTCTTTGATCTTGTCACTAGACTGAGAATAGTCCGACATTACTTTGGAATACTCAGGGGCTTGCTTACTGATTTCTTTCTTTACAGAATCGTAGACCTCTTTAGCCGCAGAGTAAGCCGTTTTAGACTCTCTAGGAAGTTTCTCAATAGATTCCCAAATGCTTTGTTTTAACTTGTCTATGCCTTCTGGTGTATGGTATTCAGCAGGGTCAGACTTTTTCCAATCATCGACCTTGGCTTTGATGTCATCCAATACATCTGCTGCGCCCTGATTAACTACCTTACCCTTGTATGACGAATATTTCTGTGCGTCAGTAAGTGCTTTATCAATGCCTGTGAAATCTAGTTGGGTTTTGTCGTTTTTGATGTTGACCATGCCAGACCGATATTCGGCTTGTTTGTCCAAATTCATCTTGGCAAGGTTAGATTTAGCGTCATCCAAGACTTGCATCATTGGGACTGTGCCACGCATATTTTCTACAAATGTTTGGTTGCCTTCACGACCCGCTTTGACCGCTTGGGTAATTGGCTCAACGCCTACGCCTGTTTTTAAACCTAAACCGCCTTTGACAAGTGCGCTTGCCATGTCAGCAGTCTTTGATACGCCTTTAGTGGCCAAAGTGATAGGGTTGGTTAAATCTGATGCTTTAGCGTAAATATCGCCTGCTCTTTGCATTCCTTGAGCCAATTGGGGCGCACCGCCAGCCCTTAGTCCTGATGCGGTCATTCTTCCCATACCGCCCATGCCACCTAATAAGGTAGACAAGTCACCCATAGCACCCACAGGGTCGGTCGCTATTGTGTTCTTGATGCTTTCAACCGAGCCATAACGCTCTTTCATTGCGCCACCCACCGCAGTAGCTGCATCCATTGCGCGTTGAGCCGCCTCGGGGTTGCTCTCAAATTGGTTTACAAAGTCCACAACGGGCTTTGGCAAGGCTTTTTGTAGTGCGCCAGCACCTACATCCAACAACCCAGAAACTGTTTGAACAGGGTTGGTAACCGCTTGATATAGCCCCGTTGCCATGTTGGTGGCACTAGGGATAATGTTTTGTACCGCCTGACCCATCATTTCCCCATAACCCATGTATTTAGGTTGTTGGGGGGTTTGTTGGACAACATCCCAAGGGTTAGCCTGAGTGGTTGCTTGATTGGCTATCGGTGCGACTGAAACAACTTCCCAAGGGTTCTTTTTATTATCCATTACTTCACCTGTTTAGGCTTACCGCCTTGTAATGTCCACTCTTGACCATTGGCAAATTTAGTAACTTGACCTTCTTTTAATCTATCTAGCGGTGGCGTGTTAACAGATGGGTTGTAAAAATCTGATTTCTCTTTAAATCCTTTTACATCGTAACCAGCCTTGCCCAAGTTCTCTACTGTGGTATTGCGTTTAGCCTCAATCAAAGCCTCACGCTCTGCCATTCTGTTCTTGATCATTGAGGGACTCATGCCAGGGTTAATGGATGTTTTTTCCCACGCTTTTTGTTCACCCGCAGTCAATGACGCACCAAACAAAGCATTTCGCGCAATGTTGTCGTTAGCCGCATGAGCTGCCCACCATTCGGCTTGTGATTGGTTATCACCGCCAAATTTACTGCCTATTACATTGGCTAATTCACCGCCCATTTGTAATTTGTAGCCAGCATACTTGTCATCAAATGTATCTTTGAGCCTTTTTTGCGTCCCCAAAGAAGTATCAATGTCAGTAATTTTGTTAACTTCACCAGAGGTCAATGGCTTTTCACGACCACCGATAGGCTCACCAGTTGGGCTAACTATGGGCTTAAATTCACCAGTATCTAGATTAACAACGCCACCCCGTACAGGGTCAAATTGCATTCTTTCTCTAGGATTAACAGTAACATTTCGAGCAGCTTTCTTTTGCTCAATAATGAATTGGTCAATGCTCATTGGCTTTTTGCCAAGTTCAGTTTGCTGTCTGACATATTCATCGTAAACACCCAATTCGCCTGTTCGCTCTCTAGGCGCGGTGTAAATAGGTTTCATGGTCAGAGGGTCAAGAACAGTTCCACCCGCAGCCACTTGGATAGGTGGCTTTGGAGTCATCATAGAACTTAACATCGCCCCACCCGCGCCTTGTAGGGTCGGATTCTGTGAGCCAAGGGCTAATGCCATTGCTCTTTGTCTGTCAGGGGCTTGAGCAGGCATATTTGGAGGCATTGGAGTGCCTTGATCAGCCATTTGCTGAACTTCTTGCGGGTCGAGCCTTTGTGCTCGTTCTGGAGTGCCTTGCATAGCCTCCAAGAATGAACCCATTTCGGCTCGGTTGCCTGCTTGATATCTATTTGCTAAATCTTTATACGCCTCGGTTGCAGCTTTCTCCTCTGAGCCTGCCATGTAGCCTTGCAACATCTTTGCCAATCCCATGTAAGGAGAGGCGCGAACCCCCGCTTGCTGTGGGACTTCTACGGGTTGTAATGCCTGTTGTCCAAGCAGTTGAGCCATTTGCAGTCTGCGCTGTATCGCTGCGCTTTCTGCTGTGTAGGGGTTTAGATTGATATCAGGCATATTTATTCCTACCTTTTAGCGTAACCATACGCCCCTGCACCGCCTAACGAATACAGACCCGCTAAGTTTTGGTTATATGAACCTGTTTGTTGGTTGTAAGTATTTTGGTCAAATTGACCTTGTAAGGTAGCTGCGTTAGCAAGTGGTGGGGGCGCAACATTAGCACCCGTGTATTGCTGAAACTGAGGATTCTGTATCTGAGAGCCTTCCACCAACGCATTGACCTCGTTAAGAGGCATTTGACGCTGTTGAATGGCTTGTCCCAACGCTTGTTGTTGGGCAGTATTGGCAAATTGACCGCTTTGCAAGGCTTGGTTATACCCTTGGGTGTTTGCGCTTATGTCTAAACCTAGACCTTGTAAGACCGCTTGTGTTCTTTGATCGTTTTCTTGTTGACCAAGTAACTTAATGGCGTTGTCATAGGCTTCTGAGCCTGGTCGCAAACCCTGATTGATCAGTTGAGTCTCTGTGCTCACTCGGTTTTTAGCAAGGCTAGGCTCTAGGCGCGACATGATCGCTTCTTGACCCGTAGTGCCTGCGTTTACTGGCATTTTGGCTACTCCAGAGGTATCTAACGAGGTTTGGACGCTTGGGCCACCAAACGAGAAAGGCGTTCCCATTGATCTGTCAACCGCAGAAAACCCCTTACCCGCCAAGTCTGTCAGTTTGTAACCTAGTGCTTGTTGTTGCTCTAGTGTTTTTTGGGCTGCGGGGGTTAGCGTTTGCGTAACAGTAGGAATATCCCCGTTATAGGTAACTGTTTGGTTGCCATAAGGAGAGTAGACATTGGGGTTCGACAGCATTGCCGTAGCCCGAGCCGCTTCCACATTAGCTGCGCCCTGTGCTACGGCTGCCCCCGTATAGTCTGGGGCTGCGGGGGCTGCGGGAGGTTTACCCACAATCACTTTTGTTAATTCATTGAGCCAACCCATAATTTCTCCTAAAGAGTACCGCCACCAGCGAACACTAAGTCACTAGCGACCCATTGCAATTGTATGCCTTGGGAGGCACTTTTTATCAGGGGTGCGAACGAATAACCGATCTCAGTTACCCCTTGCCAAGTAGCGTTTGGAACTAATCCGTCTCCCCAAATACCAGAGTCCCACAATGATGTATCCCAAACCCCATAAGTCTCAACAGTAAAGTCCAAAGACACGCTTTGGTCTAGTGTGTTGTAGTCCACATTCACATTGCCGTAGATTGAGGGAACTCCGTTTGTAAACAAGTGATACCTGATCATCTCGCATTGCTTTTGGTTGGCTCTGCCGTAGGTCTGAAACGATTGCAAACCAAATGAGGCTATGTCAGTTCCATTGTCTGCGTTTGTGTTCCACGCCTGACCGACATACCCATCACCACCAAAATAAGGGTTATCTTTGTAAAGAGTCCAACAATTAGCCGTCCAACCCGTAAAGTTACACCAAGACTTAGTGATGTTGTTCATCACATACTGTTGTTGTGCGCCTGTCGAAATAGGCACATTCATAATCAATTGGTTTTCTTTGGGGAAATACAGCAAACACCACCCGAAATTAGTCGAATAGTTTGATATTGCCGCACTCATGGCATATTGGATTTTGTTGGTAATCGACACCCTTGGGTCTAGCCTAGAACTCTGCAAAGCCCCCGACATCGGAACTACCCCGTCCTGAGTAATGATCAAAAGGTCACCACCAAACTTAACCCAACACCTCGAACCGATAGGCGCACCGACTGTATAAACACCAATTAAAGAGATGCCCGAGGGAGTGGTGGGGTCAGTTAACCTCCACACCAAAACCTCGCCCTTAGAGGTAATAAACGCTAAATAGTCATCCATGCCATAGCCAGCGTCTAGCGTCCATGTCATGCCTGCCACTAAATAGCCACCCATCTGAACTAGGGAGGACATATCCAAAACAGTAGCTGCGCCCGCAATAGCGTTAATCGGCAAGTACCATGATTTCAGCGTTTGGTCTTGAATTAACCAAATGCGGTTTTTAAATAGGTTGATGTTTGAGCACAGGGCGGTATTTACCCCAGTAATGTCATACCCTGCCCCGTCTCCGTCTTTATGCCAAGCAGAGCCATCGTAACTGCGGAGTTTGTCAGCCCCATTGACCATCATCAGGTATGAACCGCCCGTGTTGGTGAAGTTCACAGACTGCCACCGAGCATTGGTAAGGCTTGATAAATCAGGCGAACCCACCGCGCCACCCGTAGTGATGTTGTAGACATACTGCCCCACAGCAGCGAACAGTTTGTCAGCAGACCCCGAG
>Ga0209188_1003080_pt1 | contig 11784 bp, 9 predicted proteins | sample C_130625_EF_Meta_FD_187307 | JGI IMG/M metagenome (GOLD analysis project Ga0209188, IMG submission 187307) | Freshwater microbial communities from Lake Croche, Canada to study carbon cycling - C_130625_EF_MetaG (SPAdes) (version 2) | ecosystem: Environmental > Aquatic > Freshwater > Lake | place...
TTTACAGGAATAGGTAATTCACGTTCTTCCTCATCATCCGAATCCTCTACAATTGTGCTAACAACAGCTGAATCATTATAAACATCATCTTCTGGAGGTGGAAGTGTCTTGAGTCGCTCTACATCATTAGCCTTAGGTTTCAAGAAGCAAACACCCTCTGTAATAGCTGATGTTCTTGGTTTCTGAACAATAGCCTGTTTCAAGTTCCAAGTAATAGAAACTTTACCATTAACAAACCAAAGACCACCACACTGAAGTAAACCAATGATATGTGTCTTAGGTTTCAAAAACTCAAGAGGTGTAATATGAGAAGCAGTCTTTCCTTTAACATAAAGAGGTGTTCCTTCCTCATCATAAATTTCTGGTTGCCAAACACCCTTCCAACATGGCAACTTAGCAGTGAGAGTTGGAGGCTTGGAATAATCAAGTGCATCTTTCCCTTTTTCTAATTTAGGATAACGAAGCATCACATTAAATTTCTCTTCCATTACTTCTATACTCTTAATCTCCTTACCAAACCAGTCCTTGGAGTAAGTCATTGCATCTTCTTTAATCTTTGTCTCAACTTTTTTAATTTCACCGAGAAATGCTTCACAATCAGGATTGGGATATTCCGAATTAGGAAACTGCAAAGACATAGTCCATTTTCCAGTAAAATTTCCTTGCTGGTCCTTACCTTCTTGAGCTCCCCATGTCAGAATAAGTGGGGTGCTGAAAGTTAGTGATTCTTTAGCATATTTATTGTATAGATTCACAACTTTTCCTCCAGCAGGGTTTGCCTTAGGAGAAGAATATGAAAATACACTAACATCAATATTGGTTCCGTCTAGAATTGCGCTTGCCATCTTAATAATATAATATATATATAGGGCTTATCTTTAAATCAATTTTTTTTTAAAATATATAATAAAAACAATTCAAGACTATAAATCGTCACGTATTATGATAAGATAAATATTTATTATTTTAAAATAATTAAATAATAAATATAAAAAATTCGATTAAAGAGAAAAATATATATTAATATATATATTATATGCTTATCAATACAGATAGTCAAAAAAAAATTAAACCTAAAGATACGATAGATGAATATATGGATAAGATTACTTTAAGATGTGAGAAATTAATACCGCATATTAAAAAACCAATGAAAATATCTGATGATATTATAGCTATTCCAACAATAAAAAATTATCGTGAAATATCTAGATATAATTATAGTTTGCCTCAATTAAAGGTATTTGCAAAAGAATATAAATTAAAAGTAAGTGGAAATAAACAACAATTAGTTTCCAGAATTTTTTCATATTTATATTTTTCTTCATATATAATTAAAATTCAAAAAGTGTTTCGTAGCTTACTTGTTAAAAAATATAAGGCTTATCATGGTCCAGCTGCTATGAATAGAAAATTATGCACAAATGCAGATGATTTTGTTACAATGGAACCGGTTGAAGAAATAAATTTTCACCAATTTTTAAGCTACATGGACACGGATGGTTTTGTTTATGGATTTGATATCATTTCTCTCCACAATTTATTTATAAAATCAAAAGATATAGAGTGTGTTCGCAATCCTTATAATAGAAACTTAATTCCAGAAGGTGTTATAAAATTAATAAAGTCAATTATTCGTCTTGGAAGAATATTAAAGGTTAAGATTAATTTATATTATGAGGATGACTTACAAAATGTGTCAACAGAAAAAGCAATTGAATTACGAGCATTAACTTTATTTCAAACAATAGATAGTCTAGGAAATTATTCTAATTCACAATGGTTTCTCTCATTGAATCGTAGTCAACTTATTAAATTTGTAAGAGAAATGTGTGACATTTGGAATTATCGTGCACAATTATCTACAGAAGTTAAAAGGAGTATTTGTCCTCCTAATGGTGATCCATTTAGAAATCTAAGTATTCAATATATTGTAAACGAGCCAAATATGTGCAATGTTAAAAAAGTAATTTTGGAAGTATTAGAAAAAATGGTAAATAGCGGAATATCCAACGATGTTAAATCTTTAGGAGCCTATTATGTATTAGGCGCCTTAACATTAGTCAATTCGGAAGCTGCTACATCACTTCCTTGGCTTTTTCAGAGTTTTGGACATTTTTAAATTTATTAACGCATTTTGCCTAAATATTACCATACTATCGTAACAATATATATTATTTACTTAAAATCACTTAAAAAGTAGTTATTAGTATATAGTATAATAAGATGCCAAAGAAATCATCTAAGACTGAGACCGAACAGGTCAATGCTGTTGTTGCCCCTGTTGTTGAAAAGAAAGCTAGAAAGCCCAAGACTCCAAAGGTTGAGGTTTCTGCTGCCGAACAAGTTGTTCCTAGTGCACCTGTTGTTCCTACTGATGCAGTCGTTTCTGACATTGAGTCATCTCTTACAGAGCAATCTGTTGAGTTCATGGCCAAGCTCCAACAGCTTGCAATTGCCATTTCTGGACTTAAGTCAGAGTATAGAGTCCTTGAAAAGAAGTGGTCTCGTGAGTTAAAGGTTGCACAAAAACAAACTAATAGACGTAAGCGCAAGGCCGGCAATCGCGCACCTTCTGGATTTGTTAAGCCTACCAAGATTTCTGACGAGCTTGCTTCATTCCTTGGAAAAGATAAGGGAACTGAGATGGCACGCACTGATGTCACTCGTGAGATTAACACCTACATCCGCAATAACAAGCTCCAAGATAAGGAGAATGGTCGTAAGATTAATCCTGACAAAAAGCTTGCTGCTCTATTGAAGCTCAATACTACTGATGAGCTCACTTACTTCAACTTACAGAAGTATATGTCTCCTCATTTTGCAAAGGCTGTTAAGGATGTCGTTACTGCATAAAAATATCCCAGACAAAAGAAAAGAAAAAAAATAATATGGTCTATAAAAACTGAATAATTTATTATAAAATATTTACAATACTTATTTTATAATAAATATAAATTATATAATGAGTAGTGAATTAGATACTTACAAGCAAAATAGAATTACCGAACTAAAAAATGAGTTTAATTCAAATGTGACGCGTTTATATAATGCGCTTTCCGTAAATATTAAGGCTATACAAAATTCTCGTCTTACTCCCCAATCTAAACAACAACAAATCAATAATCTAGTCAACACTTATTATGCTAATGTTGCGTCTCTTAAAATTTTACTAGATAAAAGCATTTCAAATATTCAAAATTTCAAACCAAAACCTGTCAATATTTTGTCAGCAAATTCTAATATATCTTCTTCAAACAAAAAAGCCCTACTTATTGGTATCAATTATAAAGGCACATCGAACGAATTATATGGATGTATAAATGATGTAAATTCAGTTAAAGAGAGAATAAATAAAGAAGGATTCACTAACATTAATATTTTAACAGATTTAACTTCTAAAAAGGCTACAAAAGTAAATATATTAGAAGAATTTAAAAATTTACTAGTGAACTCTAAAGAAGGCGATTTTTTGTTCTTCTTATATAGTGGTCATGGATCTTACATTTTAGACAAAAATGGCGATGAAAAAGATGGTTACGATGAGATGATAGTATCATGTGACATGCAATGTATTCTTGATGATGACCTCAAAAGCCTTGTACAAGCAAATTTAAAAACTGGAGTCACTTTGTTTGCCATGTTTGACTCTTGTTTCAGTGGTTCTGTGTTAGATTTAAAATATCAATACATGGATAGTCTTAATTACGACAAATATTGTGAAAATTCTAAGCAACTCGAAACTCTTGGAAATGTATTCATGATTAGTGGCTGCACTGATGAACAAACAAGTGCTGATGCGGTTTTCAATAATAACCCTAATGGAGCAATGACATGGTCTTTATTAGAAACATTAAAACAAAAACCAGTCTGTAATTGGAGAGAATTATTAATAAATATGCGTTCTCTCTTGAAAAATTCTAAATTTACACAAATACCACAATTTTCATGCGGCAAATTCGAAAATATTGATACACCTGTATTTATTTAGATGAATATTTTTCAAAATCTTCTATACTATCATCATCTGATTCATAATTTAGCAATTCTTTTTGTAGTTCATCATAAGTAATATGAGTTTGGTATTTTAAAACAATTGGAGATGTTATTATCTGGTCTTCTTCATGAAGTTGATATTTAGTATTTAAAATATAACGCACTGCAAATGTTATATCAATTTTCTGTGTTTTAAGTATGTCTATTAATTTTAAAAAATAAATATATTTTTTTAAAGTTTCTCTATCATATTGCTTATTATATAAATCCAATATAGTTTTATTCATTATAATAAATTATAATATTAGTTTTATATCAAAAAAAATAAATAATACAAATTTTTATTTTTACATTTCATAAACACTTAAAACACTTAAAACACTTAAAACACTTAAAACACTTAAAACACTTAAAACACTTAAAACACTTAAAACATTTAAAACACTTAAAACACTTAAAACACTTAAAACACTTAAAACACTTAAAACACTTAAAACACTTAAAACACTTTCAAACTATTTATAGTAACGCATATTTTACACACTTGAATATAAAAATCCATCTGTTTTCAAAATAGCACGAATATCCTCTTGAATAATAGGTCCATTTACAATTCTAATAGAATCAAACACTTGTATCTTTGTATGATATTCATTATTCAAATCAAACATGTCATAAATTTTCTTAAGTAAATCATAATCCTCTATATAATCAGAATCATTTAAACATTCATTTAGCCATTCGTAAAAGCGAATATGTTCTGAAATCTTTTTATTTTTTCTCTCTTTAAAGTATTTCTTGAAAAGCTTCAAGGTTGAGTATAAATTGTGCGAGTTATTATCTACATTATAATCTGTACCAGATAATACACAAATTTCTCTCAACTCTTGCTGAGTGATACCTAATTGATTCAAAATACTCTTTAAATCATACAATACTGCAGTATGTTTTAAAAGACTCAAATATCTTATTACATATGGACAACCATATACAAACATATCCATGTCTTCACTTAATGTGGCCCAAACCTTGCCTTTAAGAGTAAGCATAACACATAACTCATCAGCCTCACCAGGTGCGTCATAATAAGTAGCACCATAAGCTCTTATCAAATTCTTTACAATTTCAACATCATTTTTCTTAATTTTAACAAAACTTCTTTTCAATATATCCATCTTTCCAATAATTTCCTGTTTTTCTTTATCATCCATGTTCTCATTACTAGATAACACATCTTTTAGTTTATCGTACTCAAGTATTGCATCATTTCTCTCTTCGCGCCTCTTCAATAATAGTTCTTTTTTTTCAGTTGGTGGTTTGCCATCAAAGATAAAGATGGGAGTTATATTATAATGACGTAATATAGATAACATTGAATAAATACTTTCAATTAATGTGCTTTCTGCTGCATATTTGTGCATATAAATATTTATATCTACCGCAATCTTCTTTCCAGATAATTCAGTAAGAGATATAAATTTTATGGAGTCTGCAGCATTCTCTCTAAAGAAACGATTTAAGTCACGAATTCCCATTTATTTTATTTTAAATTATATCTTTATTTTTAAACCATTAAATGTAGTCAATTTTTTTAGTAAGGAACCAAGATTCATCTACGACACCTCCTTTCTAACAAAAAAAAATGAAACACTTTTTAAAAAAATATCAAATGCATAATTATCCAAATATGCAGACAAGAAGTCAATCCAAAATCATTTCAAATGAACTCGAATTCATATATGATTTCGACGCAGCCAGTGAAGCATGGAAAGCCAATAAGAAGCGAGGAAGCAATTGCACATATACCTATGTGTGCCAAAAACAGATGATTTCTGGTAACTTTTGTCAAAGAAAATGTCTAGCTAGTGAGAATTTCTGCAGCACACATCTCAACAAAAAACTATAAAAAAATTAATATAAAGATTTATATATAAATAATTTAAAGTAATGTCAAAGACAAACACACTTATATACTATGTAAAAAATGGGTTATATATACCTTTTTTACATGTAGCCCTTTTTTATTTAACAAATAATTTATTTCTCTCTACTATTATAGCAACTAAATTATATCCAGCTAATTATTATATTTCTTTTTATAATCATTACCAATATAGGAATTTACCAAAATGGGTCGGTACATTGAAACAATTCGTCCGTTTTACTGATACAGGTCACATAGCTTCTTTTATTTATTTTTTATATCCTGAGTTTTTTCCAATAGCATTTAATATACATTTTGTTATTACTTTTGGATATTGGGGAAGTGTATTATTTTTTAATATGAAAGACTTGGATTACCGATATAGTCCTGAAATATTAATTAACTTTGCTGCAATATGGTCATTTAATAATAACATAACTCCATTTGTATTATTTATTAGAGAATTTTGGATTCAAACTGATTTATGTAATAACAACAATATGTTTAATATGGATAATTTATTTTATTCTTATAAATGGATATATTGTTGGCTACTCTTCGTATATACACCTTGGCGTCTCATTACAGGAGATTGTGTATATACTATATTATCAAATAATATGTCTTTTAAACAAATCGTTACATTTATATTATTTTTACATAATATCTTTATAGCTGCAAATATTACTGGTGCATTGTTACAATATATTCGTTGTTAAGTCTTAACCCATTTCACAAATACTCATGCGCAAATTTGATAAAATATATTGGTAATTTACTGAATTTTTTTTATTTTTTCTATCTAATGAATGTAAAAAATCAATTGTTTCATTAACACCTGACAACATAGTATTTGTTCTATAATTTTTTTCTATAAATTTGCAATATTCTTTTTGACTAGAAATTGTCTTTTTGAATTGTAATAAAGATAAATTATTTGATTTACACCAATACAAAAACCCTTGGTAATTATTCATTAATACACATTTTATCACATAATAAGACAAAACGTTTGTATGTTCTTTATACAAATTCTCTCTTAAAATAGCACTATTACGACTAGGTGAATATAAATCTCTATAAGTAAGTCCCATAAAATTTAATGTTTTTACCATTTGAAAGAAACTATATGTTCTCTCGAAATTGATAAAGAATTCAGAGTGTTCCAAAAAATCATCTATATTCGTTTTATCTTTTATTGAAAAAAAACTGCAAAATAATGCATTCATTATTTCAGCCCAAAACTCAGTATAAGATTCATATAAATTAACCTCAGAATTTACTTTAAAAATATTCAAAATACATTTATGCACCATATCATTATTCATATCTGAAAAATCCAATGCAAAATTATGAAATGTTTCATGAATAAATACCTTGAACCATTCTTCTTTTCTGAAGACAACAATTTCAGAATCTCTTGGACAAGTAGTAGTAAAAGCTGTATTCACATTTATCTCATCTAATATAGAAATATTTGAAGATGGTATTTTTTTTTCGAGAGAAGTAAAATATAAATATACAACCAATGTTTTTGAACATGATTTAGATGAATATTCATTTAATATATATAACCATAATATCATGGAATCCACATACTTGTGATATGTATCTAAATGCAATTCAACATTAGGGTCTTCTACTATAAAATTCACTTTTATTTCACGACCAAAGAGAGAAAAAATATAAGTTAATTCATATGATGCTAAATCATCAATATGTTTGCGAACAATGTCAGGGAAACTCTTAGAATTAAAACTTTGTGGTTTCGATATTTGACTAGAATTTATCAATTTTTTTATAGAAAATGTAAAATAACTACTTCTTTTTTGTTTTAATTGTATTAAATATTTATATGCATTAAAAATATCTTGATATAATTCTTTTATAATATTTTCTGTTTTTCTAGTTTGATGTACTTCAATAATATGTTTGTTTTTAGTAAAAAATAACATGAGTTTTTTGCTTCTTTCTGATATTTTCATACTTTATACTACTATACTATTTATTTTTATTTGATTTTTATTATAATTACTATATAATAATATTATATAGTAATTATGGAAGAAGAAAAAAAAGTTTATAATGTTGTTGGTATTATAGATATTGGTACTGAACAATATTATATAGATAATTATCAAAATACTGCATTAATACCATATTCTTCATTACTTGATGAAATGAAAAAAGAATATAGAGATCCTCTTATAGAGCCTGAAAAAACATTTGATGAATTTTTTAATTGTGATAATATATTTAGTTTTACAAATAAAAATATTGTAATTCCTAATATTCCTATTGATAGATTAATACAAGGAAATAATATTAATTTAGATGGTATTACAGGTATGGTTTTAAGTCAAAATAAAAGTATAATAGATTTATTTAAAGTTTGTTTTTATACTAAAAATAATACAGCATTTGTTAATAGTCGTGATAACCAACCAACTAGCGTTGATTACTATTTAGAAATATTAAAAGATCAAATAAATAAAGATATTGTAAGATCTAAATTTCAAATAAATACAAATATTTTTATTAGAAATGAATTATGGGTTGAACTTAATAAAAGGATGAATGTATCAGAAACTGATAATTATAAATATACGGATACTTTTTATAAATTACTAATGCAAGAATATAGTAGTACAGATAAAAATTATGATATTATTAACATGATTTTATTGTTATCATGTCAAAGTATGCTTAATTGTATTACAGAATTTATATCTATGAAATTAAACGAAATTACAGAATCAGCAGGTTTTAATCTTATTTTTATGAATCCTGACAAAAATTATGTAATAAAAATTGATGAAAATAATACAACTATAGAAACAAACTTTGAAGGGCAATTATTTATTCATTTTGCTGATCCAGCTAAATCAAATATTGAGATACAATTAGAAAAAAAATATTGTAAAATTAAGTTCACTTTATTTTTTGATTTAACAAATAAAACATATGAAATAAAAGATTTTATTTTAATTTGTAATATTGAAGAATATGAAAAAGATCTTGCTGCTATAAATAATAATCCTAATAATCCTAATAATAATCCTAATAATAATCCTAATAATAATCCTAATAATCCTAATAATCCTAATAATAATCCTAATAATAATCCTAATAATAATCCTAATAATAATCCTAATAATAATCCTAATAATAATCCTAATAATAATCCTAATAATAATACTAATAATAATTCTCAAGATTATTATACAATAATACCTGCAGCAGTAGCAGCAGCAGGACTTTCAGTAACTATACCATTTTTATTATCTGCAATAGGTGGTAAAACACATAAAAGAAGAAAAGAATATATGTATAAATTTACAAAAAAATATATAAAAAATTCAGAAAAAATAAAAAAAATAATACATACAAGAAAAAATAAAAAAAAATATATACAAGAAAAAAGTAAAAAAAATAATACATACAAGAAAAAATAAATATAAATATATATATTAATTCTATATGGAAAACGTTATTATTTTTATTTTAGCATTTATTTTAATAATTCTTGTGATTTTAAATTTTGTGCATAATATTAAATATATATACAATAATCCATCATCTTCAGAATGTTACCAGACCGCATTTGGTTGTTGTCCAAATGGCGTTGATTCTAAAATAAATTTTTACGGAACCAACTGCACAGCTTATAAATCAAATAATGTAATAATAAAACCTTTGCCTCCACCTCCACAACCTTTACCTCCACCCCCACATCCTATTTATGGCGGATGTGCCGGCACTCGATATGGTTGTTGTCCAAATAATGTCACTGCAAAATTCGACTCACAAGGAACCAATTGTTTAATAAAATAAAACTTTATACTTGTTCTCTCTTAATTTTGTCACGTATTAACATAAGTTCATTAAATACAATAGGAGGCTCTCCGCGAGCATAGTGTGTTAGCTTCGCATCATGTGTCGCTAATAGCAGCCGTTTCAAATCTTCATTTTGTGTAAATTTTGCAAATTGTGCAGCATAAATTTCCTTATTTTTTCTCTTACCAGAGAAATCAGAATCTGGTTCTCCTACTTCCACAGGTCTTAATCTTTCACCCTTAAATTTACCTGTCTTACTTCCAGCTGCCTTTGCCATTAAAGGATCTTTTGATAAATCTGTTCCAGAGTCTAGAGAGAAACTCAAATAGAAATCAGGATATGTCTTCTTATATTTAGATGCCTGATAATAATGCTCTACAGAAGACCACTGATGATTATCATGTGAAAATGGTTGAACCCAAAAATTAGATAACTTTTTACGCCACTGAGGAATAATTGCTAACTCGGCATAATCTTTCAGTCTCTCTTTAGGAATCTTTTCTCCACTTCCTTGACCAGGTAATTTTTTATCAACAGATTTAGAATAAAATTGGAACACAATATCATCATCATATAAACCACGCAATTTGCTTTCAGATAAATCTTCATGAACATTCGTTAAATCTTTTTCACTTTGCGGATAATTAGTGGTCTTAAATCTTTGGAAATCAGGAATAATAGCAAATGGTCCTGCATTTTTTTCCATACATCTTTCAACAATCATCTTTTTAACATCATATGGAATTTCTGTAAATTTAAAAATCAGTTTTTTCTTATATCCAATCAATTTATAATGGTTACCTGTGTGGTCAATAATAATATAAAACTCTGGAGTAAAACGTCCGCGTTGTTGCAAAACATCGTCGTTTAATTGACCACATTGTAAAATATTCTTTGTGTCACCACTTTTATATAACTCACTTGACATGATAATAAATTTAATATTAAGAAGTCTTTCAATAGTAGAAATAGCCCATGTGTCTGCCCAAAAATCAGACTTTCTTAATTTATTTTTAAAAGCCTCTAATGTTTCAATTCCCTTCATGAACTTATAATCTTTTAATATTTCAGCAGTAACTTTTTTCTCTTCAACAAGTCGATCATGTTCCTTTTTTACTTCTTTTGCTGCAGTTGAAATCATTTTCTGTTCATTCCTATCTAATACTTCCGTAAATCTCTGTTTTAGTAACAAATATTCAGATTCTAACTCCTTAATTTTATTTGTATCTCTCACAAGTCCATCTTTATACATATCATATTGCTCTTTATAGTTTAAAAATATTTTTTCACTTGCTTCAGTAGCTAGCTTTTTACGAAGTTTTGCCACAGAAGTTTGCTGTGCAATACTAGAAAAAGCATCACGAATAGTAGCAAAAAAACAATCTCCACTTCCTTCATTATCTACTAAATTATAATTTTTATTTTTCATAAATTTTTGAACCCATATATCTTTTGGACCTTCATGATACTTCTCTACATAATCTTTTGCCTGTTTTTTTGTTTCTTCCTTTAATAATGGTGGTAATGGTATACCTTTTGTGATAATAAATGTATCAAGACGTTCTGGAGGTATTTCATAATGTTCATTATATTCCATTTCTTCTACTTCTGTATCAGAATCAGATTCAGAATCATTTTCTTTCTTTTTCTTATCATCTTCATCTGTTTTAACTCTTCTTAGTGGCACATCTGGTTTCAAATGAAGCCGATTAATAAAAGCAGAATTAGCAAAAGAATAAATTAATGGTTCATCCATTTTTTCTATATCAATATTATTCATTTCATCCAAATAAGATAAATAATCAGATGCTTTAACTTCATATACACCAATTTGAACTACTTTATTATTATATTTAACTAAATAAATCGGAAAATAAAGAATATTTTTATCTTCAAACGTATTTTTTGCATTTCCTACTGCTATAATCACGTCTACATCTTTAATTTCTAATTGAAATAAATCTGCTTCCATTTTTAAATCACTTACATCTACACTTTTTAATTCAGGATAACTTATATAACTATTT
>Ga0209188_1003081_pt1 | contig 11784 bp, 30 predicted proteins | sample C_130625_EF_Meta_FD_187307 | JGI IMG/M metagenome (GOLD analysis project Ga0209188, IMG submission 187307) | Freshwater microbial communities from Lake Croche, Canada to study carbon cycling - C_130625_EF_MetaG (SPAdes) (version 2) | ecosystem: Environmental > Aquatic > Freshwater > Lake...
AAAGACCCAGTGCTGACATCGCGCCCTTGACTACATCGTACTTCTTCAGCTTAGAGTCCTGTGCTACATTGGCGAACACATCGTGCTTGCTCAGTACCTTTTCAACGCCAAAGCTCTTGCCAACTCCTGGGGGACCTGTAACGATCATTGATCGTACCTTGCCCTGCTTGACTGCACGAGTCATGTCATCCAGGATTTCAAATCGATCACGCAGACGATCTAGGATCTGCTCGTCTGTTTCTTTGAGCACCTTCTTCTTGGTGTCCAGGATCAACTTGTTCTCTACTTTGCTTGCTCTAGCCATTGTTCGCTCCTACTAGTGTTAAAACGTTTATTATACTGTCAATCGGTCAACGTGTCAATCCAATCGGCTACCTGCGTAGGCTTTGATGCCCAGTTTCTCTGTGATCACTTTGGCGTAGGCTTCGGCACCTGCTTCTTTGATTGAAATTGATTGTGTTGGGCTACCACATGGCGTCCACAGTTGGAGACTGCCTGTGTAGCTCTTGCGGAAGCCAAAGCTCTGAAGTGTCTTGCCCAGGCGGCTGTTTGATCGCACACCCCAGACATCAACCCAGGCAAAGCCACAGGCATCGTGATCGCCATGCTTCTGGAAGAAGTCTTTTGCCGCTGTACGGGCTTGGATTGCGGCTTCGTTGCAGGCTGCTTGCACTGCGGCTGCATTGTACTCTTGTGTCGCTGTAGTCATAAGTTTCGCTCCTTATTTGCTGTTGATGTGTCTATTATACGGCCTTTAGTGCCACCCGTCAACCATTAAGATGGCTAAGAACATGACGATCAGTGGCATTAAAACAACGGTCAGATTGGCTATGGCCTGCATGATCAGTCCTTATCAATTGGAAGGCAGTGGGTGGGGAATAGGCCCGACTGTACCATCATATCGCCCTTGGGCTCCATGATGATGCCTGCGACGCAGGACTTTGGGGGAGCCTTGTAGGTGACTATTGCGTAGCCGCCAAAGGCAATATTGGCTAAGAGAATAGTCATAATGACTCTGTAGACGATAGTGTTCATGCTGTCTTTCTAAAATAACCGTAGGGCAAGCCCTGGGTGAAACAAAAGTAATCATAGTCGCCATTGGCGTGTTCGGCCGCCATCAACCATTCAATCACACGCTCACGGTTAGTGCCGGTGTGCATGAGGTTAGTCACACGGTCTTCGAACTTGACAATGGCTTCAGCTTCGGCCTCTTTGCGAGCAGTGTTCTCCTGCTCGATGATTGTGCCAAGTAACTTGAACTCAGAGTCAAAGTCCGCAAGGGTCCAGCCGGAAGTATCAACACCGCGGGGACGAACGCCATAAGCGTCTTTGTATATGTCCCAATAAGTGCATTGGGCTTGCTCAAGATCTGTCATCTCTTCCCAGGTTTTGAATGATTCCATTGTTCGCTCCGTTTGCTGTCTGTATGTATCTATTATAAGGCCTTTTGGTTGGGCTGTCAACCGTTTATGATCTCGTCATTTATCGCGTGGCTTAATTGTAACTGTTCTACAATCAAGCGAGCCACGATCTGATTGTGGCCAGCGATAGCTTCTGCTTCTGTAGCATAGCGGGCAACCACATCGCTAGTCTTAGGATAGAATATGCAGGTTTCCCACATCTTGCGTTCGTTGGCAAACCTTGGCAGAAGAACTGTGGATATCTCAACGTGATCAATCTTGTTCAGGCTAACCTGCTGTGGGGGTAAAAAATCTGTCATCTTTGCTCCTTGTAAGCCTTAATTATAAGGCCTTTTGGTTGGGCTGTCAACAGGTGTATGTTTGCCCTAGACTGTCTAGGGTTTCTTGTTGTATTTTAGCCACATACTTATGGACAGCCTTGAGCGCCTTACGCTCTTTCTCGTCCACGTCAGGACAGCCGTAATTGGCACGGAACTCAACCCATGCACTCAGAGTACCTGCACGATCGACTCCGGTTACAGTGCCAGTGAATGACTCTAGGTACTCTAGTCGATCTTGGTTCAACAGTTTCAATGCTCGTTCTAACTTCATCTTTCGCTCCTTAAACAATCTCCGGTCTCACCCGGTGCGGCTGATGCCTCCCACTGCTAACTACTGCTTCCCAATTTATCGTCCATCGGCACCCGTGGTCAGGCTTGCGATGCTCATCGGCCCCAAGTTCTAGCTTGGGTGATCCTTGGGATAGGACTGCTGGGCCTTGACCTGCCCAGCATCAGGTTGTCGCTTACTCTGACCAATCCATTGCTGGTTCGCCGAGCAATACGTATCTACGACCCTCGTAGACTACGACTTGGCACTCGTCTACTGACAAGCGGTTTTGGTACTCTTGGTTCATACCAACCTCCACTCGCAGGTCCTGATCTTGTGACTGAAGCCACTCAACCAATTCTCTAACTGTCATCATATCTCTCATCTTTCGCTCCTTCTGTTTCGCTCTGCTTAGGCCGGGTCTCGCAAACCCGCTCCGTGTCCCTTGGTTACAACCCTTTTTGCATTTCTGCGTGGGTTCTTACATTTGAGGACCACCTTGCTTCTTACTATGTGTCTATTATATGTCCAATTCGTCTCATCGTCAACCAAACACATAATAACCCTACAATCTACTTGACTATTAATCCAACCATCTCAAAGTACTCGCTATGCGGTACATAGAAGTCAGTACGTGGATCATAGTACTTGCCTTCCTTATTGTCATAATACAGGACTCTGCCGTTGAAGTTGAATGGCCCTTCTAGGCCCTTGCGAGGCTCAAAGCCCTGCATGACATCTTCAAATTTACCCAGTACCTTGTATCCCATTATCGCTCCAATTTGACAGTTATAGACGCATCCGGATGGACATGACGCAGGACTATTCTGTAGCCCTGTGCTACAAACTGTGCAACACGTCGCTCTACATATTTGGGTTGTCCTGTAATCATCTGCATCTTTTGCTCCTTAGTATGTGTCTATTATACGGTCTTTTGGCTAGCCTGTCAACCAATCTTAGACACTTAGAAGATTTGATGCAATACCTAGGATCACAGCAACGGTTATCCAAATTATAAGAAATCTCATCATCTTCAGCTCCTTTGTGTTCATGTGTGTATTATAAGCTCAAAAGAAAACCCTGTCAACCTGCAGGGTTAATGGTGGGCCGTGAGTGATTCGAACACTCCACCAATGGATTATGAGTCCACTGCTCTAACCTAATGAGCTAACGGCCCGGGTCTTACAATCGTATGCGCCGCCGCTCTACTAGATCGCCGCTTTCATCTTCTTCATAGATCACGCACTCGACAGTATCTTCAGTTAGACTATCCTCTGCAAGGAGAATAGCTTCTGACATACTGCCTGTAGTGTCTAACAACTCCTCGTGACCGTTCTTGTCAACGGACCACACTTCATACAATTGATATGTCATAGTTAGAAAAGGGAGACTAGCCCCCTTAGTGTCACGCCAGGATTAGAAAGGAGCGTCTTCATTCTCTGCGCGAGCAACAGCCGCAGCCTCAGCCAATGCAGCCGCTTCACGCGATGCCTTAGTGCTCTTGGCAGGAGCCTTTGCTTTAATAGCGGGGCCAGCCTTGGCTTTAGGAGCCTTAGTAGCCTTAGGTGCTTTCTCATCCAAGTACTCAGCAATTGCACTCTGTGCATGAGCGTCTTGCATAGACGCTTCAGTCTTCAAGAACTCGATAGCCGAGTACTTGTCCATTGCACGGGGCAAGTCAACCAAACGAATGTCTGAGTGACCATGCTTCTGCAGGACCTTAGTACGCATAATATCATTAGCGAATCGAACTTTGTATTCGCCGTCGAGTTTAGAAACGCCTGCAACTGTAAATTGTTTATCTGTAGCCATTGTGTGCCTTCTTTCTTTTTGTGTGTTTAAAAAATGCCTCTGAGCCTATCTCTTCAGCATGTACAAATTATAACTTCGAATTGGCTGTGTGTCAACCGTTTTCTAGTTATTTGGGCAACCAAATCTGTTGTTTATTTGCTACTTTGAGCCCATTGACGGACTACATCTTCCAAAGCCGCAAAGTCATACTCTTTGGCTTTTGGACGAATTGCTTCTTTCTCTGCGTGTTTAGTGTTCTTCGCTCTAGATGAAGATGGTTTGTTGAATGTAGTCATTTGGTACCTTTGATCTTGTTAATAAGTTGGTCTGCCTCTGGATAGCCGGTGATAGCGCCGTCTGCCTTCATGCCCTCTGCGTACTGTTCTACCAGTTCCATCTTCATCATTTCGATGATGCCCTCGCACTCGATGCGATCGCGTTTGGGCAGGCTGTTCATAAAGCGTTCAACGTCATCGTATTCCTCTAGCTGCCACATGATGTCGGCTAGCACCTTTTGGCGGGCGTTAAGGCCTCTCAGTTCAATCTCAACCATTGTCTTTTCCTTTGTGTTTAGGATTGCGTTTAAAGGCTTTTTTGTTTTCGACCTGCTTAGGTTTGAAAGGCGTGTCCTTACAGAAGAGCACAAAATGGGCTCTGGTCTTTTTAGGGATCTTAACTGTAATCTTCATCGCTTTCTCCTTACTATGTGTCTATTATACAACCAAACTGCTCAACTGTCAACTAGCTGTAAAATAACCCTACAAGGTACAGGGCTAATAGTACTGCGTTAACCACTATCAAGTTCCGCTCTTTAATACGTATTGCCCACAGTAAGTATAGCAGGGCTCCTGCATTAAGGAAGTATATGTTTAAGGGGTCTATGCGCAGGCTAGTGCAAAGTGCGCCTGCACATACAGTCGCGCACCCTGCCCATTTTAATATTGTGTTAAGCATTTTGCATAAACGTGTTAATAAAGCACTCTTCTACATCTAAGCTAACGTAGTTGTCGCCCTGCATACCCTGCTCGCTGTAGCTAACATCGCTAGCGTCAAAGCCCAAGCTAGTAAGCAACTCGCACAGTTCCTCTAAAAACAAACTGTCTGTGTAAATGAGGCCGTCTTTGTCGACATCCCATGTTGCCGTGTTAAAGTACACACACAGCTCCCCAAAGTCCAGCTCGTCGTTTGTGTATGCTAGTTGCAGACCTGTAATCTGCACTGCTTTAGCTACTGTGCTCCAATAGCCGTCACCAATTGTGTTACATGTTGCATTTACTTTGTACATCTATTGCTCCTTGTTAAAAACTTATTATAACACAAAATAGGCTATTGTGCAAGTGTAAGCACAATAGCCCTATAGTTTACTCTACTATTTGTATGTTGTCTGTACGCAACACTTTACTTGCAGTAGTAAGTACACGCAACAAGTCTGTGTGTAGTGTTTCTTTATTAATATCTCCGCTTACAAAGTCACACTTTTTTTGTACAGGGAATTTATAAACTGTTTTATCAAATTGCTTAGTAGTTTCGTATACATTAAACGCACAAACTAATTTGTAAGTTTGCAGTTTTTTGTTAAAAACTAATTTTGCTTTTGCAATGCTGTTTGTAAACATAGACGCTCCTTTGTTGCTATGTGTGTATTATAACGCATTTTGGCAAAGTGAGCAACCAAAGACCCTACATTGCGTAGGGTCTTTTCATGAGCCTAGTTGTCGAAGGCTTCTTCGCCTAGCTCTGTAATCTCTTCTTCAACTACACCCAAGTCAACGATTCTAGCAGTCTGCTCCGTGTTGCTAACGCCCTGGAAGGCAGTACGGAATGACTGATACTCTGCTAGGAAGTCTAGAACGTGTTCACGTTCCCAGTCATCGGGTACTTGGATCTCTTGGCGAATGATAGTTGTGACCATTGCTATTTTCATACCTTGTCCTTTGAATCGATCGTTAGACATTTGCCTTTTAGTTTGGAACCCGCTCATCGGTCCAACCCTGCTTCCATTTCATTGTCCATGCTTTCGTAGAACGCTTCAATGCAGTCGCTAACACGCTCATCATTGCTATCGTAGAATGTGTAGTCGCCTATGACTGTAACACTGTCACGATCAACATATTCAAAGCCACCATAGTAGTCAAGCTCTCTACGATTGCTTGTAGCAATGTAATCCCTATTGACAAAGATGCGGTAGCCTGCACGAATGTCCAAACTCAACTTGTCAGCACTCGTTTGCTCAAAGTTATTACGAATGTTTCTCTCAACAACTTCGTTAATACAGTCGATCATGTCGCAAGTATCTTCAAAGTCTGTGTCTGTAAAGTAACCCATTTTTGCGCTCCTTTGTGTGTAAGTCTAAATTATAACACCAAATCTGACCGTTGTCAACCACCTAAAAACACTAACAGCGGGGCCTCAGCCCCTGGCTGTTATACGCCCATTTCGTAGAATGAAACGCTAGGGTCAATCGAAAGCAATTCTTCTGCCGCACGGCTAAGATATCGCACTCTCTCACGCACCTGGCTAGCAGGCAGTTCACCATCGCAAGTGAGATTCTCTGGACTCATGTCAGCGTCGATCATGTTAGCAATGGCCTGACGATCCACAGCACTCAGTAGGCTATACTGACGACCTTTGAAGATTGCTTGCCAGCGGTTCTTGCTCTCTACATATGACTCTAATGCTTGAATGTTCATCTCTGCTCCTTAGTGTTTAAGTGTGTAGTATAGCACAGTTTTTGCCATTTGTCAAGTACTGTGCTAAAAACCCTTAGGCTGTCTGGGTCTCTACAAACTGCATAAGTTCCTCGTAGGTGCTCTCATACGCATTAGTGATCTCGTTTGGGAGCTCGTCGTAGTTGTCTCCCACATACTTAACGGCCTCTACTAGCGTAAAGCCGGTGTCCCTACAATAGTTTGCAAATACTACTAAATGATGCTTTGACATGTGTTTCCCTTTAAAATTGTATTATAGCACAAATGGGAAACCCGCACAACCGGCGGGTCTCTCTCAGTAAAAAGTATTAGTCTTCTTGGTCTGCGGCCTCTTCGTCTTCCCACTCAGCCTTCATCTCACTGATACCATAGGCTTCGTCCAGGTGTTCAGGCAGGGCTTCTATAATCTCTGCAGATGACATATTGCCCAGCTCATAGTAGTCATCCTCACCGTTGTCCCAGTCACCTGCAAACATCATACCACCCTCAAAGTAGGTAGCATGGATGCGGAATCCCATGTCCATGAGCTTCTCGTAGGCATTGGTTGGCGGTGCCCAAGCACTGTCAAAGGTCAACATGAGACCACCGTTGAGATCTTGCACATAGCCATCGTCACCGCCTACATCCCACTTGGTACCCCACTCATTCACACAGAACTCATACCATGTGGCATAGCCGTGCTTCTCGCGATTGGCTTGCTCTTTGGCCTCAAGCTCGTCTTGCTCTGGGCTACCTTTAGCACCCACACTACCTGCAACGATATGCAGGTCTTCAGGCACTGGGATAAACTCATTGAGGAACTTGCCATCTAAGAATGCCGCTTTGGCACGAGCAAGCATCGCTGGGTCTGAGTGCTCTAGCGTCACTGTATTGTTACACCAATTAGGCATTGTATTCTCCTTCAGGTAAGTAGGCTTTCAAGTTCTTTTCAGGTACAAACTTCAACAGTTCCTCAAGAGCAGTCATGTCGCTACCCTCGAGGTCTTTGGCAATTTGCTCTAATACTGCGTCGATCAAATTGGTCATGCTATTTCTCCTGTGGTTTCTTCGATCAATGCCTGTTCCAAAGTTTTCCAATCTTCGCTGTGACACTTGACAAACCAAACAGCCTTGTCGCCGCAGGCACGGAGGATGTATTCGTATTCCTCGTACTGGTGGTTCTCAATATAGTCTGCAAAGTCCTTGAACTTCTTAGCACTCGTACCTGTCTCACCGCGATCGCGACCGTAGAAGGTACAAGCACCAGCTTCTTTAGCCGCTTCGTACAGAGCTTCATCTTCTTTGCTAGCGTGTGGGCTGAACGGATGTGCAAAACCAATGTTAGGGCCTAGGCTAGACAAGTCGCCCATGTCGATCAAGTCGCGCAGTTTGAACGGGTCTGAGTAGTGTTCTTGCAGGATACGGCCGTTGTGATCCAAGTAACCGTCCCAGTGACAGTATACTTGTTGAACAGTACCGTCTGCAAATTCCAACGCAATAGTGCTTCGTGTTCCCATTGTTCGCTCCTTCTGTGTGTGTAAGTCTAAATTATACGGTCTTTTGACAAGTCTGTCAATCGATAATTACCACGCGGCGTTGTGAATTTACAACATCTTCGTCTTCGTCATCGTAGTCCTCTTTGGCTACTTTGTCCATGCGGTGATACTCACTGTATTCAACAACACCCTCACGCACATCGCTGATCTTAGGGGCCACTTGGCTATGTGTACGATCGCCGTAGTCATAGGCAAAATGCACTTCCATATCTGCATCAAAACTCTCTAACAGCTCAATTAGGTCTCTTACTAACATGGTTCGCTCCTTGTTGTGAAGTATGTATTATAACACCGTTTGGTAACCCTGTCAATCGGCCCAACACTCCTCAGGGTCTTTCAAAACGCCAAAATAAGATTCCACGGCATTCTCAATGCCCTCTTCAAAAGAATCGCTGTAAAGCCCTTCAATGTCCTGTGTAAAGAACTCGATCAGCTGTTCTTTAGAGGGCTTCTTGCCCGAGACCTCTTTGGCCATGCTCTTAACCGCGTCCACTGCTTCCTTAGGGATTGTAATTGTGATCTTCATAGCCGCTCCTTAGTTAAGACGTTCTGCCAGTTCAATGCTCTCAATGTCCAAGTCCCACTCGTTGGCTAACTCGTAGGCAGTTTCCAAATTAGGTGCTGACATGATCAGCACACCCTCGCAGGTGTATACAATGTAGTCTTTCATCGCTCGCTCCTTTTTGTTACTAAGCCACTAGTATATGCTCAATCTACCAACTTGTCAACTCTGAGCTAGCAGAAACCTTGTCCGCTCTAGGGTCATAGTTGAGGAATACTTTAGTACTATCTGTGCCTTCAAAGCTAGGAGCTCTGTAGACTACATTATAGCAGAACTCACCGCCCGTGGTGATACCCAGGAACTTGGCGGCTGTGAATATGACATCCTTGACCCCCAGAGCGTCCTGCAGAGCACTGTGGGGGAAGGTGGTCAGCACCTTGAGCTTGTCTGCGGTGATCATGCCAGTTCCGTTTCTACTTTGGTAAGCATATTAGCAGGCACTTTCCAAAGACCCTGTCCAGTGGCGACAGTCACGTATTTTTGGGCGATCTTCATCACCGTGCCCTGGGTAACTGTACCAAATTTGGCACTACGATACTGAACACGATCGCCTACACGAAGCTGATACTTGACCTGCTTTGACAGGCTAGATCGAGTGAACTTGACAGCATCTATCATGCTATTGAGTTCATCGTTAGTCCAGGACTGCATCATGATGGCAGAATTAACTTGTTGAATGGTCAGCATATCTACTCCTGTGTGTGTTTAAGTCTCTATTATACAACCAAAATCACTGCCTGTCAACCATCAGCTGTTGATTGTGGCGTAAGGACTACAGTCTTCCTCAATGCCCATTTCTTTCAACTTGCCAATGACCAAGTCAATGGGGCACAGAAGCTCGTCTGCAATTGCCCTCGCACTCGCGCCTTCGCAGGCTAGATTTTCAATTTGCCAATCTAATTCACTCATCATGCTACCTCTTTCATACGAATTACAAAACCCGAGTAATCTTTCTTGGCCTTACCCTTAGCCTTCAAACCTAACAATGTACCCTTGGGGTCTAAGAAGCGCAGATCAGTTTCGTCTGCACTGGGTACACCCTTGGGGATCTCGTCGTAGACAGCCACTACACTCATACCCTGCAGAAGAGCTTCTGCTACATCGCTATCGTTGCCGTCTGCCTTGCTAAACGTTAAGTGGTAGTTAGGGAAAGCAGATACCTTACGACCCAAGACCTTAGTGTAGTCATAGAACTGTACTTGGGGGAACAATTCAAACAAGGTCATGTCGTAGACTGGAACCCAGTATTTCTCCCAGCTCAAGTCACTCGTACCGTTAAGACGGAACACGGGCTTCAAGCCCTTGCGAGCCGCGAACTTGATAGCCTTACGGATGTCATTGGCCAAGTCCACCATAAAGGCATCTCTGTTGGCAAAGAAGTACTGAGTCTTGCGGATACGTGCCTTTTGGATCATGTTGGTGTTCTCACCACGTTTGAACATGCCACCACGTCCTGCAGTGTTGAGGCAAGCGGCAGTACAACCAGCCGTCCGCTTGGGGCATGTTTCGTAGCCGCTAAGATCAGCTGGGGCCAAGTGTAAGATGAAGCTAAGATAGCCCAGCTTGGTGCCCTTTTGGATCTTGGGGTTTGCAGTACTTAACAGTTTAAACATGGTTCGCTCCTTTGTTCGTTGTAAGCCACAATTATAACAGGTTTCAAAGACCTTGTCAACCTAAGGGTCATTGATACTGATCGTTCAGTTCAGTCCCAATAGCCTTGACCAGCGCCCGTTCGTATGCATAAGCTTCTGCCCGCCCGCGTATGACATCTATGACCGTATGTGACCAGTCTGTCCAGTTACCCGCCTTGATGTACTGATAAAGCAACCAGTCTCTGTCCTCGCAACGAGCACGTGAGATATGCTTACGCCACCGTTCTCGGACAGCCTTTGCCACAGAGACCGTGCCCTTGCGGGTCAAGCCTATGTAAGCAGAGCCGTTATGCTCTGCGACATAGATGATGTAGTTTGAGTCTTTACGAGCAGTTCTTTTCGTCATGTCATAATTATAACGCCAAAAGGTGCTAGCGTCAACCAAAGACCCTATAGATCAGTCAGCTTCTACACTAGGTGCAAACAGAGCCTGTCCCATGCGCATAAAACCTCTGTACTGCCTGCAGAAGTCCTCATCGTACTCTTCCAGATGATCACCGATCCAAATTAATGCTTCTAGTTGACCAGCGCCCATCCATTGGGCTATAGTTGACATCTCATCTGTTAAACGATCAAACATATGGGCTCCTTAGTAGTTAAGCCACAATTATACACTAGAAGCGTGTTGATGTCAATGGATAAAGAGCAGTGTTGTTCTAGCGCAACAGTGACGGTTTATTCATCACTTAGATTGACGACCCAACGATGTGTGGGCAAGGGTTGCATTATATAGTCCGATGCTTGAGTTTGATCTGTAAACTGTTCGAACTGACATACAGAGTTATTGTGCTTGAACACTGTGATAACACCAGACTCACAGTCTTGACTGATGTTCACAGAGTGAGTAGGATATTCAACTTGTGCTAGACGATTATACATCTTGATCCCTCGGTTCTATATAGTATATTTAACAGTTAGCACTATCTGAACCGTTCTTTATCGTAGACTCTTCTGATATAAATGTGAAATTGTGTGATCTAGATCATGACCCCATGCGTATACGTGCATGTAACAGCGGGGCCTTTTAGCAATTGAGTCTAAAATGAGCCATTTTGTGTGACAAAGTGTGACAAAGTGCAGAATTGTGCAATCAAAGATGGATATTTCACCGCTAGAATGGTTGACCTAGACTAGGACTAGGCTGCATTATCCTGCAGGCTCGTGGTGGAGAGAGGCATAGTTTAAATGAATACTCAATCTTCTCTCCAATTTTCTCCAATTCTCCCCAATTCTCCCCCACCTGCCTCTACACAGTGATCACTACAGCGGGGCCTTTTGGCGCTCATTAGTTCAAAACTCTTGCTAGCAAGTACTCTTACCTGTATACTCTAAGCTCACAGCAGACAAACACCGCCTCTAAACTGTCTTCAACTGTAGATCTAGCCGCTAGTACGATTCGAATATATCAATGCAGTCAGCTAGCTACATGTCAACAGCGGGGCCTTTACTGCTCATGTACCTATGCATACACTATTAGAAACCATTGCTTGCATCGCCGTTTGGATTGCCATTATTCTTGTTACTCCC
>Ga0209188_1003082_pt1 | contig 11781 bp, 5 predicted proteins | sample C_130625_EF_Meta_FD_187307 | JGI IMG/M metagenome (GOLD analysis project Ga0209188, IMG submission 187307) | Freshwater microbial communities from Lake Croche, Canada to study carbon cycling - C_130625_EF_MetaG (SPAdes) (version 2) | ecosystem: Environmental > Aquatic > Freshwater > Lake | place...
AATTTGCAGAAGTTGCTGAAAGATATTGAGTTGTGCCATTAAACAATACAGAATAATTAATTGGTACGGTGGTTCTTCCAGAATCAATTGTTACAGGTGATGATTTGGAAACTAATGTACTATCACCCAATTGACCTGATGTACCAAGACCCCATGCATACAATGCTCTGTTGGTAGTAATAGCAGTAGTGTGTCCTCGACCAGCACTTACTTTTGTCCAAGATATACCATAGATATTTAATGTTTCGTTAACCGTATATGTGGTTGTACCAACTTGTACTGGTGAAGATTTACTTACAGCAGTATTATCACCTATTGCACCGGCAGTACCTAAACCCCAAACATATAAATTGCCATTAATATCGACAGCAGCAGTATGGTTATAACCAGTAGAAACTGCTGCAAAAGAACTTAAACCAACTTGTGCTGGCGTAGATTTGTTTACTGTAGTACCATCACCTAACATACCATTACCATTATTACCCCATGTATATAAAGCACCTGTAGTGGTAATACCAGCAGAGTGAGATGTTCCTGCAGAAATTGCGGTCCAAGAAGATGAACCAATTACAACTAAACTTGATTTAGCCAATACTGTACCATCACCTAATTGGCCAGCAGCTCCTCCACCACATCCTAATAATCGGCCATTAATATCAATTGCTAATGTGTGAGAAATACCAACAGATACTTTTGTCCATGATGAAGAACCAATTTTAGTTGGATTAGATTTAGATACTGTAGTACCATCACCTAGTTGACCTTCATTACCTCGACCCCATGCATATAAACCACCATTAATATCAATAGCTACTGAATGTGATCCTCCTGCAGACACAGATGTCCAAGAAGATGAACCAATTAATACTGGCGAAGATTTTGGTGAAGCAGTATTATCACCTAGTTGACCAGAACCACCTTGACCCCATGCAAATAATCGGCCAACAGAATCAATAGCTAAAACGTGAGCAGTTAATGTAGCTACAGATGTCCATGTGGATAATCCAAGTTGTGTGGGAGTTGAGAAACTAACGCCAGCATTATTATTACCAAGAGTACCTTGGAGACCTGAACCCCATGTATATAAATTACCATTAACATCAATTCCTGCCATTGATGAAGCGTTTACGGATACGGCACTCCATAAAGAAGAACCCACTTGAACGGGTGATGATCTGTTATTTAATGGCGCTCCACTACCTAATTGGCCAGCGGTGCCGGTACCCCATGTCCATAAAGTTCCGTCACCACGAATAGCCGCTGTAGCTGGACCTACGCCACCGGCTGTAACTTTTGCCCAATTAATAGAAGTAACATTTGATACACCTCCACTTTGAATCTTCTTAGGTGTAGTATAAGATGTTTGTGCAGTAATATAACCTACTTGACCTGAAGAATTATCTCCCCAAGCCCATAAATTTCCAAGTGTATCAATAGCAGTTGTATGTGTTCCACCAGCAGATACGGATGTCCATGAAGTGCCACTAGCAATTAGTACTGGTGAAGATTTATTGATTATTGTATTATCACCTAATTGGCCATTACCATTATAACCCCACGCATATAAAGCACCATTTGTTGTAGTGCCTGTTGTATGAAAATTACCGGCACTTATTGATGTCCACGATGATGATCCAATTTTTACTGGTGAAGATTTATTAATTGTTGTACCATCACCTAATTGGCCATTACCATTATAACCCCACGCATATAAAGCACCATCGGTATCAATAGCGGTTGTATAAGAAATTCCAGCACTTACTATACTCCATGATTTACTACCAATTTTAGTTGGTGCTGATTTAGCAATTGTAGTACCATCACCTAATTGGCCATAAGTATTATCACCCCAAGCATATAAAGCACCAGTAGTGGTAATACCAGCGGTCATCGTGCTGTCACCAGTGGCTACAAGTTGTTTCCAAGAATATGATGATGATGAAGTTGCAATTTGAACTGGTGAACTATATGATGCTAATTGTGTAACATAACCTACTTGACCTAAAGAATTATCTCCCCAAGCATATAATTTACCAGAAATATCAATAGCAGTAGTATGAGAACTACCAGCATCTATTGATGACCATGAGCTGGATCCAATTTTTACTGGTGTTGATTTATTAACTGTTGTACCATCACCTAATTGGCCAGTATTATTATAACCCCATGTCCATAAAGCACCAGTAGAATCAATAGCAGTAGTATAATACTGTCCAGCATTTACTGCTGACCACGATAATGATCCAATTTTAACTGGTGAAGATTTATTAACTGCTGTATTATCGCCTAATTGACCATATGGATTATAACCCCATGTATATAAAGCACCAGTGGTATCAATAGCTGCTATATGGTAATCACCAGTAGCTACGGATGTCCAAGAAAAATTACCAATTTGTATTGGAAGAGATTTATTAACTGTAGTACCATCACCTATTTGACCATATATATTATAACCCCATGTATATAAAGCACCAGTAGTAGTGATGCCAGCAGTAATGTAAACACCTTCTGAAATTTGTTTCCAAGAATAAAGTGTTCCTCCAACAGCAGAAATTTTAACTGGTGTACTATAATAAGGTTGATAATTGATATATCCTACTCGACCAAAAGTGTTATCACCCCAACCCCATAAATTACCATTAATATCAATAGCAGTTGTATGTGAACTTCCAGCAGATACGGATGTCCATGAAGAACCACTAGCAATTAATACTGGTGAAGATTTAGAAATTGATGTTTTATCACCTAATTGGCCAGCAGTGTTAATACCCCACACATATAAAGCACCAGTAGTATCAATAGCAGCCATATGAATTTCACCTACAGATACGGCTGTCCATGATGATAAACCAATTTGTACTGGAGAAGATTTAGCAATTGTAGTGCCATCACCTAATTGACCTGAAGCATTAGCACCCCAAGTCCATAAAGCACCAGTATTAGTAATGCCAGCTGTATTTTGTCCAGTAATATTGGTTGATATTTGTTTCCAAGGTAACAATGGAATATTTGATGGTATCTTTTTTGGTGTTGTAAAAGTTGCTGCAGGAACAGGATAACCTATTTGACCTAAAGCATCACTACCCCATGCATGTAAAGAACCATCAGTAGCAATAGCAGTAGTATGTGTTCCACCAGCAGATACGGCTGTCCATGAATCGGTAAAGTTTGTTAATGGAAATATTAGAGATGATACTAGTACAGGTGATGATCTAGAAACTGTTGTACCATCACCTAATATTCCGGAACTATCATTAGCGCCCCAAGTATATAAAAGTCCATCACTACTAATACCTCCGCTAAAGGTTTCGCCAGCAGATACGGATGTCCATGAAGAACCACTAGCAATTAATACTGGTGAATATTTATCAATTGTAGTACCATCACCTAAACTACCAAAACCATTATAACCCCAAGCGTATAAAGCACCAGTAGTATCAATAACCAATGTATGTATAATACCAGCAGATACTTTTGTCCATGATTTAGATCCAATTTGTACGGGTGATGATCTAGTAAATATTCCATCACCTAATCCTCCACTAGTCGCACCCCATGTCCATAAAGCACCGGTAGACTCGATAGCTGTACTATAACTAGATCCGGCATCCACAACTGACCATGATCTTGTAGTGAGTTTAACTGGTGATAATTTATCAATTGTAGTACCATCACCTACACCACCATTATAATTATTACCCCATGTATATAAAGAACCGTCAGGAGTAATACCAAGACCATGCCCAAGAATACTCAGACTTACTGCTGTCCATGAAAGAGAGCCAACTTTTACAGGAGAAGATTTAGAAATTGTGGTACCATCACCTAATCTTCCATCAGGATTGGGACCCCAACCATATAAAGCACCAGTAATATCGATAGCCATCTGAGCATAATATCCGGAAGTTATTTTTGTCCATGAGCTTGATCCAATTTTAACTGGTGAAGATTTAGAAAGTGTTGTACCATCACCTAAACCACCAAATTGTCCACTTCCCCATGAATATAAAGCACCAGTAGAATCAATAGCTGATACCATTGGCCAACCGACAGCCGATACAACTGTCCATGATCTTGATCCAATTTTAACTGGTGATGATTTATTAATTGTAGTACCATCACCTATTGTACCATAAGTATTATTACCCCATGCCCACAATGATGAATCTGATTGTTGAATTGCTAACGCATATGCTCTATATTTGCAAAAAGAAATTGCTTTCCATTTGCTTAAATTACTAAGTAGTAGAGAGTCTGCAAGTGATCCAATTTGTACTGGTGATGATTTATTAATTGTAGTACCATCACCTAATCGGCTAGATGTATTAAGACCCCATGCAAATAATTTACCAGTTGTATCAATTGCTGCTATATGGTAATCACCAGTAGCTACGGATGTCCAAGAAAAATTACCAATTTTAACCGGTGAAGATTTATCAATTGTAGTACCATCACCTAAACCACCATAAAAATTATAACCCCATGTATATAAAGCACCAGTTGTGGTAATACCAGCTGCATGCAAAGCACCAGCAGCTACAATTGACCATGAAGATGATCCAATTTTAACTGGTAATGATTTGTTAATTGTTGTACCATCACCTAATTGACCATTAGTATTATTACCCCATGTATATAAAGCACCAGCTGTGGTAATACCAGCAGTCAATGTTCCGTTACTGCTAGTTACAAGTTGTTTCCAAGAAAATGTTGTTGAAGAAGTTGCAATTTGAACTGGTGAACTATATGTTGCCGCTTGTGTAACATAACCTACTTGTCCTTGAGCATTATAACCCCATGCAAATAATTTACCAGCAATATCGATAGCAGTATTATGATAACTACCAGCACTTATTTTACTCCATGAAGAAGATCCAATTTTAACTGGTGAAGATTTATAAGCTGTTGTATTATCACCTAATTGGCCATAATAATTATAACCCCATGTATATAAAGCACCAGTAGAATCGATACCTACTGTATGGTTTTCACCAGTAAATACGGATGTCCATGAATTTGTACCAATTTTTACCGGTGAAGATTTATCAATTGTAGTAACATCACCTAATTGTCCTTGAGCATTATAACCCCACGCATATAAACCACCATTAATATCAATAGCAGCAGTATGTGAAGGCCCAGCACCTATTGATGACCAAGAATTTTTTGAAATTAAAACAGGAGTTGATTTACTAACTGTAGTACCATCACCTAATTGGCCAAAACTATTTTGACCCCATGCCCACAATGATGAATCTGATTGTTTAATAGCTAAACAATAACTAGAACCAACACTAACTGCCGCCCAAGAATAATATGATGTACTATCGCCATATCCACTAATTTGAACAGGACTAGAGCGACTATTTAAATCTGCTATACCTAATTGTCCAAAATCATTTCTACCCCAAGAATATAATGTACCATCAATAGTTAGACCAACCGTACTATCTGCTTGTGATGTTACTAATGTCCATGATGATGATCCAATTTTTACCGGTGTTGATTTATTAATTGTTGTACCATCACCAAGCTGACCAAAATTATTTAAACCAGTTGTGTATAAACTACCATCAGAATAAACAATAGCAGTATGATTATTACCTGTAGAAGATGTTGGAGAAAACCGTGAACTTAATGAAACAGCAGTAGACCTGTTGATTACTGTGCCATCACCTAATTGACCATAACTATTTAAACCCCAAGCATACAAAGATGTTTTGGCTATTGTGCTAATGTTTGCTGTAGGTAATGAAGCGTAGTGGTAGTATAGCATTTACTTACTTTATTTTAGATGTTTTGTGCCGACATTACTGCATTATAACTTGTGCCGGAGTCTGTCGTAAAAATAGTAAGTATGTCCCTTTTACCGTTTGTGTATGTTAATGCTGGAGCAATGCCACTAGGAAATCTAAAGCTGGCTGGATAATTAATCGTATATGCTGTACCATTGTAATTAAGTATAATGATACCAGCAGAAGTAAGTCCTGCACCACCTGGATTAATTACATTTATTGTGTTAACATTTGAATTAAAAGCAACATTAAATGTAGTGCCTAAAGATAAATCAATTGTTAATATATTACTAGTAATTGCTGGGGTTATAGTAGTTTCTGTATAGGTGGTTAATGATGTTACACCATTAGCTTTAGTGAAAGCCGCTTGAGCAAAACTTAATAAATTTGTACCATTTGCTGTGACTGTATTGGCTGTAACATTTTTGGTATCATCAATTACTATATCGCCTTGGATTTTAATAGACATTTTTATTCCTGTGTGGTCATTACTGCCATCTTATTATTTTAAACCAAGGCTGAGCAAAGACTACAAAGAACTTTGTGTGGTAGCCATCTTCGCTCGGTGAACTCGGCTATATTGAATTGTTAATCTTATTTATAATACTTATTAACTCAATACCACTTATTTCAAAGATTAATATTGGCGACCAGGATAGTGTTTAACCGCATAATCCATCTCCAAACGATCATCATTAGGTTCGTACCAACCTTGTTTACCGTGGATATTTAATACGGCTTGGAAGTATTCCTCATACATTTTTGCCACTTTATCTAATGAGAAATTCATAGCCCAATCTCTACAGTCCTGTGGCTTAATTTTATCAATGTTACGACCAGCCCAAACGAATTCTTCCATGGTACGGCACCGATAGCCAGTAATACCATTAATATTGTTTTCCGTAAATGAACCCCAATCCGTGGTAATCGTAGGAGTACCAGAGAATAGGTTTTCAATCTGCACACCACCAAAAGGTTCAACATACATGGAGGCCACAATAGCTGCTTTGGCTTTACTCATTAATTCTCTACGTTTCTCTACGTCAGCATAACCAATAAATTCTACATGCTTTGGTATCTCTTTATAACCACAAGCCTGAAGATTGTTTTGACCAGCCACTTTAAGTTTGGCACCAATTTTCTCCGTCATCTGAATGGCAATATGAATACCTTTACCCTCATACACACGACCTAAGAATAGAAAGTAATCTTCTTTGGTTTCTGGTGCGTATGTAAAGTCATCAGGATCAAAATAATTTGGAATCACCACATCATAGAAGTTATTCTTACATGAACCTACTGCTTCTAATCCATAATAAGCATGCATGATGGCATAAGATTCAAAAATTTTAAACTTAGACCAATGACCACCCGCATAACCAATTCCTGGTTCTACACAAATTAAATCTGGATGTGCATCACAAACTGGTCGAGTACCTGATCCCCAAAACGGAAGAATAAAATCATTCTTTTGTTTACGTTTACCTACTTCACGAATAGCATTTTTATAGAATGTTTGATATGCATGGTCATCAGTACCAAACTTAAAGAAATTTTTACGCCAATCATATGAACCATAGGCAATCTCTAGGTCTTTATTGGTAGTAACTGGTACATGCTCTGTACAAATTACATCCGATTCTTCGTGACCATAATGAATCACTTCATGGCCTCGAGCAGTCATCATTTTACCAAACTTCCAAACTTTCTGTGTGTAAGCACAAGCTACATATTCTTTTGATGTTACTGTGTGCGGCAAACCTAGGATGTGAAAGCGAAATTTCTCAGTCATAATTACTACCTTTCAATTTACAATTATTAAAATGCCATCTATACATAGTTGTACCACCAGAAACTCCACAATGAGGACACCTAATTATTTTTTGTTTACTACCTTTATTTTTATACTCGTTACGTTTTTCACCTGTTCTTTTTTTATTACTTTCAATGATGGCCAACTTTACATAATCTGGTATTATTTTACCTTTATGTTTTAATCCAATTTTTTTCTTGGTTTCTTCTGAGTGTATTATTTTTTGTTTACTTCTGGATTCTTTTATTTTATTTTTTGTTTCTTCTGTATGTTTTTTGCCTCGCATCGGACCTTCTTTACCATACATTGGATTATTTTTACCTAAATTATTTTTAACTAATATGATATAATTAATTTCTGCTTTTGAAATTTGACCAGATAGTGCTTTCCAAGCAACTTCATCTTGCCATTTTCCATATTTTTCCCATAATAATTTATGTGCATTTGCGTGCTCTTCAATCGAGAGTTCAATTAAATTAGATGGTTCATCTGAACCGCCCATATGTTTTGGTATGATATGATGTTTGTGGGTGACCATGACCTATTTATAACACCAAACATATGAAATCTCATAATTAATACCTTATATTTTTGTTATCAACGCTTTATATGATAAAGCACCATTTAAACCTTTTAATTCTACAATCGTTTCTGGTTTATCTGCAAAGAATTCATCTACTGCTTTTCTAGCACCAGGCCAATACTCATCATCACCATAATCATCAATCAATATGATACCATTAGGCACCACTTTATCATATACTAATTTAAGAGAGTCCATTATACTTTCATATAAATCTCCGTCAAGATGTGCAAATGATATTTTTTCTGGTACTTGTTCAGGCTTAATATCACTAAACCATCCTTGACGTATATAGGGCAACCGGATACGGTCATATGTAAAATTCTCACACAACAAATCTAATGTTGTTTTCATCTCACCTGTTTCTGGTAGTCCTTCAAAACTATCATAAACATAAAGTGGTTTATCTGAAATATAGGAGATTAATTTTGATGTGTGACCACAGTAACAACCAAACTCTACAATATCACCTTCTAAATCTTGAGTTTGTAATACATAGTGGCATATATGAATAATTCTGGAGAAATCTTGCATGTCTAAAGTGTTTCTCAATAAGACAGCTGCCTTACGAGAGTAATCAATATTGTGACCCATTATCTATTCCTTATTGTATTCAAATAATTTTTAATATCACCGTTGTTCATTGCGAACCTTGTCACCAATTCTGGATGTTTCATTTCAACAATAGTAAATATAGATTCTTCTGTACCTATTACATCATTAGATAAAGATTTTTCTATATAATCAAAATATACATTGTTAAAATTTACAATCTGATTATATGTACCACCAAATAATGTAGCACGACAAACATATTCTGGCCTTCTACCAATCATCTCAGTCATTTTATTAATATCATAACCATGTATTTCTGTATCAGCATTATATTTATATGACGTTAAAAAGAAGTTATCTTTAGTGATCTTTAGAAAGTTGTATGTACCAATAGGTTCTGTTACATTAAAACTGTTGGCAAAGCCGGCATCAATCCAATAGAATCTTTTAGAACCAAACGGATTTTGTCCAGCAATGGTCTGTAAGTAATCATTCTTAATAAGTGTCAATGGTATATAATGTGGTGAAACTAATACCGATCCATTAATCCATTGTGCTTGAGTTTTAAATTCATCGGTAGAAATAATATTTTGAATTCTATTATAATACCTGTGGTTCTTTAAAGTTTCAAGATCAATCTCTCTTACTTGAACCTGATTGTTTGAAGTGGCAATACTTAATTCTTTTCGTTTGTTTATAATATATTCATGGTATTTTTTATCAGCATACACTACCAATGGATTACGAACCGATAATAGTTTGTCTAGACCTTTGATATAGTGTTCTTCAAAGTTGCGGTCACCTCTATTGATATCTAGTGCCATAGTAACCAAAGTTACATCAGCTGGATACTCATAGATAGAATCCATTTCTCTGTAATTAATATATGGTGCTCTACGATTGTCCAATAATTCTTTTGGATAAAAATCATATGGAATTTTAGTATCATCTGGTCGTTGGCCTGCCATCTTAGAACAATGATCACCTAGGTGTCTGGCGTATTCACCATTCAGATATACACCTTTAAATCCTAAGGCAGTAAACTTACGATCAATGTTCCATTCGTTATGCCACTTCTCTACACGACCTAACATAATAAGGTCATCACGCCTTCTGAGATTTGGAGAACCACACCAAGCATGCCATGCTACATGATGGTCAGTAATCTTCCATGGTTTTTTCCAAAAGAACGTATCATCAACTAAACCTTTTTCGTATGAGTCGATGCCTTGAAATTCAAAAGTTCTCCATGATATATCTACCACACCTACTTCACGGTACTTTTGTAAAATTTGTTTTGATTTGTTTAGATAACCTGGTTGTGTAAGTTCCCAATCATCTTCGAGATAGAAAATATAATCTGAATCACAATATGAAACCATAAAATCCATGGCAAACCATTGTGAACGATTTCGTGGAAAACAAATCACATCACAATCATGGCCGTATTTTTCAACAAGTGTTTCAAAGATACCAGGTTTGGCCGAATCATCCAAAATAACCATTTTGGTAACGTAATCTCTGGTATTATAAAAAGATTCTAGGGTTTTTTCTAAGACATCCAACCGGTCACATGATAATACAAATGTGGTTGTATCTGAATCCGGCTGGTCAACTGTATGAAACTTCACCTTTGACATAGTTACTCCTCAATTAATAATTTAGTATATTTCTATTTATTCTTCTTCAAATCGTCTATTTGTTTTTGTTGTTCTTTGATTGCATTGATTAAGAAGCCAAACAATCCATTATAGTTAACCGATTTATTATTTTTATCATCTGTTGTTACCAAATCTGGTAATACTTTTTCAAGTTCTTGAGCAATAACACCATAAGATTTTACACCAGTATCTTTCCATTGGAACTCAACACCATTTAATTGATTAACAACATCAATAGCACCTTTAATTTTCTTAACATTTTTCTTTTTATTCTTATCAGATAAAGAGTTATAGATTGTGGAGTTTAATGTACCAGTTGATGGGTTAAAATATATCTTGCTGCTTGAGGTGTATACAACGGATGGTGAACCGGTTGTTACTGAATACATTGCAGGATAATATGAAGCATTTGTGGTAGTATCATCAGTAATTGATGCACCACCAGCACCGCCTGTAACTGCTGTACCATTAACATACAAACTGTTAAAGTAAGCAGATGGAGCACCAACAGCACCTGTAGCACCGGTAAATCCTGTGGCACCTGTAGTTATTTTAAGTGGTGAGTTAACTTGAATAGAAGTGTTTGCGTTGATGGTCATTGAATCAACAACACTATTGTTAACTACAAAGTGAACATTATTTGTTCCGTAAGTACCAACAGCCAAATCAACTGTTTGTGATGCCAAATAAACTGTATTAGCTACATGAAATGCACAAGCACTACCGCCATCAAATTGTGATGAATTCATACCAATCTCACCATAATTGGTTGAGTTGGTTGCTAAGTCATTAGATACAACAAAATTTGTTGATGATTGTGTACCACTACTTAGGTTCTGTAATAATATTTGATTGTATGTATTAACAGAACTTGCAAATGATGCCAACAAATTAACATCAGAATAACTTATTGTGCCATAAGAAATTGCACCATAATTATTTGAACCGGTAATTGTACCTGTAGCATTAACAAATGGTGCAGAGAATAAACCTGTACCTGGATTAAATGTATAGTTTGTATTGAGATAGGCAGCAGATAATGGACCAGTTGAACCAGCAAGAACAGGATAATAAGAACCCGAAGCACCTAATGCTGTTACACTACCAATAATACCTGTGGCACCAGTAGCGCCATTTGTTCCTGTTGCACCATTAGATCCAACAAAACCAGAAGCACCATTTACACCGGCCGAACCTGTAGCACCATTTGTTCCATTGGTACCTGAAGCACCTTGAACACCAGTAGCACCTTGAACACCAGTAGCACCAGTAGCACCATTGATACCTGTCGAACCCGAAGCACCTTGAACACCAATAGAACCTGTAGCACCAGTAGCGCCATTGATACCTGTCGAACCTGAAGCACCTTGA
>Ga0209188_1003087_pt1 | contig 11768 bp, 12 predicted proteins | sample C_130625_EF_Meta_FD_187307 | JGI IMG/M metagenome (GOLD analysis project Ga0209188, IMG submission 187307) | Freshwater microbial communities from Lake Croche, Canada to study carbon cycling - C_130625_EF_MetaG (SPAdes) (version 2) | ecosystem: Environmental > Aquatic > Freshwater > Lake...
AATTGCAAACCGCACTTTGTAGATATGTAAACATTATTTATTTTATTGCCTAAATAATTACTCAATCTTTTTTCTGACATGCCTAAGCCATAAATTGCAGCTGTATCAAAGAAATTAATTCCAAAATCTAAAGACTTTCTTACGGCAATCTTGCTTTCAGAATAATTAAATTTCCCCCAATTATGACCTCCTAACTGCCAACAACCAAAACATAATTTTGACAAATTTTTCATTAACATTTAATATTAAAAAACTTATATAACATTTTTTTATTAAAACTGATTATATTAAGCAGCGAAAAAAAAGTGAAAAATAATATTTTAATATCGGTAATAAAATTAATTTTATTATAATAATTATAAATCAAAAAATTTTTTATCGGCTGAACATAAAATAAATATTTTTTTTCTGAATTTTTTTTGCTAACAACAGAATCCATATCGGTAAATAATAAAGTGGAAAAATCTGTTAACCCTGGCTTTAGCCTGTAAATAACTTTCTTTATTGATTTTGGGTATTTTTCAACTAGTTTTTTAAAATTTGGTCTTGGACCAACAAATGACATACTACCCTCTAAAATATTAAATAACTGCGGTAGTTCATCTAATTTTGTTCTTCTTAAAAAGCGACCAAAAATTATATTTCTTCTGTCATTTAAGGAAGTAACTACAGAGCCTATATTTTCAGCATTTAAAACCATAGTTCTAAATTTATAAATCCTAAAAAGTTTTCCCTGATACCCTACTCTGTTAGAGATATAAAATGGTTTGCCTATGAAGAAAAAAAAATAGCTTGATATTATTAAAATAAAAATTGGTGATAAAGTTAATATTAAAAATAAAGATAAAAAAATATCAAAAAAACGTTTGTAAAAAAAATAATTCACTTTAATTTATTATAAAAATTTTATTTAATAGGATCTGACAATTCTATAATCATGATCCATGAGTACTTTCCTAAGAGCTTATTTGACAAAATAAAATTATCAAATTTATTAAACCACGGATAAAGTGCCTTAAATAAAAAAGTTTTTCTGAAAGGAACAAGCAGTAAAGAAAATAAATGAAAAAATTTTACGTTAACATTTTTAAAATATTTTTTCATAACCTCTAAACTTTCTACTCCTAAAATATGATTAACTTCCCATTCGGTTCTAAGGTGTGGTGTGACCTTTCTATAAAAATGTATTAATGGATTGTGTCTAAGCGCCTCAACACAAATCATTTTACTACTTGGCTTTAAAACTCTGGATATTTCCTTAAGAGCAATATCTAAATCTACATGATGCAAAGCTCCATATTCAACTGCAATATCAAAAAAATTATCAGAAAAGCTCATATTTTCACCATCCATAACTTCAAAAAAACATTTATCTTTTAATTTAAAATGCTCGGCGTTATTTCTTGCATTTAAAATACCTTCTGGCGAAATATCTATTCCATAACTTATCGCACCACACTTTGCTGAAAAGATGGAATTTTCTCCACTACCACAAGCAAAATCTAGTAATTTATAACCAGTTTTAATATTATTTTTTAGCCATTCTTCTTTATATTTTTCGCTTGAGACTGTAACAGAGTAATATTTCATATTGGAGAAATGATAATCAAACTCATCTTGATTTTTAACAAAAGTATTTTTCACTTGATCGGAATTATTGGTTGAATCCGAAACTCTTTCAAAGCCTTGTAATATAGATCTTCGTATTTTAGAGTGCTCGATTTCTTTCTTTTTTCTATCTTCCAGAGTACACGCTCACTTTTTAAGTTAGTAAATTAATTAATAAACGATTATAAACTTTTGACAACTTATCCAAACTGTATTTATTCTTTGCATAATTATAACATCTGTTACTTATTGATTTCAATTTATTTGGACTGTGTATTGATATATTTTTAATTTTAATCAACATTTTTGCAATACCTACATGATCACCGGCAGGCAAGGCGAATCCAGTATTATAGTTTTTTATAGGATTATATTCTCTTTTAATATTTGAGGAAAAAAGGATTATTTTTCCTGTAAACATATACTCATATAATTTATTCTGGTTTACCCCCCACTGAAAGCTTTTTGAATCTTTAATTGCATTAATCAAAATATCATTTTTTATCAAAGTCGAAAAAATATTCTTCTTTTTTACAAATTTATGGAAAAAAACATTTTTAATTTCTAATTTGGAGCAAAGTTTGATCATATATTCTTTATTTAATCCATCTCCATAAATATTAAATGTAAATTGATCTCGGTTCTTGCTAAAATAAATTAAATATGCAGCTTTTATAATTGTCTCAATATCATGTTCATTGCTAAATCTACCTAAATAAGCAATATTAAATTTTTTTTTATAAGTTAAGCCAAATGTAGGTTTATTTATCAGCAAATTATCATAAGGATTAGGAAAATAAAATATTTTTTTATTTTTATTTGTTAAATTAAAAATATATCTTTTTACACCTGGCAAACCACTAAAAATATAATCACATTGTTTATAAATAATAATTTCCATAAATTTAAAAATCCAATAAATTGGATTAATTTTAGTGATTGATTTGTTGTAAATTAAAGCATCCGGCCAGACATCTCTTATTTCATAAACAAATTTTGTTTTTAATAGTTTTGATAAAATCAAACCTGCGAATCCAGTCGTTATTGGTACTGAAGGTGCTATTATTACGTCGAACTTATTTTTAAAAATAAATTTTATTCTCATAACCGAAATAAAATTTACAAACATGTCTATGAATCTACTAAATGAATTGGGTTTATATTTATAATTGTTTATTGCGTAACATTTGACTCCACTAGCAATAAAATATTTTTTTTTACTAATCTTTTTATTAGATAAGTGGGAATAATTATTAAATATCATAAAAACATTATTATTCAATTTATGTAATTGTTTTGCATATAGAAAAGTTCTGTTTGAAGCTCCGTAAGGCTGATCATAGGAAGATAAAAAAAGAATATTCATTAAGATTATGAACCTATTTAATAATTTTTATAAAATTATTAATTATATATTGCTGATGATGCTCTTCTAAAAAAGAAGACATAGGAAGTGAAATTATTCTTTTGGACGCATCATTTGAAACAGGAGTGCATTCAGAACAACAAAATTTTTTATAAGGTTCTTGTTGATTTAATGGAAGGGGGTAATACACTGAACTTGGAATATTTAATAATTTCAATTTTTTTTGAATCTCGTCTCTATCTTGAATTAAAATAGAATATTGAGCAAATGCACTTGTGCGATTTTCTCTTACTTTGATTGTTTGCACCTTGTTTGAACTGCTTAAAAATTCCTGTAATAAAATATCATATATTTTTGCTGCTTCTTGCCTCTTTTTTATCTCTTCATCAAAACTTTCAAATTTTGCTAACACTACAGCGCACTGGATTGTATCCATTCGTCCACCAACGCCAATTCTTTTATATATGTATCTTTCGCTTTGCCCGTGAACTCTAATCTGTCTCAAAATCTCAACAATATCTTTATCGTTAGTAAAAATAGCTCCTCCATCTCCATAACATCCTAAAGGTTTACTTGGAAAAAAACTTGTGCAACCAATAGTGCTTAAATTACAACTTTTCTTTCCTTTGTATGTTGCTCCAAAACTTTGAGCGGCATCTTCTATGACTGGAATATTGCCATATGCTTTTGCAATAGAATTAATCTTATCCATATCTGCTGTCTGTCCGTAAAGACTAACTGGTATTATTGCTTTTGTGTTTTTTGTTATTTTTGATTTAATTAAATCAGCGTTAATATTAAGTGTATCTGGTTCAATATCGACGAAAACTGGTTTTGCTCCCAACATAACAATGACCTCTGCTGTTGACACAAAAGTAAATGGAGTAGTAATAACCTCATCTCCATTGCCAACTCCTAAAGTCATCAAGCTTATAAGTAACGCTTCTGTTCCACTAGAAACAGTAACGCAATATTTTGAGTCTGTATAAGTTGCTAACTTAAGTTCTAGTTCAGAAACCTCTGGACCCATAATATATTGTCCGTGGTCTAAAACTTTATTAATACGGCTCTGAATTTGAGGTTTTAATTTTTCATACTGAGATTTTAAATCAGCAAAAGGTATTTTCATTTATTTTTTATCTTTAATACCATTTCATCTAATAAATAAGTGTCCTCTGTATGAGGGCATACAAATTCTCCTTTACCATCAAGGGGCAGCTCTATTCTTTTGCCAAATTTACTTACCCATCCTATTTGAGAACTCGGAACCCCCACCACTAAAGCAAAGTCTTTAACATTGCTATTCACTAGAGAACCGGCTCCAACAAGAGAATATTCTCCGATTGTAACTCCGCAAACAATTGTACAATTGGCACCTAAAGTAGCTCCTCTTTTTACTAAAGTGTTTTTATATTCATTTTTTCTGTCTATGAAAGCTCTTGGGTTATAAACGTTAGTAAATACCATACTAGGGCCGCAAAAAACATTGTCCTCCAAGGTCACATTGTCATAAACCGACACATTATTTTGTATTTTGCAATTATCTCCAATTACGACATTATTTGCCACATATACATTCTGGCCTATAGAAACATTATTACCAATCTTAGCGCCCTTGCAAATATGACTCCAATGCCAAATAAAACTATCATCTCCTATTTCAGCACCGTCATCAATAATTGAGGTGGAATGTTTTGTATATTTCATAATATTGTAGCGAAACTAAGAATAAGTAATTTACATTAAAAAAGATTAATCATAAAGATAATTATTACTTTTAATAACAATATTAAAATGAAATTAGTAACTATAATCGGTGCAAGACCACAATTTATAAAATCAGCTTTATTAAGTAAATTCCTAAAAAAAGAAAAGGTCAAAGAAGTTATTGTTGATACAGGACAGCATTTTAACTTTGATATGAATAAAATTTTTTTTAATCAATTAAAGATTCCTAGTCCAAAATATTTTTTAAATATTAATAATTTAAGTCACAACCAAATGATTGCTCAAATGCTAATAAAATTAGAAGTTATTTTATTAAAAGAAAAACCAGACTACGTTTTAGTTTATGGTGATACAAACTCTACAATCGCCGGAAGTTTAGCTGCAGCTAAACTAAACATAAAAGTTATTCATGTCGAATCTGGATTAAGAAGTTACAATAGCCTAATGCCAGAAGAAATTAATAGAAAAGTTACAGATCATTTATCATCCTATCTATTATGTCCTAATAAAAATTCTGTAAATAATCTAAAAAAAGAAGGAATTATAAATAAGAAAATAATAAATACTGGAGACGTAATGTACGATTCGTATTTATTTTTTAAAAAAAAACAGAAACCAATTCATAAATTTCTAAAGAAAAAATTTATATTATTAACTATACACAGAGAAGAAAATAGTAACTTAATTTTTATAAAAAAAATCGTAAAAGATCTTAAGTATTTACCTAAAGATAACCTTATTATATTTCCAGCACATCCTAGATTAAAAAAAATATTAAAAATTATAAAGATTCAGAATAACAATCTAAAAATCATAAAACCTGTCGGATATTTTCAAATGTTATGGCTAATCAATAATTGTAAATATGTAATCACTGATAGCGGTGGATTACAGAAAGAAGCTTATTTTGCAAAAAAATATTGTTTTACAATAAGGAATGAGACCGAATGGGTAGAATTGGTTAAATTAAAAGTCAATTTTTTAATTAAAGACAGAATTAAAATAATTAATAAAAAACTAGAAATTTTAAAAAATAAAAAAAACTTTAATCTAAAAATATATGGAAAAGGCGAAGCTTCTCTTAAAATTGCGAAATTTATAAAAAAATTAAAACAAAAAAATTAAAAACTGCAAAATTATTATTTTATAAGGTTTTTCGTAATTTTGATATCGTGTCAATAATTTTTTCACTTTCTTCTAAATTGTTAAATATTTTTTTTATTTTACCTTTAAAATAATTTATCACTTCTAAGATTTCAATACTTAATGCCGGAGTCTTTATTTTTATAGGTATATAGAAATTTTTTTTTTTTTTAAAAATAAAAAAAATTTTTTTTTTTTTTTTGGATTTCAAAAAAACTTTTTAAAACGACTTTTTTTTTCAACATTTTTAACTTTTTAGCCCTATTTTTTTTAGATTTTTTTTTATAATTATTTTAATATTTTATTTATTTAATTAACAAATAAAAAAATAGAAAATAACTCAAATTTTAACATCTGTTCAAAAAAACGAGCGTATCTACTCCCCGCATAGGGGTGGCTAATCCCAAAAAAGCAAAAAATTACTTAAATTTGGATAAATCGGGTGAAAATCGAGCGTATGCGGGCTACTTTAAGAATTTTTTCGAGCGTATGCCGGGAACTTCGGTGTAAAATCGAGCGTATGCGGGCTACTTTAAGAAATTTTTTTTCAAAAAGTCAGTCCATTTTTTTCAAAAAGTGAGTTTTTTTAAAATTATCCCGAATAAAGACATAGTTAGAGTTTTTGGTGAAACAAAAACGACGTCTATTTTTTGAAAAAACTGAACTTTTTTGAAATTATCCCGACTAAAGCGATCGCACCAAAAACGGAGGCATTTCATTTTTTTGAGAAAAATGAACTTTTTCGAAATTATCCCGACTAAAGCGATTGCTCTAAAAATGGAGGCATTTCACTTTTTTGAGAAAAATGAACTTTTTCGAAATTATCCCGACTAAATCGATCGCACCAAAAACGGAGGCATTTCACTTTTTTCAAAAAAATGGACTTTTTTGAAATTATCCCGACTAAAGCGATCGCCAAAAAATAGAAAAAAAAAAGCTGTCGATTTTTTTCAAAAAAGTGAGTTTTTGAAAATTATACCGACTAAAGCGATAGTTTGATATATAGATTAAGACTTATAACTAATATTATTAAATAATTATTGATTTTAGGTTATAAAATGTTTCTTCTGAGAAAGATATCATATTTTTTTCTATTAATTTATTATTTAACTGTTTAAATGTTTCCATATTTTGTAAATAGTATACTAAATGATGTACTTCAATTATTTGAATTGAATTTAGCTTATTAATTATTTTATTCAATATTTTTGGAAATATATGCGGATTTTTTCGATATGAATTTGTAATTACAAAAAGAGATGGTAGCTGTAAATCTAAAATTCTCACTGGAAAGAAAAACTTTTTTATATTTACCAAAACATTATTGATATATCCTGCTATAATAATGTATTTTTGGAGGGGAAAATGTTCTTCTAACATTATCTTAATTGCCATTAAATATTGTTCTGATGGAGGACAAATGTATTCTAATATATCAGATATATAAACAATACATGTCACGTCAAATAATGAAGAAGAACAATCTTTTTCTAATATAGTACAAATTAATTCTTTTTTTGAATAGTTCACTTCGAATGAATCTAATATAGATAATTCTTCTAGTGAAATGTAAGTTACTATACCATAAGTACAACAATATTTTTTAGGAATAATAGATGCAATACCACCATTCCATTTTTCAGAATAATTACAAAAAATTCTTTTGTAATTATCTAAATAAGCTGGAAAAGAAACTAAATCTATATTTTTTATCCTTCCACGAAGCTGATAAATTGAATTTGAACCATAGGAGAAAATGTAGGGCATTTAGATATTATAAATTGAAAGATATTATTTTTATATTAATATAGAAATCATTTTTTGTTTATTTATTATAAAAATAGGCTTTGTAGTAAGAATTTTTTTAGAATTACTATATATAAAATAAAAAAAATAAATAAAAATACAATAATTAAATTTTATTAATTTTCATATATATATTATAATATAATGTCACAAAATAATAAATTAAATATATTACATAAAAAATATGGAACAAGTGAATATTTTAGAAATATATTCCCAAAATATATTAAAACAAGCAGGTTTATTGAAAATAATAAAAAAATAGAAAGAATAGCTACTTTAAAAAGTAATATAAAAGGTATTAAAGAAGAAATAATATTAGTACCAGATTATTATGATAGAACAACTCATTTTTCTAATAAAATATTTAATTTAAATAAAAGTGCAAGTGGAAGTTTTAGTACAGTTTATTTGCAATATTATAATAAATTAAATAAATCAAAAACAAGAAAAAGTAATATTATTTTTAAAGAAACAACTGATTCAGAAGGAGATGAATATAAAGCTCTTATTTTTCATTATTTAATACAACATTATTATGAAAAAAATAATCCAGAAAAGTTAAAATATTTATGTAATCTAAGAGAAATTGGAAAAATAAAATACAATGATAGTAAAATTTATGGAATTATGGATAATTGTGGACAAGAATTAGTTACATTACAAAATTCTCGTTTACTAAAATATGATCCATTAAAGGGCTTATTATTCATAGTTAATATTTTTAAACAATCTTTAGAAGCATTAAAATTATTACATGATTTAAATTATCTTCATTTAGATATTAAACCACAAAATTATTTAATTACTTCTAAAAATCAAGTTAAAATAATAGATTTTGGAATGATAAAAAAATGTCCTTTTACTACTGGTGGATGGTTTGGTACAAGTCTTTATATGCCAAATGATTGGCTATTTAATTTTAATATAGGAAAACAAACAACATTAATGAAACACCATGATATTTTTGAATTAGGATGTATGTTTATAGATTTAATTTTTTATTTATTAAATAATTTTACATTTAAAAAAAGATTAACAATGTCTTGTCCTATAGTATATAGTCCTCTTAGAATAGATAAAGTTTTAGAATATAGAAGAAAATATGATATTAATCAACATCTTTCAAATACTCAAAAGATTTCGGATTTATTAAGTTATGGTTATAATAAAAATGGTGAAAAAATAAAAGGATTACAAATAAATAGTAATATATCAAGTATTATAGGAAATGAGATTATTTTTAAGATGTGTCATCCAATATATACCCAAAGAGCTCAATCAGTTGATGAAATTATTACTATAGTAGATAAATTATTAACATATTTTCCAAATTATGATGTTTCTCCTGATCAAGCACTTCGTGATCAAGCACTTCGTGATCAAGAAGCTCGTTATCAAGAAGCTATTAATCAAGTAGCGCGTGACAAAGCTGCACATGATCAAGCAGCGCATGAAAAAGCAGCCCGCAATAAAGCAGCTCGTGACCAAGCAGCGCGTGAAAAAGCAGCTCGTGACCAAGCAGCGCGCAATAAAGTAGCTCGTGTTGAACCAGTTCATGTTCAAGTTCAACTAGCTTCTCCTATTCAAAGATTACCTCCAAAATTATTAAAAAGATTAGAAAATAAAAAGAAAAATGAAGGTTTTCAATTAATAAATCCTGGTGTACAAGTAATGAGAGCTTCTCCAAGAAGACAAAGATAAATTTGTGTAAACATAATAGTCAAATAAAATATTTTTTTCAAATATTTATAATATTATATTATTATAATTGGGTGCTGGGATTTATTTTGTTTTATTTGTGGAAATCCATGTCATGGTATGTTCGATAATTTTGCGAAAACTATAAAAAAAGAATATATTGATTCTGAAATTAAATCTTCTTTACCACAATCATCTAAAGATAAAATAAAAAGATTAAAAGCATCTAAAAATATTATTAAAGAATTGGAAAAATTATATAAAAATACTCACTCAATGGATGAGTAATTGTAGCATCCTACTAATAGATGATAATGTAGTTCATGATGTTGGAGAATCTGCATGTAATATACAATTTTACAAAGGAAAATTTTGTGTAACTCCTTTAGGTAAACATACAGATAAATCAACTTATTCTTTTACACCTTTGCACATTTAAAACACTCATTTTAGAGGACAAAAAATATAATAATAAAGGAAGGTAAATAATATTATTCTTCTTTTTCTTCAAACCATATTTTATTATCTTTTTTAATTAGTTCACAATATCTTAAGTATATCTCAAGATTATTACAAATAAATACTATTTTCTTTTTGGAATCAATATCATATAATCCAAGTTTTTTTCGAAGTTCTAATAACTGATTAATATTAAATGTAGCACATATTCTACCTTTAATTATAGATCGTTTTGACTTTTCTTTTTCTTTAGTATAAACTTCTTCTTCGCTAGATTTATCAATAATTTTAAACTTTTTGTTTTTATTTTTTTTACTATATTCAATGATACCGTATATATTACTATGCTCTTTTTTGTCAGAATTATTCTTTTTCTTTAAATTTTTATAAGACTTTATTGTTGCAATTATTTCTTTTGGGCAATTTATAAATTTAATTTTATCTAAATTCATTTTTTTTTCCATGCAAATATCGTGTAATATGTAATAATCTTTATTTATAATATATCCAACATATAAGTTGTTTTTAATTTTTGATTTGTCATATTTAATATCTGAATAGTAATTTATTAATCTATTATTATAATTTAAATATTCAATTATATTTTCAATATTTTTGTTTTTATTTGCATCTTTATTACTATCTTTTTTTAAATATTTTGTTAATAATGTATTTAAAAATATTTCTTCTTTTTCGTAGGATAATTTATCAAGAATTGTTCCTATAATAGAATACATATACATTTTTTGATTTGCTTTATTGCTAGAAGAATATATATTTTTATGTAAATTATACAAACTATCTATATTTTTAATTACTAATTCGAATGATTTATTATAATCTATTTTAACATCATTCTTTTCATTTTTATTTTCATAATCAACAATAACTGATTCTAAATCAACATATTCTTTTTTAATATCCATTGGATTCATACGATAAATAATTGGCATTTCTTCTCTTTCTAAATCAAATGGTTGATAAATATAATAATCACCGCGATATATAATATATCCTTTTCTACTAAATTTATCATATACAATCTCCTTTTTATTATCAACTAATTCTTCTAATGCAGAATAAATAAATAACTTATCTAAATTAGAATGTTTTTTTGATAAAATATTCTCAATCGCAGATAAATCATATACAATATTTTCTTTGAAGATTCCTTTTATATATTTTTTAGCTTTTTCAATATCATTTGATGCAAATCTTATATTGTAAGTATCTGTATTAAGAGGATATTTTTTCTTTTCATCTGGATACCAATTACAGTTATACTCGCAATTTTTTTCATAATCGCATATTGGACTATATGGTTTATCATTTATAGTAATATTTAAAACTCGTCCACTTGAAGTAATTTGTTTTTCTATTTTTTTATCAGATACAATATTTGTATTTCTAAAAAAACTACAGTCAACAGCAGATTCTTTCATAATTCTTGTTATTTTTTTTATAATAATATCTTTATTTTCTGCAATACGATAATTTCTAACATCAACTGTTTCAGTTAAACTTAATTTTGAATTATTTGTTTGTAATGTTGATACATATTGATATATTTCAACATTTCTTTCTTCTGGAAGAAGATCTGAGTGTGATAAATTACGAATCGCTCTACCAATAATTTGTTCTTGTCTAGATAAGTTATACCATGGTTCTAATATGTGTACTTGACGAATTCTTTTGAAATCAAGACCTTCACTAACTGTTTTTGTTCCTATAAAAACTTTAATATCTTCTCCATATTTATTATTTTTACTAATAAATTTATTAACAGCATCTTGTTTTTTAACTTTGATAATATCTCTAGATTCACCAAAAAATAATATATATTTAGCTCTTCTAAAAATATGATAATTAGATGACTTTTCATCATTATGATTTTTATGTTGTGCTTCTTCTCCACATAGATAGCATATATTTTTTTTTTACCACCTCCTTTTAATTT
>Ga0209188_1003089_pt1 | contig 11765 bp, 13 predicted proteins | sample C_130625_EF_Meta_FD_187307 | JGI IMG/M metagenome (GOLD analysis project Ga0209188, IMG submission 187307) | Freshwater microbial communities from Lake Croche, Canada to study carbon cycling - C_130625_EF_MetaG (SPAdes) (version 2) | ecosystem: Environmental > Aquatic > Freshwater > Lake...
GACGAGCTCGTCGGAATGACGCCGTTCTTCGCCGGCGGCGGTCGGATTCGTGTTCGACTCACTGCTCGCGTCGCACGGCCTGACGATACGCCGCTGGAAGGGGCATTCCACGGATGGGCAGACCCGGATGAGGGCGACATGGACTCCGGCGCCTACCCGTTTGTTTTCGACGCGATTGACTCCGACCGATACGCAAGCGTCGCCTTGCCGCAGATCGTTGATGTCCAGATTGCCGCCTTTGCCCACGAGATCTCGGTGCATTCATCACTTGAGGCCTACAACGAATCCCAGACCGGCGAGCTGAAGTTTGCGTCCCGGTCGTTCATCCCGTCCGGTCTGTTCAAGCCCGACGGCGAATCAGCGGGGCCGCCGACCTCGACGGCGATCTTCACTGGCCATGTCGTCGCCACGGAAGTGAAGAAGAACAGCCTGTCAGGCGAGCCTTATTATTGGGCACTTGTCGACACGCTTGGCGGCTCGTTCGACGTCGTCATCGATCCAGAGTTGTGTGAAGCACCGCCAGTCATCGGTGGTGTCCTTTCAGGCTCGTTTTGGCTCTGCGGACGATGCATCTTCTGATCCATTGGCCGTCCTCCTCGACGATGCCGGGCATTCCCAGGACGAGCTTCGCGAAATCATTGTCGGGCATTCGTCGCTCGGGCGACTGTTGTTGGTCGCGTTCACGGAACGCGATAGGATGATGGTGAGGATCATCAGCGCGAGGAAAGCAACTCGACGGGAGCGAGAAGACCATGAAGAAGCCACGCACCCGTAAACCTGTGGCCAAGTCGGCCGGCGAACTCGGCGACGAGTATCGGTTCGATTATGCCAAGGCAAAACCGAACCGATTCGCCTCGCACGTCGATCAAACGCGGCTTGTCGTGACGCTGGATGCCGACGTGTCGGTGGTGTTTTCCACCCCCGCGGCGGTCAACAAAGCGCTCCGATCCTTGATCGCGGCGATGCCCACGCAGGTCTCGCCGAACAAAGCACCGATCCGGAGCCGCCGAAAGCAGGGCGCCTGAAAGCTTGGCTGCCGGCCTGCGGGCCTGTTGCGGCAAGCGCGGTCAGCGAAACGGTCGCTCCGTCCGGTCGGGGGCGCAAAGCTCGCCCTGGCCGGTGAACTCCTTCGCCAGGTGGCGACTCCGACACCATGATCGAATCGGCTGCAGACTTCGTGAGGCTCCGCACCAGCGAGATTCCGGGGGACCAGTACAGGGCAACGCATGATGCCGCTGCCATCGGTGTCTGGCGGGCGGTCATCGAGAAGTATCCCGACATGCGGGAGTGGGTGGCTTGCAACAAGACCGTGCCGGTCGAGGTTCTCGAGGAGCTCAGTCGCGACCCGGATTCACGGGTTCGCGTCGCCGTGGCTATGAAGCGGAAGCTTCCAGAGGCGTTGCAGCTGGTCTTGGCGGGCGATCCCGATGAGGGGGTTCGGCACAGGATTGCCTGCAACGCGAAGGCGACGAAGCGTGTTTTGCAGATGCTTGCCGATGACCATCAGTCGTTCGTCCGCGAGAAAGCCGTCGGGCGATTGGAGGAGGAAGACTTTGTCGGCTGACCGTGTGGTTCGACAGCGTTCGTTCTGTTCCCGGTTTCGAGTCAACGTTGCCGTGGGGACCAGCAATGGCCGATGATACAACGCCGTGCTCGGCATGCGGGCGTGAGATTCTCCGGGCGACGGCGGAGCGCCGCTTCGGCATGTGCGCCCCTTGTCATCGCAATTCCCTGAAGTCCCCCGAGGTGCTGTTCGAGGAGACGATGCTTGCGAGGATCGATGCCACTATCGCGCCGTTCACACGCTACGAGGAGGCTCTCGAGAAGCTCCAATCGTTGCCAAAGGGATATGCCCTCTGCTTTGCGGCTCACCACGTCGTTTCGGAGATCATGAATGGCGGAGCGCCGCAGCTATACGCGAACTCGACCTGGCCATTGATTCTTACCGCGGAACAGGCGGCCCGGGAGGCTGGGGTTCCCGAGGTTGCGCTGGTGCTACGGGAGATCGTCTACTACCACCATCAGAAGGGCCGTTCCAGACTCGAACGCCAGCTGGGCGACGACTTCTTCGCATCGATCCCGGGGGGGTGGGACAAGTCATTGAAGCAGCTCAATGACGAGTTTTTCGGCGTGGCCGATGACGCCGAGTCGGTCATTCAGAGGTTGTGCCGGGGTCGCCGGGAGTTGTTCAACGAGCCGTGAGTGCGGCCTGGATCGCCACGCGATGCTGTGGCCTCGAGATCGGGTCCATTTGTGGAGACAGTGCCGATGTGGAGCATGCAGAGCGAGGAGTTGGCCGGCGCCAGGGGGCTGCGGGGCAGCGTCGCCGTCGACTCCCGGCCGGCCACCTTCGCGGAGGTGATCACGGCCTGGCAGGGAGACAGCGCCTTCCGCTCGCAGTTCAACGCCTTCCTGGCAGGCTCGCCGTACGCCGCGTTTCGGTGGGAGACGCCTGCGGTCACGGCCGACACGGTGACGCGACCGTTCGAGTGCGTGCTCCTTGACAGCCCGGGGCTCGAGCGCCGCTCAGACCCGGAAGCGTTTGCCGAGCACTTCGGTGTTGCGGAGGCCGGTGTTGCGGCATTTTCCAATCTTGGCCGGGATGCGATTCTTGTCGTTCCGTGCCCGGTCGCTGACAGGGCTGCTTACGGCCACCTGGGGTCATTTGTGCGGCTGGCCCCTGAGGATCAGCGCGACGCCCTGTGGCGGGCGGTCGGAGAGCAGATGGTGCGGCGCGTCGGTGCCGAGGCGGTCTGGCTGAACACGGCCGGTGCCGGGGTGCCGTGGCTCCACGTACGGCTCGACAACCGGCCGAAGTACTACGATTTTGCGGCGTATCGATGAACCGACGTCCGAGCGGTTGGTGAACAGCACCGCCGGTATGGTCTCCGACGCGTGCGGGAGGAAACATGCTGGTGCCCGGGCTGCTCGTGCTCTTTCTCGGAGCGGTCTACGTCCTTGTTCCGTATGCGTGTGAGCCACGTTTGAAGGGACGTGCCAGAAGCTTGGCGTTGCCCTACGTGCCTGTCGCGCTTTGTCTCGCGTTGATGACCGTGAGAGGGATTTGGACGAGTTCGTTTTGGATGATGATCGTGCCGCCAGTCACCGTGCTGCTGCTGTCGCTTCACTCGCTGTGGATGTTTCGAGCATCGTGGAAGGACAAGTTCCGACGTGACAACGCGTCGGCTGCGGTTCCACAAGGAGGTCACCGCTCTCGCGACGATGCCGGCGACTCAACTCATCGCGACTGACCGGCGGGCCGATGGCGGCGAGCCAGGAAACGTCGGCCCTTTACGGACCGCGCACTTTCCCGTGGGCCCGGTTGGCTGGCGGCCGCGCTATTGCCCGGCGACGAGTACCGTGAGGTGGTAGAAGACCGGCGCCGCGAAGCACATCGAGTCGACCCGGTCGAGGACGCCGCCGTGGCCGACCACGAGGGTGCCGTAGTCCTTCACCCCCCGGTCGCGCTTGATCGCCGACATCGTCATCCCGCCGGCGAAGCCCATCACCGCGACGACGAAGCCGACGAGCGCCGCCTGCCAGGGCTCGAAGGGGGGAGCCGCCCACCAGAGGACGGCCGCGAGGAGCGCCGTGCTCGTGGCACTGCCGAGGAGGCCCTCCCAGGTGCGCGTCGAGCTCACCTCCGGAGCCACGGGCCTCCGGCCGGCCATCCGGCTCCAGACATACTGCATGCAGTCGGCAAACTGCACGAGGAGGATGAGGAAGAAGAGGAGGCGGAAGTTGGCGCCGCTGCCCGGCTCCTGACCGCGGATCTTCACGTGGAGGAGCGCCGCGGCGAAGGAGAGGCAATAAACACAGACGACCAGGCCGGCCTGAATCTTCGCCGTCCGTTCGAGGAAGCGCTTGTAGTCGCCCGCCATCGCCACCCGGGCGAGCACGAAGAGCGTGCCGTAGAGGGGGAGGAAGACGCTGAACAGGTCGTAGCGATCGTAGGCGACGAGGACGTAGTGGAGCGGCGTGAACAGGAAGAACACCCAAAACAGCGCGCGGTGATCCCCTTTGCGGGTGGGGGTGAGCGTGATGAACTCGCGCAGGGCCCAGAACGACACGAGCCCACAGAGGACCACCGTCGTCGTCGTCCCGAGCCAGAAGGCCGCGGCGAGGACGGTGCAGATGATCCACCAGCCGCGGAGGCGGAGGTTGAACACGTTCACGGCTGCCGGGTCGAGGCCGCGGTCAGGCTGGCGGGCGAGGAACTGCCCGACGGCGGTGGCCACCGTGAGGAGGAGGAGCACCCCGGCGATGAGGGCGATCGTGCGGATGTCATTCATGGCCGGGCGTTCATTCCTTGAGCGCCTGCACGGCCTTCCGCGCGCGGGCGAGGAAGCTGGCCTTCGCCTCGCCGTGCTCCAGCCACATCGGGGGGCCGAAGCTGATGCAGGAGAGGAGGGGCACGGGGAGAAACTCGCCGCGGGGGAGGATCCGGTTGAGGTTGTCGATGTGGACCGGCACCAGCTCGATGTCGGGGCGCTTCTTGGCGAGATAGTAGAGGCCGCTCTTGAACTCCCCCAGATCGCCCGTGACGCTCCGGCTTCCTTCCGGGAAGACGATCAGCGAGCGCGTGCTGCCGATCTCGCGGAGCATGAGGTCGACGGGGCTCTGGTGGACCTTGATGTCGGTGCGGTCGATGAGAAGCGCGTCAAACACTTCTTCCGCGAGCCAGCGCCTGAGCACCCCGCGCGACCAGTAATCCTTGGCGGCGACGGGCCGCGTCAATTCGCGCACCGGCTGGGGGAGCGACGACCAGATGAGGAGGGCGTCGAGGTGGCTGGTGTGATTGGCAAAGTAGACCCGCTGGCAGGTGTCGGGCTGGCTGGCGATCCACCGCACGCTCGCCCCGGAGAGCAGCCGCGCCATGGCAGCGAGCGTCAGCCCGGCGGCGCGGCAGACGGCGCTGCGGCCGGTGGCGGCACGGCGGGGAGGGGCGACGTCGACGGGCATCGGTTCGGCGGGATAGAGCATCAGAGTCAATTGTCGATCGACGGAGCCTTGGGGGTCAATCGGCCCGGGCCGATCCTGGTGAGGCGGGCGCGGCGGGCACGAACGGATTGTGGCGGCGCTCGTGGCCGACGGTCGTCTCGGGACCGTGGCCCGGAAAGACGACCGTCGCTTCCGGGAGCGGGTAGAGCTTCCCGCGGATCCCTGCCGCCAGGGCAGCGAAATCGCCGTCGGGAAAGTCGGTCCGGCCGATCCCTTCCTGGAACAGCACATCCCCCCCGAACACCACCGGCGGGGTGCAGTCGCCGAGATGGAATACGACATGCCCGGAGGAATGGCCGGGGATCTCCGAGACGGTGAAGGCGAGCCCGGCAACGGAAAACGACTCGCCGTCGTCGAGGAGGCGGTCGGCGGGGGGGCTCGTGATCGGCAAGCCGAACAATCCGGAGAGATTCCCCATCGGATCGATGAGCTTCGAGGCGTCGCCGCGGCCGATGAGGATCGGCAGTCCGGGGAAGGCCTCCCGCAACGTCCCGTTCCCGGCGATGTGGTCGGAGTGGCCGTGCGTGATCAGGATCGCCCGGGGAACGAGCCCTTGCCGGTCGATCTCTTCGAGGATCGCATCGGGCTCGAAGCCGGGATCGATGACGACGCAGTCGCGGCTTCCGGTGAGCGACACCAGATAGCTGTGCTCCGCGAAGGGCTCTGATTCGATTCGAGTGACGGCGATCTGCGGGGCCGGGGTGGGCGTGTCGACGGTGGCCATGGGGGGGAGCCGGGGCGGTAAACAAAGGCGGGCGGGGGATCTGCGAGCATGGTTGCCAGAGTGGGGAGGGGCAAGGAGCGGCGGTTTCGCGGCGGAAACACCGCCGGATCAGCCGTTTTCCGCGGGAAAGCTTCGGAAAACTGCCGCTTAAGATGGGGTGGTTCCGCCTGGAAGCGATGGCTACACTCCCTGCCCCGAGGGCGTTCGGGTACGCCGAGCGGGGTGAAACGGTCGGCAGCGTGTCGGATTCTGACGGCGGTTCCGGCGGCCCTCGATCGGTTCATGCGGGATTCTGCCCGGGGCGATGAATGTTCTATGCGGAGTCGAGCCCAAGTGGGCTCATTCCTGACCCCGCTTATCCATGGAGGGTGCGCGATGGCCTGGGTGCGACGGGACGGAAGGTTTTCTGCAGTGGGCTTGGGCGTGATCCTCGCCGTTGCCCTCGTGGCACCCGTGGCTTACGGCCAGACGGCCGCCGACCTCGGCCCGGGACTGCTCCCCAACGGCGGTCTTCCGCGCGGGAACATCGGCTCACCGGCGGCGGTGCCGTTTACCGAAGCGGAGCATTCGCTCAAGCCGGCCCTCGAACTGGCGGAGAAGGGCCTCCGCGGCATCCAGGAGCACATCGAGGACTACTCGGCGACCGTCGTCAAGCGGGAGCGGATCGACGGCAAGCTCGGCGAACATGAATACATGTTTGCGAAGATCCGTCAGAAGCCGTTCAGCGTCTACCTCTCCTTCCTCGGCCCCGACAGCGTCAAGGGGCAGGAAGTGATCTACGTCGACGGCCGCAACGACGGCAACATGCTCGCCCATGCGGGCAGCGGCGTGAAGGCCCTCGTCGGCACCGTCTCGCTCAAGCCCCAAAGCATGTTGGCGATGTCGGGGCAGCGTTACCCGATCACCGAGCTGGGCGTGGAGAATCTCACCAAGCGGCTCGTCGAGGTCGCCCGGCACGACTCGCAGTTCGGCGAGTGCGAGGTCAACTTCTACCCTAATGCCAAGGTCAACGGCCGCGTCTGCACCTGCATCCAGGTGACCCATCCGACGCCGAGGAAGAACTTCCGCTTCCACCTCGCTCGCGTGTTCATCGACGACGAGCTGACGATCCCGATCCGCTACGAATCGTACGACTGGCCGCTCGAGGCCGGTGGTCAGCCGCTCCTCATGGAGGAGTACACGTACATGAACGTGAAGGTGAACAACGGCTTCACCGACGCCGACTTCGATCCCAAGAACACGACCTACAAGTTCGGCGGGAAGTGATCCGGCAGGCCCTCGCCGCCGCCTTCGCACCACGCCAACGCTCTTCACACCGCCCCGCGTCGACCCGATCGACGCGGGGCGGCGTCGTTTTTTGAGGCGAGCGGTACTGAAGCCGTCGGCTGTGCTGGCGTCGTCTCGTCTGTCACAAGCAACCCGAGCTGGCAGCCGCTTTACCGCGACGGCAGCCGCTCTGACCGCCCCGCATTTCGATTCGATTCCCGCCAGGTTCGACCCGGTCGCCGATCAGGCGCTGGTGCCGTCGAGGGATCCGGGGGTGCGATGCGGCTTCGGTGCAGGGAAAGTGTCTTTCAGATTTCCCTTTCTGCGTATGGTGCGTGCGATGTGGAAAAAATAAATCGGGGGAAAAGTGATCTGGCGGCCGTGGCTTACAGAAATATCGAGAAACTTTTGACAGCGCCTTGGATGAGCCTTGATGTGAAGTGTTGGTGTGGTTTGTTGGCTTGGGGAGGCAGTGTTTGCGGTCATCCGTGGAATGCCGATGTGCTCACCGAAAGGACGATCGTATGCCGTACTTTTCTTGGAAAGCCTTTTCCCTTTGGCTGGCGGCCTTGGCCTGCCTCCCGTTGGGCTCTATCGCCAACGCCGAGCCGCTCCAGTGGGTGACCGTCGGCGACCCGGGGAACACGGCTGATACCGCTCCTGCTGGCTACGGTGCCGTGTCGACTTCATTCCAGATCATGAAGTATGAGCTCACAAACCAGCAGTACACCGACTTCCTGAACTCTGTCGCTCGGACCGACACCTACTCGCTCTACACCACGAGCATGAGCAGCAACGCCCACGGCGGCATCACACGATCCGGGTCGTCTGGTTCATACTCCTATTCGACTAAGACCAACATGGGCGCTAAGCCGGTGAACTACGTGTGTTGGTTCGATGCGGCACGAGTGTGCAACTGGCTGATGAACGGTGCCACGAGCTCGTCGGGCACAGAGACCGGGTCGTACACGCTCGTCAATGGCCAGACCGAGGGTGAAGCCCCGGCGGTGAACCCGGGGGCGACCGTCTATATCCCCACGGAAAACCAGTGGTATAAGGCGAAGTACTATAAGGGCGGAGGCACGAGCGCGGGCTACTGGAATTACGCCACGCAGAGTGATTCGGCCCCGACGGCGGTGACGGCGGGTTCGACAGGAATGGGTTCTGCTGGCAGCACCGGCAACTTCGCGAACTACAACGCTACGGCGATATGGAATAGCCCAACTGGAAGCGTAACGACGGTGGGCACCAACGGCGGCCCGAGTGCCTACGGGGCGTTTGACATGAGCGGCAACGTGTATAAATGGAACGACCTGACGGGCGCTGCCGGCTCGTCTCGTGGGCTGCGTGGCGGCTTTTGGTACAGCCCTGCGTTCTATGTGTCGTCCTCCATCGGCGGCTCGGTCGCCCCGTCGTACGAGTACTACGACGTCGGTTTTCGTCTCGCGAGTCCGGTCAGCGTCTCCGCCGTCCCCGAGATCGACCCGAACGGTCTGAGTGCCGTGTTGGGCTTGATCGTCGGGGGACTGGGACTCCTGGAACGACGGCGGTACGGCCGCTGCCGATTTCCTCTGGGCGTTGTCCCCTCTGGGAAAGACGCCTGAGGGAAGGCACCACTGCCGCCACCGCGGCCCGACGGGTCATGGCCATGGCTGCCAGCCGGCTGCGGTGCCAGCGGCCTGCGGTGCCAGCGGCCTGCGGTGGCAGCGGCCTGCGGTGGCAGCGAGCTGCGGTGGCGGCTCTGTGCCAGCCCGAAGCAGAACCTCTCTCGCGCTGGTCTGTGCCCACGGATTCTGCGGAGAAGCCCAAAAAAAAAAGGCTCCGCCGAGAGTTCTGGCGGGGTGAAATAACGCAGATTTAAAACCACTGCGCGTGAGACATCAAGGCGTTTATCACGCCATTTCCATGAAATAAACCCGTTTTACAGAAGGGGGCTTGCTTCGCCTCTGCGCTTATGATCGGATGATTCAAGAGTTGAGGTTCGGGGGTGGGGGAACTTGATGTCGTTGCGGATAAGAATCCGTTCACATCGAAACTCGAAAAGAGCGTTATGAATCGAGATTTATCTCGTTTCCTAAATAGCTACTATCTCCAACAGCGACCCTTCGGAACAGACGCCGTCAGACTCGTCCGCGTTAACAATACGTACGTAGCTACCCTGCCAACACGGCACGGATCAGGTCGATAGTTGCTATAGTTCTTACCGCGCCTTCTCGAGCCTAAATTTAGGAGCGTCGATTCGCCAGTCGCGCCGAAACGTTTTCGGCTGCTCGTCCAGACCGGACTGTCGTCCGTCTTTCTTTTTTACAGACAGGATTCTTTTATGCGATCCCCAACCGCTTCCCACCGCTCCCAAGCCCGTTTGCACCCACGGAATCTTCCGGGGAGCCAAAGAAGAAGATCCATGCGTTATCTGCAAGCAATTTTAAGGCCCTGTGTACTAGTCACGATGCTGATAATACCCGGCGGAGCGGTGCTTGCGACTCCTTGGAATACGGGCGTCAGCTCAACTGGGGCCGTGTTGACCGCGGGCTCTACTGATCCCCACTGGACACAGGCATATGCCACTTCGTCGGCTACGCCGAAAATCACCGCTGCTGAGATTCCCTCAACCTTCGGCCCCGCTTTCGCCAATAGGAACTCCAATTCTTGGCTAGCCAATGGCCCGGATTCTGGGTGGATCACGCCATCGCAAACACCAGACACAGAGGAGACGCCCGGTCAATACGTCTACCACACGCAATTCACGGGCAATATCCCTTTTGGGGGCCAGTATGCATCCGACAATGAACTTTATGAGGTCTTCCTCAATGCTACGTTGTTGCCCTTGTTTCCTTTGAACAACAAGGACACTGGGTTTTTTACGTGGACGACCTTCGACATTGCCACTGGACTCATTGATGGTGTAAATACTTTAGATTTCGTAGTCAGAAACCGCGGAATCGGCGGCGGTCCCACTGTCCCTACAATGAGTGGCTTCCGCGTCGAGTTCTCCGCCGTCCCCGAGATCGACCCGAACGGGTTGAGTGCCGTGTTGGGGTTGATCGTCGGCGGACTTGGACTTCTGGAACGACGGCGGCACGGCCGCTGATGCTTCCCTTTGGCTTCTGGCCTTTGTTTGGGACGCTTAAGGGAACGCACTGATGCCGCCACCGCGGCCCGACGGGTCATGGCCATGGCTGCCAGCCGGCTATGGCTGAGCGCGGGCTGCGGTGCCAGCGGCCTGCGGTGGCGGCTCCGTTGCAGCCCGAAGCAGGACTTCTCTCAAGCCGGTCTGCGCCCACGGATTCTGCGGAGAAGCCTTATTTCCATTCTGTTCCCGCCCGTTTCAAACCGGTCGCCGATCAGGCGCTGGTGCCGTCGCGGGATCCGGGGGAGTAACGATTCGCTGTTGGGGAAAAGTGTCTTCAGATTTCGCTCTCTGCGTATGATGCGTGCGATGTGGGAAAAATAAATCGGGGAAAAAGTGATCTGCCGGCCGTGGCTTACGGAAACATCAAGAAACTTTTGACGGCGCCTTGGATTTACCTTGACATGAAGTGTTTGTGTGGTCTGTTGCGTTGGGGGGGGGCAGTTTGTGCGGTCCTCCGTTAAATGCCGATGTGCTCACCGAAAGGACGATCGTATGCCGTATTTTTCTTTGAAAGCCTGTTCCCTTTGGCTGGCCGCCTTGGCCTGCCTGCTGGCGGCTCCCGCCGGTGCAACCCCGATAACCTACGATCTGGTGGCTGTGGGAAATCCCGGCAACGCCAACGACACCGGAGGTAGCCATATCGGTGCCGTGGCCTACGACTACCAGATCGGCAAGTACGACGTAACGATAGGCCAGTACACGGCGTTTCTGAATGCGGTAGCTGCGACCGACACCAATTCGCTCTACAACTCCAGGATGGGGACCGACCTCAACATTGCGGGCATTTCGCAAACCGGTGGATCTGGCAGCTACGCCTACAGCGTGCTCGGGAGTGCCAACCGCCCGATCACGTACGTGAGCTGGTGGGATTCAGCGCGTTTTTCAAACTGGATGGCCAACGGCCAGCCGACGGGAGCCCAGATGAGCACGACGACGGAGAACGGGGCCTACAACGTGAATGGGGCGACCAGCGGCAACGCGGTAGCCAAGAACGCAACCAACCCGAATACGAGCGCTGCTCCGACGTTCTTCATTCCGAATCAGAACGAGTGGTATAAGGCAGCGTATTACTCGCCGTCGCTCAATAGCGGCTCTGGCGGCTACTACGCCTACGCCACGCAGAGCAACACGGCCCCGGGTAACGTCGTCGGGATTTTGGTGAATCAGGCGAACTACTACAACGGCGTTTATTCTGTGACGCGGTCGAGCAGTTACGCCAGCAATCAAAACTACCTGACGGACGTGGGCGCGTTCACGGATAGCGGGAGCTTCTACGGCACGTTTGACCAGAGCGGGAACTTGTATCAGTGGAACGATCTGGATGGTGCTCCCGGCTCGTCTCGTGGGCTGCGGGGCGGCGATTGGTTCCGCCTTGCGTTCGGTCTGTCGTCCTCCGACAGCCTCTCGTACGGCCCGTCGTACGAGGACGGCTACATCGGTTTTCGTCTCGCAAGTCCGGTCAGCGGCTCCGCCGTCCCCGAGATCGACCCGAACGGTTTGAGTGCCGTGTTGGGCTTGATCGTCGGTGGACTGGGGCTCCTGGAACGACGGCGGTACGGCCGCTGCCGATTTCCTCTGGGCGTTGTCCCCTCTGGGAAAGACGCCTGAGGGAAGGCACCACTGCCGCCACCGCGGCCCGAC
>Ga0209188_1003092_pt1 | contig 11763 bp, 11 predicted proteins | sample C_130625_EF_Meta_FD_187307 | JGI IMG/M metagenome (GOLD analysis project Ga0209188, IMG submission 187307) | Freshwater microbial communities from Lake Croche, Canada to study carbon cycling - C_130625_EF_MetaG (SPAdes) (version 2) | ecosystem: Environmental > Aquatic > Freshwater > Lake...
CCCCCCACTTGTCGTCTTTGTTTTTGAGAACGTCTTTGTTTTTGTTTCTGTTGTTTTTGTTTTTGTTTTTGTTTTCTATATTTTTTTGTTTTCATTCTATTTTAAAAAAGGCAAAACCAAAAATGAAAAACAAAATCAAAACCAAAACCAAAAATAAAAAAAAATTTGTTTTGGAGACTTTATAAAATAAAGGGCTTTCAAAATATATTTTCCTGCTTGTTTAGAAGTTCAAACATTGTTCATTTTTGAATAGACGTTTTCGAAATAAAAATAAATAACAATGAGTTCTTCAACAAGAAAACAATCAAGGGAACGGTCAAGCAACGATAAGAAGGGGGAGGAGAGAAAACGATCAAGGGAACGGTCAAGCAACGATAATAATGGGAAGGAGAGAAAGACTATCAAATCTGCGGCAAGAGATAGTGCTTGGAAATCGTTTCGAGAAACTAGACTGGGTCATCTACTTATGACGGACAGAGATAAACGATTGGTCCTTGTAGAAATTTATTTACATGGCAGCATTCCGTTCCAATGGAATCGAGATGTTCAAGCACCTGAATTTCCAGTTTTAACTGTTCCTGAAAAAACTCATGTTTTATTCCAATCATCGCCTGGCACTATGCCAGGTGAGTACTATTTGCACATGAGAGATAAAACAAAATCAGTTTTTGATACTAGTTACGATCCATTGAAACCGCAATATTTATCACGACCACATATTAGCAAATCCTTCAAAAAAAAGATTAAAAAAATGGGAACCAAATTTGATTCCGTCTTTTTATCATTTATGCAGAATAAATTTAAAGCGAGTTACGAGCATCCTGACTTTCTACCTGCGTTAAAAAAAGGTCATGAAAAATACAACACACCTTTTGAACCGACGAAATGGGAAGATCAAAAGAAATTCAAATCACGAATTATAAATTTTGAGAATTTTGTCGACCGTTCTTATACTGTTACACGTTCAGAAGTGAAAAAAGGCTTGAAAGCATTTGCTATTTACTTCACCGTCGTTTCAGATGTTGACAATGAAGAGCATCATAAAACATATAATATTATGGACCCTCGTGATTGTTTGTTGGTGCAGGCGACATACGATGTAGGTGAAAACGAAGAATATGATGCTTTCATTAAGATGCTGCATACTACGAAAGAAAAATATCAAACTTCTTTGGATCAAATTTTGAAAATGGCGTCGTTTCTGGCGTCTGATATTTGTATTTTTGAAGATGCTTGTTTAGGGTTTGAACAAGTGGGTCAAAACAAAATCGAAATCACGCAGGAACGGCATCGTCTACTTAAACAAACAATGGAAAAGTTTCAACGCCTACACAAAATCAAAACCGCTGGCGGGGCGCGCAACTAACGTAGAAAAAAGAAGACAATGATCGTTAAAGATATAAGCCGTACTTTACGATGAAATCCACCATATTTTGCGTGCCCATGGACAAATTGCAGGTGGCACATATTGGTCGCAAATTATTCACGACCATCGTACCCCCGTCTTTTTCGCTCAAGACATGTCCCACATGAAAATCCCTCATAAAAATATAATTTTTTTTGCAACATAAACATTTGTGCTTGGGAATATCTTTGCCCACGGCAGAGTCCCAGATCTCGTCGCGAATACGCTTTGGTATGCTGAGTTTCTTGTGCTTGGAAGAGGCTGCGTTCAAAGAACCCATCCCTGCCCCCGACCCTCCTCCTCCTCCCCCCAGGGCGGTCATTGTCATCGTCGTGTCGCACGTGGCCACGGTTTCTTCATCGCTGCTGAAGCCGATGTCGATTTCCACTGGCTTACTTTCATGCATATCACTATCGTGGACGATTACCACGCCCTCACCATCGCCTTCCGCCTCGTCCTCTGCCTCTCCGTCTCCCTGGCAATCCTCATCGATATCTGCGATTCGACATTGCTCGGCACGTGCCGAGGAAAGAGAAATTAGCGCGGAAGAAGCGCTCGCCATGCTAAGGAGATCGTCCATTTTCGTCTGCATCACCTTCAAATCGCGATCAAAACGAACAAGCAATTGCTGCTGCGTCTTGACCGTCTCCAACAATTCGGCGTTCTCTTTTAAAACATTTTGTTTGTTTGCATTCAGAGCCTTTAGCCATTTTTGATGTCGCAGAGTGTGGACGTGTTTGGTAAACTGGGTGGCGCTCGTGAAAGAAATGCTCCTCTTGAGACCTGCTCCACAAGGACAGCGAAGACCCTCGACAGGAAAAGACGGTATGTGGTCAATGTAGTTGCTGTGTTCGTCCAAAATGGGCGAGTAAGTGTCAGGAGTCAAGATAAAATCGGTCATTTTGTCTCCGCTGATGCAGATTGGTTTCAACAAATAAATAAATAAATAAATAATGATCTCTACATACAGTGTAGAAAATAATGCATACCTGGAGAATTCACTTTTCGTTGGTCGGAAGACCAGAGTTTCTTTTCTTTTCGAAGTTTAGGAAAGAGTGGGAAATCGGCCATGGCTTGCAAAGAATTTTTTTCGGTTGTCATACTTAATTACGTTTCTTCTTTTCCCTTTCCAATTTTTGCCTTTACTTCGACCCTATTTGAAGCCATATAAAAATGCTATTTGTCGGTATTTTCGAGCTTTTTCTAGATGTCATCAAAATTTTGTTTTACATTTATTTGGTGACGATCGGATCTATCCTTCTTGTCGATTTTTCCAACTGGCTCACCAAAATGATGGCCAATATGGTCTCAAGGAATACGTATTTTCTGTACGGCATTCATATGTTTTTCGTTCTCTACATCATTCACTTCTTCAAGATGGTTCTGAACATCAGCAATGATGTCACACTGGCGGTTGTCTTGCTCATTCTCGGCCCGATCGTGGCGAAGCGCTCCGACTTCTTTTACCCTTTTGTGGGAAGTTTTAGTCCCAAACTCATGGGCAGGCGTCTGTAAAGTTCTAGCCAAATTATTCTAGAATATTCTAGAAAGAATTCATGATGACATTTGTAAAACAAGGATGAGTGTGTTCATTTGCTCATATTTTTGAAGAAACAATTTTAGGGTGACAAGGTTGGAATTATAATTTGAGGAAACAAAATCACAATTTAACTCAAAACAAATATTTTGGAGGCCAAGGTATGTTCATCAGTCGCGATCGGCTTTCTTTTTCAGGTCGTTATGTATCCTTTGCAGCCAATGGAAATACGTTGACTTTCTTAACTATTAAAAATAACTCGGCGGTGGGAAATATTTACGAGTTAAGAGAGAGACCCCAATGGCAAGGGAGGACCGCGACCAAAACGGTGAAGGAATTAGAAGTGGTGCCCGAGAAGACGGAGACAGTTTCTACTCCAAAAGTAAGGTGTCCATGGAAATTGCAGGAGGCGCGCACCCCGTCTCCTACAAAAAGGCGAAACATATCAATCACAATGGTTATGGCTCCACGAAAGCGACGGAGGAAGTGTTCTACAACGGCAGAAGGGGACGAATCAGATGACGAAAGGGAAAAAGGAGATATGGATGAGGATGAAAATGATGTAGGGGAGGAGAATGAGGAATCGCAGACCCCCAATTATTCGCAAAGATGCGTACGACGAAAATTATGGGGATCTGGCATTCGGCGAAGGGTCTTGGAAACATTGTAACTTTTATTAAATTATTTTAGACTAGTAGAAATCATCTGAAAGAATTACTTCAAATTTTGGTTTTTTTCTTTAGCATCTTATAAAACATTTCTTTACCATTATTTTCAACTTCTTGCAAAGCTTCCGAAAATGGATCCATTTATTCAACTAAAACCGAATTATACTGAATCACAAAGCTTACTACAGATTTATCGTAAAGTGAAAAATGCAGGAGAGTTGATGAATAACGAAATCATCAGATTAGGGCAATCTACTGTTCCAGATTTCAGGAGAGTAAAAGTTTTAGATAAAAGTAATCAACCTTTGGAAGATACGGCGTCAGTAGGTGCATTAATGAAACAAGATGATTCAAATAATATTGTATTGATTCGTATTGAAGATATGGAAGCCGATTTGTCAAACTATGATAAATATAAACTCCAAGATCTAAGTGGTTTTGAATTTTACCGCTATATAGAATCGCGTCCTCAAAATACAGACGATGAGGACGACATACCTGGAGAAGAAGAAGATTTTGAACACGGCGAAAGTGACACACAACACGAGATACCTGATTCAAAATCACATGATGTAAGTGTTTTTGGAGGTGAAATGGGAAGGCATCGAGACAGTGAACGTGCTGTCGGAGGCCTTGGTTTAGATTTTCAACCTGGAGAACAGCACGGGCATGCTGTCGGAGGCGTTGATTTATCAAGTCTGTCTAGAAATGCTGGAAGACTCGATGATGACGATGATGACGATGATGGTAATGATTCATCAGGTGTGTTTAGAGATGCTGGAAGACCCGATGATGACGATAATTCTATGGATTTTCCAGATCCGTTTACAGATTCTGAAGAAGTGGGTGGTCAATCTCCGATGACACATCACAATGGAAATATGCTCGGTGAAGTATCTTCACATGAAAAGCATTACGAAAGACTTCCAAAACCCCTTTCAACTAATAAGAGAAATTACTATGGTTTTCTAAAAGGATACAAACCTTCCAGACGTTTCATACCTTCCAGTCGCGGTGGTCGCACTCGGCACAGGCGTACAAAACGCCGTACTGGTCGCTCATCGCGTTTGTCTAATCGACGACGACATCGACGACAAGAAAAGGGAAAAAGACGTCGAACCCGTAGAAGATAAATTTTTCTACTGTTTTGAATCCTTCACTGTCATTGCTTTCACTATAATGTATAATTATTGAAATGCTTCTTTTGCTCTTTCATGAGATCTAGTATGAGTATGCGCCAGCCTTATGCATTCGACGAAACTGTTTGCTCGACTACGGCATTGGTTTGTGGCTTTGTCTTTACCCATCGAGCAACATTATTTAGCGTGAGATTTGGAGGTGCGCCATTATTATTGGCCGCGTTTCTTCCGCGTGGATTATTCTGATGTTGTCGAGGCTGCTGCGGCTGCTGCTGCTGTTGCTGCACCTGCAGCGGCTGAATGTTGCTCCCAAACTGCTGGGTAAATGACAACATATGCTGATCATCATCTTCGGCCTCCGACATGATCTGCGCCATGCGAATCTCATGACGCGTCTCGCACATCAATTTGCCTCGATAGATTCCTGTCACATCTACAGCCTGAACCGAATGATCCGTGTGCCACGGCGTCAATTCCAAGTCATATTCCACATACTCCCCCTGCACCAAATATTTGTATTGCTTTGACCCCACAACAATGTTTTGATGATGAACAAAAATATCTTTGTCTTCCTTGTTGCGGAGAAACCCGTACCCCGTTTTGTTATTAAACCATTTCACGTAGCCAATATGTCTGCCATCTGCCTCCGCCGCCATTATTTCTTTTGCAAAGTTTGATATTGATGAGTTTGATGGAACGGATGTCTGGGCAAAGGGATTCAAAGTATTCAGTGAGAATTATTTTGTACTCGCCAAATGAGTCTTTAAATTGTTTTATGACGGTTGTGGAGGACGTATATTTAGGAATATCGTGCTTCCCAATTGAGAAGTGAACCAGGTTCGGAAATCGCGCACAACCAATTTGCGCTGCATGGAGTCGGCCAACAATTTGAAATTGCGACCCGAGTTGAATACGCCAACAAAATTGTTGTAGGCCTCTATCAAATTCTTGTTCGCGTAAATGCTGCTCAATTCGCTACGGTCAAACAATGGTTTGGCTTTGCGGCGGTTCACCACATTGTGAAATATACAAAGAATATTCGCAAAATCGGATCGGGTCTTTATATTGGCGAAATTCACTTTGCTTAAGAATTGCGTTGCATGATTCGCACAATCTGGACACGGCAGCATCGACATAATTCGGCGGGTAAACATAAACAGAGCATTCGAGATGCTAGAAAACTGATCCTCCCCGATTTTTTCGGCCAAGACATGGAAAAATGTCCAGATCGGAGGACCCCATTCAGAAGGTGACATGGATGTCTTTTACCAAAACAGTGGGGAGAAGAATTTCGTTTTCTGCAATTAACTAGACAAAGAGCGAGGGAAAAAGCTTAAATGCAAAGAACGAATGGGAAGGATAATTCGCGAAAGGAAAAATCAAAGTTTACTACCTGGTCACAAAATAATTCGTTAACGAAAATCGTACTCGTCGTTTCTCTTTCTGTCTCTTTCTGGGAGGGTTTCGTCATGGCCCAGCATCCAATGTCTTCCGTTACAATCGATCCGAGCGTGACAAAATGCTTTTTTGACCTGTTGAATGCAGATTCCGAGTCCGACGACGAAGACAACGAAATTGTGGGATCGGCGATTGGATCGACAGACGGACCTGGGCCAGGGGCGAATCGTTGTCTCATCATGGGCGACCCGCTTCTTCCCGATCACATCCAATTGCCCAATTGCGGACATCGTTTTAACTACGACAGCTTGCTCGCCTCTATCAAAATTCAAAAACAGCGATTGAATATGAGAGAAGCCATGTCCATTCGTCAGAATGAATATTTATGTCCCTGGTGCCGTTGCAAGCACAACCAGCTCCTTCCCCATTATCCTGGGAAACCCATTCTGAAGGGCATCAATATGATCAACGAACGCGACATGCCGATATTGCAATGCTCGGCGACTCCCAGATGTCACTATAAATACGGAGTCATCTGCGAAGACGATGGAAAACCATATTGTCACACTCATATGACGCAAATCGTGAATAAAAGGATAGCGGAGATGAAATTGAAGGCGAAAAAAGAAAAGGAGGCCATAGCTGAAAAAAAAGCGGCTGAATTTGCCGCAAAAAAGGCTGAAAATGCCGCGAAAAAGGCTCAAATGGAAGCTCTGGTGGCGAACCACAATGCCGTCTTTGTAAATTCTGGATCGGCGTTGGGATGCATGCATACTTTTGCCAGGGGTCCTCGCAAAGGACAAATGTGCTTGACGGCTGTGTCGTTTCCCATCCTTTCAGGCGACCATTTGTTTTGCAGTCGGCATAAAAAGATAGTGGGGGCTGCGGTAGGGGGAGGGACGGAGATGGAGGCTACAGAAGAAATAAGTGCTCTGTTTGAGTCCATCGAAGTCGGTGCAGAAAAATCCGCGGATGGAAACCCCCCACACAATACCGAATTCAAAACGGAAAGTAGCGATTCCTGAAAGATAGTTTAGGAACGGATAGCGAGAGGGGGATGAAAAACAAAACGAAGGCTTTTTCTTTTTCTTTTGACCCATGGGAAATTTTTTTATGTTTTGTTGTAGTATAAATCGCCAAATAAATTTCCGTCCATTTTATTTTTCCTTCAAAAGTTTAAGAAGCACTTTTTCAAAAAAGTTTTTTGCTTGCTTTTTATTTCAGAATGGCTGGTGGACTTTCGATGGGCAAATTAATGAAGGGTGGAGGAAACAATCCTGGAAATTCCTTTTCTAGTGCAGGTCAAGTCGGCGGAGGTCGTGTCTGTGCACATTGCAACCACAAGCTAGGCAAGCGCAAACGAAGATGCCCCCATTGCGGACGCAAGAGTCGTAAGATGGGTCGCAGCAGAAGTCACCGCACTCGCCGCAGGCATTAAATAATTGTGAAAAAAATTAACTTAAAGACTAGATAAAGGAAGCATGCTCAAATTGTTTTATTCAAGGTTTGATTTTTTAACCTTTCTCCCCTGAATTTCGTGTCATTTTGTCTCAGAACAGAAACGTTTAGGAAATTATTTTTGACCTTTTCAATATTTGATGGACAATCCTGAGACAAAAGAAGTTTTGGTGAAAAAGATCAAGGAATGGATCGCGGTGGACGCGGAAATTATGCGTCTCACGAAGGAAGCCAAACATTTGAAAGCCCAAAAAAAAGAGTTGAGCGATTATTTGTTGCATGTGATGAAAACCAATGAGATTAATTGTTTTAATGTCACTGGAGGCAGCTTGATCTACAAAAGGCAGAAAACGAAGAAGGCTTTGTCGTCGAAGAGTTTGCTTGATACACTGAAAGACTTTTTCACAGAAACAGACGAAGATCCTGCCAAAGCGGAAGTGATGACACAGTATATTTTGAATCATCGGGCAGAAGATGTGAGGGAGTCGATTGCGAGGAAGGCCAACGTTTGAATTTCATCGCCTCGATAATGGAGTGGAGGATTGTCGTGGGAAAATGCCATGCGAGGGTGGATTATCGGCGGCGAGTCTTTCGATGAGCGCGCTGTCTTTTTGATTGTTTTTTGTGGCGTGGGCGGCGTCGGCGGCGAGAACCACCGTGCAGTACACTCATGAAATCTTCTTCCCGAAGACCTCTTCGGCGATAAAACCATCGTTTCGTACGAGACAAAGAATTTTCGGGATCAAATGTGTGTTCCAAGGAGTCCAAATAACGAACGATCTTTCGGTTATTATCAGGACAATAGTAAGGAATTTTTACAATTATTTCTTTTATTTTTTTAAACAACTTGTGATACACAGAAGGATGATGTTTATAAAATTCTCTATAATTGCTTGTGATATGTCGTTGAAATATTCCTTTGCGGCCAAAATAATGCTTCATGATATCCCAATTGACTGAACAAAAGGTATTATCATCATCATCCTCATGATTTTGCGAATAGTTAAGTATGCTTTCTTCAAACGTATTCAATAATTTATCTTCTTGTGCTGTCATTCGACTAACCGTTTCACCGTCATCCATATCAAGGTTTTGTTGCCGTCGCGGTCGACGCGTAAATATGTTTTTAAACCAGCGTTTCGGTTTCGACCAAAACGAATCATCAAGAGAATCATCATTGGCTTTCTCAGTTTGTGATTCGGGATTGAGTGAATCGTATTGTTCAAAAGGATGTAAATGGGGTTCGGAGTGAGGTTCTTTGTGAGACAAAATATTATGATGAGCTTCATTAGGAAGTAGATTGGGAATGCTTGACTCGTCTTCCTGAAATGGATGCATATGGTGGGGGTCGAGGGGGGGAGGATCTTCTTTTGATTCTTCTATTCCTTCATTAATAAACGCATTATGCGACGGTAGAAATTCTTCTGTTTCATTGCGCTTATTGAGTTGATCTTCAAAACCGTTGAGCTTTGCTAAGAAAGCTTGTTCAATCCCTTCATTGCGATTATAATAATCCATAATTTGTTCTTGTGTTCTATACTTTTCAACCTGGCTCATGTATTCCTTAAATTTATCATTTCGTTTCTTACGATTCCTCATAGCGAGGATTTTATTCAAATTTGCAAAGATTTGCGTTTCTTTATCGAAAACGAATGATGACAGTTTATCAACTTTCTTTTTTTTCTTTTTTCGCAAAGGGACTTCTTCACTAATGATTTCCACCTGATCAGGAGTCTGTAATGCATCTAATAAGCTAACAATCGGATCGGCTTGAATAGAATCATCTTTATGAGAAATTGACTGAATATCTTCATCATAAGGTATTCCAAAATGGGGGCTTTCTTCGATTTTAGGATCTTTCAATTCCCCTATTTCATGATTTTGTTCTTCTTCTTTCTTTTTTCGCAAAGGGACTTCTTCACTAATAATTTCCGTCAGATCAGGAGTCTGTAATGCATCTAATAAGCTAACAATCGGATCGGCTTGAATAGAATCATCTTCATGAGAAATTGACTGAATAACTGCACCATCAGGTATTCCAAAATGGGGGCTTTCTTCGATTTTAGGATCTTTCAATTCCTCTATTCCATGATTTTGTTCTTCTTCTTTGGCTTCATCATCCGATCCTGCGTCTCTCCATATTCCATAATCTTCAGCTTCTTCACCCAATACGTCCCCAGACTGTCCATCATCGGCCGACTTACGTGCCGACTCATGTGCCAACTGATCGGCCGACTTACGTGCCGACTCATGTGCCAACTGATCGGCCGACTTACGTGCCGACTCATGTGCCAACTGATCGACCGACTTACGTGCCGACTTACGTGCCGACTTACGTGCCGACTCATGTGCTAACTGATCGGCCGATTTACGTGCCGACTCATGTGCCGACTCATGTGCCGACTGATCGGCCGACTGATCGGCCAACTGAACAGGCCACCAATTACCAAAGAAACTCATTTCTTTTTTTTGTCAAAACTGAAATGGGGAATTCAAATAAAAATGATTTATGGTTTATCAAAGAAAAAAGGATATTCAAATGAGACATTATTTTATCATTTTGGTCGCGTCCAAAAAACATTAACGAAATCGGCGCCGTTTCGTTTTGTGTCTTCTCTGCCGTTTGGTCTTTCGTTTCCTCCGCCCTCCCTTAAGATCATGAACAAGTTCTTTGCGGCTTTTTCCAAAAACTTTACTCATCATCGATTGATATGCTCGAGACATTATATGGGGTCTTAACACCAATTGCAAATGATTCATATGAGTCCTAACATTATTTTTATTATGCTTGGGTATGCTTTTACACTCATTCATAATTTCTTCCACGACTCTCCTTACATAATTAAAAAACTTTGTAAACTTTTGTTTATCCCATTTATAATCGTCTGTTGTAGATAAACGGTTCACAAAATTTCCGTCTCTCGACAAAAAATGTTTTAGTTTTTCAAACTTTTCAGATGAATCGGGTATTTTTCTTATCTCTTTTAATTCATCATTTATTGCTGTTTCGTTGTGAGTAAGATGAATCTCTTCTTCACTCCTTAAGTATTCGGTTCCTTGGACAAGACCGTCACCTGTCTTTCTAAGAATATTTCCCATTATCGATTGATATGCTCGAGACCATATTTTAGGACCAAGAGTTATTTGCAAATGACCGATATAAGTTAGTAATTTTTGCTCGATTCTAGAATTTTTTCCAAAACAAGGACCTACGAATAGTTGTATTATGTTTTTCAATTTAGAGAAAAAATTATAATATTCTTCTTTATGACTTCTAAAGTACTCTTGTTTCTCGAGTAAATAAGTTGTGAGCGGGCCTTTTTTATCTAAAAAATTTAGGAGCTTCTCTAAAATGTTTTTGCATGTTGCATCATCCTTTTTAACCCTATCAAAAAGACCAAGTAGTGTAGTTAATTCATTTAGAATAACGTGTCCATGAGTACGACGAAAATCTTTTTGACGCCTCATATATTCGGTTCCTTCGACAAGATCTTTACCAGTGATTCCACGAAGGTTTCCATATATCGATTGTAATGCTCGAGACCATATTTTAGGACCAAGAAATATTTGCATATGATCGATTCTATTTAGTAAATGGAATTCCATTCCAGAATTATTTCCAGGACAAGTACGTACGAATAATTGCATTTTTCTTTTCAACTCTAAGAAAAACGCATCATAGTCTTCTTTATGGGTTTTAAAATACTCCTGATTCTCGAGTAAATAAGTTGTTAGCGGGCCGCCTTTATCTAAAAAATGTGAGAGGTTCACGTAAATCTCTTCGCATGTTTCATGATTCTTTTCATTCCCATCTTCAAGACCAAGTAGATGACTTAAGTCACTCAGTATTCTGTTTCCTTCATCCTTAGGGGTTCCGTCTGCATTAGAAACTTCATCAACGTCTGCATTATGATTACCAAACGAAATAGAAACTTCATCATCATCATCATCATCAGCATGATCTTTTAGCTTACTATAACGTACTTCGTCCATCATTCTTCTCCCCCCCCCAAAAAATCAATGTAGTTTTCTTCAATGCGAAAAAAAGGAAAAATAAAAGTCAATTTGTTTTATTCATCAAGAAAAAATTATGAAACAGTATAAAGCTCATTTTCGAAAGAATGAAAAGATCGATTGAAAAAATAATTGTTCAACAAC
>Ga0209188_1003095_pt1 | contig 11750 bp, 10 predicted proteins | sample C_130625_EF_Meta_FD_187307 | JGI IMG/M metagenome (GOLD analysis project Ga0209188, IMG submission 187307) | Freshwater microbial communities from Lake Croche, Canada to study carbon cycling - C_130625_EF_MetaG (SPAdes) (version 2) | ecosystem: Environmental > Aquatic > Freshwater > Lake...
ACGATCACAGCTCCGAGTTCAAGCCGTTCTTATATTGTCAACAACTTAGACACCACATACAACGTCACGATCAAAGCATCTGGTCAAACGGGCATAATCATTTATCCTGGCGAGAAGGCCATTGTTGCGTTCAGCTCTACGGATTACGTCAAGGTTTCCTCTTATGTAGGTGTGGCGGCACTTCAGCTACCCAAAGGTACAACAGGTCAACAGCCTACAGGCGTATCGGGTATGTTGCGGTTCAATACCACAACGACTCAGTTTGAGGGCTACAACGGGTCTACTTGGGCATCTGTTGGCGGTGCAGCCATCAGCAACGATACGACTACATCCACCAATGAGTACCCACTATTTGCAGCGGCAACAAGCGGAACGGCTCTAACTGTTTACACCTCTAACGCAAAGTTATTGTACAAACCAAGTACAGGTGACTTTCAATCAGAACAGTTGGTTGCAGGTAATGGCTTAATCATAAACAATCAAACCATCAACACAAGTTACTCAATACCTGCAACGCAGAGTGCAATGTCAACAGGGCCTGTAACATTAGCTTCGGGGGTATCTGTTACATTGGCATCAGGTGCTCGTTGGGTTGTTCTTTAAGGAAACATTATGGGATCATTAGTCTTAGCAGGAGCCACATCAGGCTCCACCACAATCCAACCAACAGATGCTGTGACGGCAACGGTGACTTTGCCTTCAACAGGTGGCACTCTACAAACATCAGGAGCAGGGTTCACAACGAATGGCGTAGCTTATGCTTCTAGTACAAGTGCTTTGGCTACTGGGAGTGTACTGACATGGGATGGCGCAACTTTTAAAGCAAGTGTAACTACACCACAATTTTTAGCTAATGGTGCTGGTAGCGATGGTAATGGTGCTGGGCCTGCTTTTGGAATTACATCTAATGCTGGTGCTGACCAATATTACATGAGACTTAATGGAAGTAAACAATATTCTGTTTATGGATATGATGCCTCTAATAGTGCTAATGGTTGGTGTACTTTATCAATAGCTGATGGTGGAAAATGGCAATGGTATACAGCAAACACAGAAAGAATGCGCCTCACAAGCGCAGGTTATCTAGGTATAGGTACAACTACACCTGCTAAATTATTAGATGTTAGTTATTCAACAACATCTACAACGGCAACAACAGCCGCAACGATGCAACTTGTAAATCCACAAAATGCAGTTGGATATTATTCTGGTGTTATTAATTTTTGTCGTATAAGTTCATCTCAACCAATGGCTTACATTGGTTCTGTACAGACGGATACCGTGGGCAATTCAGCAAATGCATTAGTTTTTGGAACAAGAAATGGTGGAAGTACAGTTGATGAAAGAATACGCATTGATGCTGATGGAACTCTATTGTCGGGGATTACTTCTACAGTAGCAAATGCAAAATTTGCAGTTCAAAATACTAACCAAACATATAGTTTTGGATTTGGAACAGTAGGAACAAACAATGCATTTTATGTTGTTATCAGTACTGGTACAGGTGTATATTTAGCATCGGGTGGTAATTCATGGTCAGCCAATTCAGATTCAAGACTTAAAAATGTAACTGGAACATACACAAACGCATTAGCAGATATTTCTCAAATACAACCAGTTAAATTTACTTGGAAATCAGATGAAACCAACGCACCTCAAGTTGGTGTAATTGCCCAATCAGTTCAAAATGTTGTTCCTGAAGCCATATCACATAGCAAACTTCCGGGGTCTGAAGATGAGACTGAATATTTAGGTGTTCGTTATACAGAACTTATTCCTTTGATGATTGCAAGTATCCAAGAACTCTCTGCTTTAGTCACAGCACAATCAGCAACAATTACATCACTAACAGAGCGTATAACTGCTCTTGAAGGGAAATAAACATGACTGCAACGGTAAACGCATCAACATCAGCAGGGGTCATTGTCACTTCTGATACTTCAGGGGCTTTGGCACTCCAGACAGCAGGGACAACTGCGTTGACAATTAGTTCAGCACAGGTAGTTAACTTTGCTAATGCTCCTACTGTGGCAGGTGGGGCAATTGTTTCTACAGCAACGCCTACAGTATTGGGTACTGTGTATGCAAAACAAACCACTGGTGGTGGTACACCTTATTTAACTGCTTTTGGATATAACGCTGGAGTAAGTACGACAGGGGTTAGTACAACGGCAATTGGTACAGAAGCACTTTACAACAACACCACGGGCACAGCAGTAACAGCAGTTGGTTATCAATCTGTTTATACAAGTACTTGTTCTTATACAACTGCAATCGGTTATCAAGCAGGATTTAAATGTTCTGATGTAGCTTATGGTCAAATATTTGTAGGATACCAAGCGGGTTATAACTCAACATCTGCAACCAAAAACACAATTGTGGGAGTATCAGCAGGATACTCGAACGTAACAGGTAATGACAATACTTACAATGGTTATAACGCTGGGTATTATCAAACAGGAGGCCTTAATACTGCTGTAGGTTCATTAGCATTAATTGGTGCTTCAGGAACATCAACAGCATCTTACAATACAGCAGTAGGTTATCAAGCACTTTATGCAAACACTACAGGGCGCAATACGGGTATTGGAGCATACGCTCTTGCGACAAATACTACTGGCACACAAAACAGCGCCTTTGGCGATTCTGCGCTGTACCTTAACACAACGGGCTCATATAACACTGCTGTTGGTTATACCGCACTTACCTCCAACACCACAGGAGCAAACAATACGGCAATAGGTTGGCAAGCATTTTATAAATGTACTACACCTAATGCAGGAACTGCTGTAGGTTATCAAGCAGGATTTAACAGAACAACAGCCCCAAATACAACAGCGTTTGGATACCAAGCACTTTATAACGAAACTACAGCAAATGGTACAGGTTGGAATACAGCATTGGGAAATGGTGCTTTATCGGGTTGCACAGTTGGTTATTACAATCTTGCTGTTGGAGGTAATGCTGGAAATACTGTAGTAGATGGTGCTGCTAATATTTTCATTGGTACTTTTGCTGCCGCAAGTGCAACTAATGTTCAATATGAAAATGTTTTAGGTGGTTTAACAGGTAAAGGTAATAATACTTTATATGTTGCAGGTTCAAGTGGTGCTTATAACCAAGCAAATTCATCTTCTTGGTCAACTACATCTGATCGTAGACTTAAAAAGAATATCGTTGATAACACAATTGGCTTAGATGCTATCAATGCAATTCAAGTACGCAATTTTGAGTATAGAACTGAAGACGAAATAACTGAGTTACCAAAACACGCAGTCATTAAAAAAGAAGGCGTACAAATTGGTGCAATAGCACAAGAACTTCAACAAGTTTTGCCAGACTGTGTGAAGACCGAATCAACAGGCGTTATGTCAGTAGATACAACCAACATCACTTGGCATCTCATTAACGCAGTAAAAGAACTCAGCGCAGAACTCAACGCACTTAAAGCAAAAGTAGGAGCATAAGATGACCACAGTTATTTCGGGTTCAAGTCCAAGCATCACCTTTTCAGATGCGACTACGCAGACAACTGCGGCTAATGCGGCTACTGCTACAACAGCGGGTACTGTTTATGCTAAACAAACTAGTGGTGGTGGTACACCTTATTTAACTGCGTTTGGATACAACGCAGGGGTAAGTACGACAGGAGTAAATAATACTGCCATAGGCACAGAATCTCTTTACACAAACAGTACAGGCACAGCAAACGTAGCAGTTGGTTATCAATCTCTTTATTCAAGTTCAGTTGCTTATACAACTGCTATAGGATACCAAGCAGGATATAAATGTTCTGATGTTTCTACTGGTAATTCATTTTTAGGATACCAAGCGGGTTATAACCAAACATCTGCTTATGCTAGTACATTTATTGGAACAGGGGCAGGTTACTCAAACGTAACAAGTGTTTTTAATACTTACATCGGTCATAACGCAGGATATTATCAAACAGGAGCGTCAAATACTGCTATTGGTGCATCAGCATTTGTTGGTGCATCAGGAGCATCAACAGGCGTATACAACACGGCAATTGGTTATAGGGCTCTTTACGCAAATACTACAGGCAATCAAAACACGGCTACTGGGTGGTGGGCACTTAGTGCTAACACTACAGGACTTCAAAACTCAGCATATGGAGATTCCTCACTTTATAGCAACACTACAGGTACATATAATGCGGCTTCAGGACAACAAGCACTTTTGAGTAACACCACAGGTTCGTATAACACGGCTTGTGGGCAAAATGCACTTTCCTCCAACACCACAGCATCTAGCAACACCGCAGTGGGTTATCAGGCGGGGTATGGTAATACCACAGGAACATTAAATGTATTGTTGGGTGCTGGTGCTGGTTATACAAATACAGCAGGGTATGGACTGACTGCTATTGGTTACCAAGCGGCTTACACTACTAATCTTACCTCTGCTGGTTACACAGGAATAACTGCCATTGGTATGCAGACGCTATACAGTAATACTACTGGCGGTGCAAACATTGCTATTGGTGGATATGATGCGGGAAATGTAAAACCAGCTTTATACACAAACACAACTGGTTCATTTAATATAGCCGTAGGAACAGGCGCATTAGCTTTAAACACCACAGGCACAAACACTACAGCATTAGGTTATCAAGCAGGATATTCACACACTACTGGCAATGATTCAGTAATGGTAGGTTATCAAGCAGGAAAAGGCATAACTACTGCTAGTAATAATATTTGTATTGGCTCTGGTGCTGGAAATAACACAACCCCAATTATTACTGGCGCACAAAATATTCACATTGGTGCTTATACAATTGCTTCATCGTCTAGTGCTAGTTATGAAATAATAATCGGCTATGCATCTGGAGGGAAAGGGGCAAACACAGCCTATATAAATGCTAATAGTGGCGGTACATACAATGGTAACAATTCAACCGTTTGGACAGTAGCATCAGATCAACGATTAAAGAAAAACATTGTAGATAACACGGTTGGTTTAAGCGCAATCAATGCTATTCAAGTGCGTAACTTTGAATATAAATTGCCAGAAGAGGTAACCGAACTTGACCCAAAAAATGCAATTGAAATTAAAGGCGTACAGTTGGGTGCTATTGCCCAAGAGTTGCAACAAATACTTCCTGACTGCGTAAAAACAGAATCAACAGGTGTTATGTCCGTTGATTCAACTAACATCATGTGGCACATGATTAACGCCATCAAAGAATTGAACGCAAAAGTAATCGCTTTAGAAACTAAATTAGGAGCATAAACATGACCACTTACACAACAACCATCACCCAAATGTACACAGTGCCTAACCCAACAGGGTATGTGGTAACTGTAAATTTCATCGTATCAGGTACAGACGGTACTTATACAGCAAACATTGATGGAAACATTCAGTTTCAACCTGAACAAGGTGAGGCAGGGTTTGTTCCATACAACGAACTTACACAAGCAGAAGTAATAGGTTGGATCAATACTGCAACCAACAACCAAGAAAATTACTACGCAAATGTGCAGGGGCAGATCAATTCTATGATTACGCCTCCTGTCAGCCCATCATCACAACCACTTCCTTGGGCGTAATGGATCCAATTACCATCTTTGCAGCTTGTAAGGCAGCGCACGCAGGAATCAAAGAATGCGTGGAACTCTACAACGAGTTTAAACAAGATGGTAAAGATCTATCAGGAATAGTCACCGACATCAGTCAGCATTTGGGTAAGTTCTTCACGCACAACGAGGAGTTCAAGGTTGCTGAGAAGGAGTCCCAAAAGGTTCCTTTACCCAAAAATATATCCATCAACGAAGAGGCAATGAACCGAGTTCTTCGTCAAGAGCAGATGACTCAGATGGAAACTGAATTGCGTGAAATGATTATTTATCAGGTTGGAATGCCCGGTCTTTGGTCAAAATTCACAGAAATGCGTGAGATTGTGCGTAAAGAGCGAGAAAAAGTCGAGCGTGAGCAAAAAAAGCTGTGGCAGAAGCTACGTACAAACGTAGACTTCTTATTCAAAAATACCAAGTTCAAGCCACAATATACGCTGCAATTTTGATTCTTGTGCTTGAGTTTGTTGGGCTGATGTACTACGTTCACAACGAGTATCAGAAGTCTAAGTATCATTTGGGGAAATAAATGGATTGGTTAAAGTCAATAGCACCCACGATAGCCACAGCTCTTGGCGGCCCACTTGCGGGCATGGCGATTGAGGCTGTATCCAAAGCCATAGGGGTTGACCCTAGTGAAGTCCAAAACACCATCAATTCAGGCAAGTTATCTGCTGACCAAATAGCCTCAATCCAAACCGCAGAGTTAGCATTGAAAGCCAGAGCGCAGGAGATGGGTCTTGACTTTGAGAAGTTGGCAGTAGCCGACCGTGCAAGCGCCCGTCAGATGCAGATGACCACAGGTAGCTTTATACCTCCAGCGTTGTCCGTTATGATTGTGTTGGCTTGGGCGGCAGTGCAGTTCTTCCTTCTGACCCATGTGATTGAGCCGACCATGCGTGAGTTGATTGCCCGTGTACTGGGTACGCTAGACGGTGCATTGATGCTTGTTCTATCTTTTTATTTTGGCTCATCTTCAGGTTCCCAAGCCAAAGATACTATGCTCCATCAATCGAGTCCAACAAAATGACCATACTCACCAAAAACTTCACTCTTGAAGAGCTTACACATACCGATCACAGGGAGTTTTCAAATGAACCCAACGAATCTGAAAGAGCAAATCTTGTCCGCCTTGCAGTCTTTTTGGAGCAAGTTAAAGAGCTATTGGGTGGCAAGCCGATCATGGTTAATTCAGCGTTTCGGTCAAAAGCCGTAAATGATGCAGTCGGGTCAAAAGACTCGTCTCAACATAGGGTTGGCTGTGCGGCTGACCTGCGTGTTCCCGGAATGACACCAAACGAGGTAGTCCAAGCCATCATTGCTAGTGACTTAGGGTTCGATCAAGTTATTCGTGAGTTCGACCGCTGGACTCATATCTCAGTACCAAACCACCCAGACGATAAACCTAGACGGCAAGCACTTATCATTGATAAAATGGGTACAAGACCATACGCATAGGTAAATCATGCCACTCAAAAAACTCGTTTTAAAACCGGGGGTTAACCGTGAAAACACTCGATATACGAACGAGGGTGGCTGGTATGAATCCGACAAGATTCGCTTTCGTCAGGGAAATCCTGAGAAGATTGGGGGTTGGGTTAGGTTTTCCACGAACACATTCCTTGGCATATGCCGTTCGCTTTGGAACTGGATTACTCTTAGCAATCTTAATCTGCTTGGTCTTGGCACTAACTTAAAGTTCTACCTTGAAAACGGAGGCGGTTATAACGATATCACCCCTATCCGTAGCCATGCCACATTGAGTAATCCATTTGTTACTGTCAATACTTCCACAACAGTAACCGTCACCCATACTGGACATGGCGGCATCACAGGTGACTTTGTTACTTTTAGCAATGCTGCAACTGTTGGTGGTTTAAGTTTAAACGGTGAATACCAGATAACTTATGTAAGCAACAATTCTTATACGATTGAATCTGCAACCGCAGCTACTTCATCTGTTCCGGGCGGTGGAGGTGGTACGACAGTTCAGGCTTTATATCAAATCAATGTAGGTTTAGAGTATGAAGTTCCTCTAACTGGCTGGGGCGCAGGTGGATGGGGATTGGGTGTCTGGGGATATGGTAGCACTTCAGTTGCTGGACTAAGGTTGTGGAGTCAGTCTAACTTTGGACAGAACTTGGTAGCCAGTTTTAATGGCAGTCAAATTTATTACTGGGATTCTCAGTATGGTGTAACCCCCGCATCTTTTACCATAACCATTGCAACACCTGCGGTAGTAACTTCTACTGTTAGTTTGACCAATAATTCGCCTGTTATCTTAACCAATACAGGCTATCCATCTGCTCTGCCTACGGGACTGACTCCGGGTGTCACTTACTATGTGATTAACTCTACTGGATTTACGTTTAACTTAGCCGCTACAGCAGGTGGTGCGGCAATCAATACATCAGGAACGCAGTCTGGAACTCATTACATACTTCCAAATCTTATCCCGCTATCATCGCTATATGGTGCGTCCGATACACCTACCGTTCAGAATTTTGTATATGTGTCTGATGTCAGTCGCTTTACTTTTGCTTTTGGCTGTAACGATTACGGCAGCTCTATACAAGATCCTATGCTCATTCGCTGGACGGATCAAGAATCTGTAACTCAATGGACTCCAAGTGCTACCAATCAGGCAGGTAGCGTTAGATTGTCTCATGGATCTTACTTGGTTACATCCATCCAAACTCGCCAAGAGATCGTGGTGCTGAGTGACTCAGCCGTGTATTCACTTCAATATGTTGGCTTGCCAGCGGTATGGAGTAGTCAATTGCTTGGAGATAATATCTCTATCATTGGACAGAACGCTATAGCTCAAGCATCGGGAGTAGTTTATTGGATGGGGATTGATAAGTTTTATATGTACGATGGTCGTGTTCAAACACTAAATTGTGATTTGCGTAGATATATTTATCAAGATATTAACTTAAGCCAAAACCAACAATGTTTTGCCAGTACCAATGAAGGCTTTAATGAAGTTTGGTTCTTCTATTGTTCTTCAGGCAGTACGGTCATCAATCGGTATGTTGTGTACAACTATGCAGAAAAGAACGCAAATGGTGGCATAGGCGTGTGGTATTACGGCACAATGGGACGAACTGCATGGCTTGATTCAGGATTAAGAAGTTATCCTATTGCGGCTACGTATAGCAAAAATCTGGTCAACCATGAATATGGTAATGATGATGGGGAAACAGGTACTTTAGCGCCAATTACTGCTTATGTATCTTCTTGTGAATTTGATATTGACGATGGGGATAAGTTTGGGTTTATTTGGAGAATGTTGCCTGACTTGACGTTCTCGGGGTCGGATTCTAGTCCTACACCGCAAGCCACGTTTACTTTCTATCCCATGCAAAACTCGGGTTCAGGCACAGGGGTTCCAGTAGGTGGTACGGTCAATCTATTGACTGGGGCGCAGTATGTGGTAACAGAAGGATTTACAGGACAGATCAATACTCGAGTACGTGGTCGCCAGTTGATTCTTAAAGTGGGTTCTACAAACCTTGGTACGACATGGCAGTTAGGCTCGCCTCGTATCGACATTAGACCAGACGGACGCAGATGAGTTATATCATTACTTCTCAAGACGAGCTATTCAAAACAGTAGCTCCCAATTTGCCTTTGGCTGGAGAGCAATACACACGGCTGTACCAAGAACAGTTAAACAATGTGTTGCGGTTGTACTTTAACCGTATAGATAAACTGATGGGGCAGTTGAATGCATCTGCTAATTTAAACACAATCACATATACCGTTTACACGGTGGCTACATTGCCAAGCGCAGTAACTTCTGGTGCTGGTACTGTAGCATTTGTATCCGATGCTTTGGCTCCTGTGTTTGGAAATACTGTAGTTTCTGGCGGTGCGGTAAAAGTGCCAGTGTATTCTGATGGAACAAATTGGAAAGTTGGGTAATGGCAACAGCACTACCCACATGGGCAAACAATGACCTAGCAACGTATTCAGCGTTTACGGGTTTACCCTCAGACCTTATTAAATCTGCGCCAAAAACTATTGATCCTCAAAGTCTTGAAGCTAAAGGCAATCCAAAAGGAATGAGATTTGTTCCGGGTGGAGATGAATCAGACCCCGGTACATACACAGTCCCAATTGATACCCCTGCTGGTTGGGATCCAAAAGTACAAGTTTACGCAAACTACGATAGCCAAGGTAACCTAACCAATTTTAGTGGTTCAAATCCTGTATTCCCTGCGGATGCAAATGGTAAATTAAGCGGTCAATCTAAATTTAAACCCGTATGGGATGCGTCTGGCAAAGCCGCTCCCGTACAAGATACATCTAAAGGTGGATGGGCTGGAACGCCATTATTAATGGCAGGAATTTCAATGATCCCCGGCGCAGCACCAGTCATGGCTGGTTTAAACGCAGCTAATTCGTTGGCTCACGGCAAGTTAGATATGTCAACCGTTCTCAATGGAATAACGGCGGCAGCAGGACTTGGCAATCAACTGGGATTTAGTCCTGAGACTATAGCTGGTTTAAACACAGCCAAGAACGCAGCAAGCGGTATAAACGCTTTAAAAACCGGGAACTTAGCTGGCTTGGTTAGTAGTTTAAACAGCTTTGCAGATGTTCTCCCTGCTGGTTCTGTAGAGGCTACAAAGATTTTAGGTGGCATAGCATCTTTGAAGAAGGGTGACACCGCAGGAGCATTAAGTGCTTTGGCAAGCTTGACTGGAAGTCCAGATGTAAAAATAGCTTCTCAAGCCTCAAATTTTATTAAATCAATGACTCCACAGTCTGCGCCTGCACAACCAACTGTAGGTTTTGGACAGACTGCACCTGCCGCTTCCAATAATGGGGTAGCTGGTTTACAATCAGGACAGACTTTAGTACATCCTTTAATGGCTAAAACTAAAACATTAAAGAGTATTTTTGGGGAAGAAAATCCTTATGAGGCAAACAATCCTTATGAAGGCGAGCAAATGTATACAGGTGGATCAGTAGGTCTACCATCTCTTTTAAGGAGTTAATTATGCCTGATGATATTGAATATGATGACTTGAGTGCATACGACACGGCTAATAAAGCAGGAGCGCCAACTGCTCCATATGTTGCCCCTCAATTGTACGAAAATGGTAGTTTAAACACAGATGTTTTGCAAAACTCTACGTTTCAACCCACTATACCCGGTCAAAATGCATCGTTTGGTACTAATTGGCAAGATGCTCTTAAAGGTGTTACCAATTTTATCCAACAAAATAAAGGCATTCTTTCGGCTGGTGCTTTGGCATCTGCTTTATCTGGTAATGGCGGTGGAGGAGGCGGGCAATCTGCTGTAGGCATTCCTAGTCTTGTAGCCAATAGGATGCAAGTCCCCGGGACAACTGATCCTTATAGAGTACCCGGAAGCTCTGGAAGACAATACTTTACAGACACCATTTATTCTGATCCCAGCCAGCAAGCCAACGCTCAGGCAATGATTCAAGCGCAAGCGCAAGCTATTGCGGCTAATCAACCCAACGCTCCAGTGCCTAGCTTTGCTATGCCTTGGAACAAACAACCCGGCGGGCAAACATATCCGCCAACGTTAACCCAACAACCAAGTAGTGTTAATACTTCAGGGATAGCAGGGCTTCCTACTGGAAATAACGCTTATAGCGCATCTGACATAGCTAAATACATCCAACAAATCCAAGCAAATGGAGGAACAAATACCGACATAGCTAATGCAATGTTGAAATTTAATGTAAGTACGGCTCAAGTAGCTGCGGCTACAGGAATGACTACTGAACAAATAACGAATTTATTTAGAGAGGCAATAAAACCTGGAACAACGTCTTCGCCTGTTACAGGAACTACAGGAACTACGGGGACTCCAGTAATCCCAACGGTTACGGGAACTCCAACCGTTACAGGTACTACAGGAACTACAGGTACTCCAACTGTTACTCCAACCGTTACAGGTACTCCAACTGTTACTCCAACTGTTACGGGTACTCCAACTGTTACTCCAACTGTTACGGGTACTCCAACAGTTACAGGGACTACAGGAACCCCAGTTGCAGGAACCCCAGTTGTAGGAACCCCAATAACAAAACCGGGAACCGTTACAGGAACTCCAGTAGTTGCGGGAACTCCAACAGTTACAGGAACACCAACTGTTACTCCAACTCC
>Ga0209188_1003096_pt1 | contig 11749 bp, 8 predicted proteins | sample C_130625_EF_Meta_FD_187307 | JGI IMG/M metagenome (GOLD analysis project Ga0209188, IMG submission 187307) | Freshwater microbial communities from Lake Croche, Canada to study carbon cycling - C_130625_EF_MetaG (SPAdes) (version 2) | ecosystem: Environmental > Aquatic > Freshwater > Lake | place...
TTCTTGGGGTTCTTGTTTTAATACTTCAAGCGAAATACGAACCGGCGAGTTTAGTGTTCGGCTGTATTTGCTGGTAGTTAGCAAAACTGTTTTTTTGATGTTGTTTGAATTTACTGTGTCAATTGTGCTAACAAAATCAAATTTTACAGCGTTTAAATTATTTACAATTGGATGTTTAGATAAGGGAAATGACAATGGGAAAAAGTACCAAGGTATAAGTGTGCGTTGGTTTTGATTGCCTACACTTCCTGTAATCATTGGTATTGGAGCCGCTTGTATATCCATTGCTAAATTGGCATTTAGCCTAACACCATATTTGAAAAGTTGGTCATCTAAATTTATTTCTAAAGGCAAACCAAACATAACAGGTTTGTCTCTGAGGCTATCCATATTGGCATAAATTGGGTCAATCATCCAAAGCACTTTACCACCGTGCATAATAAATTGGTCTATAACAAATTTGTCTTTTTCTGAAAACATGCTATCAGGTTGGGCAATGATTAACGCATCTTTGTTTTGTAAACCTTTAAAGTTTCCATTTATTATATTCAGAGAAACTTCATAATATTCTTCGAGGCTTTTAATAAAATCGCGAAGCCATATTTCGTTTAACTCACCATGACCTTGCAGAATTGCAACTCTTGGTTTATTTCTTACAAAAAGTTTTCTTATTGAGTTTGAAATTTCATACTCTAAACTTTGAATCGAACTATTAATGTTTACCTCTTCTGCATAGCCTAATTGTGGTTTCAATAACTGAACTGGAGTTTCACGCTCTTGGTACGTAAGTATTGCGCCAGGAAATAATATTTTTTGAGAAACTGCATCTTTTTCGTTTTCTGAAACAGTTGCTGGCATAAGTCCTTTCTTTGATAGAAGTCTATATGTTTCGTAGCGCTCATTTTTATCTGAAGACTCAGATGGATTAATGAATTCATATTGAATATTGTCACCAGCTAAAGCCCTGAATTCATCGAGCATCTCTTTAGTTTCATTCCGCAATCGCATGTAATTAGCATCCAGATTATCGCCTTCTAAATAAATTTTAAAGTAGGCAACATCATTCAGGTTTTTTAATAGCTCAATTGTTGCATCCGAGAGTGTATAACGCTTTTCAGTTGTAAGGTCAAACCTCTTAAAAATAAAGCTAGCAGCAACGTTAATTAGAATTACTAATAGTATAGAAACAAACAACACAAAAAGTGTTTGTTGCTTGTGCGTTCTTTTAAACATTAATTTTTGCGAATAAAATCTAAATATTAAATATCAATAGGGCACTCCGTTGGGCTATCAATTTTTTTCCATGTCATGTCATATTGAATTAACCCTTCTTTTACATAAACATTTGGAGCATCTAAATATTCGAAAAACTCTTTTTTGGTTTTGGGACCAATAGTATATACTGGAGTACCTATATAAACCCTGCCGCGAGCACAACCCAACTCACGCAACTCACGTCGTTTACCGCAAGATGTTAAAGAAATAATAGTAGCAAAAAACAATAAAAATATTATTGATAATCTAATCCTAATTTTCATTTTACTAAATGTTTATGGCAAAAATATAAATATTAAACTCTTACAAAAATATTGTTTGATGGTACAACAAAAATTATTGCTACAACAAAAATATAAATTACGTTTGTGATGTTAATAAAGGGGTGCTTTGTTTTGCAAGGCTGAGATTAAACCCATTGAACCTGATGCGGGTAATGCCGTCGTAGGAAGATGAAGTAGCGCATTGTGCCGCACCATTTGCATCCCGCAAATAATATTTACAATGAATAAAATATTTTTAGTTGTAGTGTTGCTAATAGTCAACACAATAAACACTGATGCACAAAATAAATTTTGTGGTAACGTTGTTTTAAATGGCAATGCTGTTGAATTTGCCGTGGTAAAATGTTTATCAAATAATGCTGCTGTATTAGGAAATATAAATGGTGAATTTTGCTTTGATAATTTACCTAAAGGCCTATTAACATTCGAATTAAGTTGTTTGGGTTACAACAAAAAAATCGTTGATGTTGTAATTCCTAATTCCGAAACAAAAATATTTGAGTTGCAGCAAGGAACTTATCAATCAAACGAAATAATTATTTCAGCAACACGTGCAAGTGATAAACAAGCTGCTACTTTTCAAATGATCAATAAAAAAGAAATTGAGAAATTGAATATTGGTCAGGACTTGCCTTACATTTTTCAATACACACCGTCAACAGTAACCACATCTGACGCTGGTGCTGGCGTTGGTTATACTTCAATGCGCATACGAGGAACTGATGGAACGCGCATTAACACAACTGTAAATGGTGTGCCTGTTAATGATGCAGAAAGTCAAGGAACATTTTTTGTTAATTTTCCCGATTTGGTATCATCTGCACAAAGTATACAAATACAAAGGGGTGTAGGGACAAGCAGTAATGGTAGTGGTGCTTTTGGTGCAAGCATAAATATGCAAACATTAGCAATGCGCGATTCTGCCTATGCGCAAAGCAATAATTCGGCAGGTAGTTTTAATACTTTAAAAAACACCGTAATGTTTGGAACTGGATTAATCAATAACAACTTCACATTAAATGGTCGATTATCGCGCATAGTGTCGGATGGTTTTATTGATAGGGCAAGCAGCAATATGCGTTCATTATATTTAGATGCTTCTTACTATGGAAAACGATTTAGTATGCATTATGTAAATTTTTCAGGTTTAGAAAAAACATACCAAGCTTGGAACGGAGTACCAGAAACAAAAGTAAAGTCAAGTTCAGAAAATGATACAAACTTGGTAAATCATTATTATAATAATCTTGGTTATTTATATAATTCTGCTCAGGACTCATTAAATATATTCAATAGTAAAAATAATAATTATAACTACTTTACTTATCAAAACCAAACGGATAATTATTCTCAATACAATCATCAAATTCATTTTACTTATAATATAAACCGTTATTGGCATACTAACATAACAGCTCACTTTACAAAAGGCTTAGGTTATTTTGAAGAGTATAAGATTGATGAAAAATTATCTAATTACGATGTTGCTTCAGTAGTAGTAAACACAGATACTATAAATCATTCAACTTTAATCAGACAGAAATGGTTGAATAATAATTTTTATGGTTTTACATACTCTTTAAATTACAAAAAAGGAAACTGGCAAAGTATTTTGGGCGGTGCATCAAATCAATACTTTGGTCAACACTATACTAAAATAATTTGGGCTGAATATTCTTCAACTTCATATCCTCTAACTAAATATCAACTTAATTCCTCAATAAAAAACGACAACTCATTATACTGGAAGAACAACTTTGCAGTTAATGAAACATTTGATGTTTACACTGATGTACAATATAGATATGTAGATTACAAGTTTGAAGGTTTTGATGCGTTGTTGCAATCTGCAACACAATTTGTGCATTATATTTTTTTAAATCCTAAATTGGGTATTAATGCACGAATTAACAAACAAAGTTCAATGTACGCATCTTATAGTGTGGCAAATAGAGAGCCTACCCGCGATGATTTTGTAGCATCTACTCCAATAAGTCGTCCTAAATCTGAACAACTAAAGGATTTGGAGATTGGATATAAACTTAACAACGAAAGATTAGTTTTTGAGGCTGTAGGATTTTTTATGAATTACAAAAACCAATTGGTATTGACTGGAAAAATAAATGATGTTGGTTCTTATACACGCACCAACACGCCTAGCAGCTACCGGAGTGGCATTGAGCTTTCAGCAGAACATAAACTAACAGAAACATTGAAGTTTTTTGGAAATACAACAATAAGCCAAAATAAAATTGAAAACTTTAATGAATACATTTATGAGTATTTCTCATATACTGATTCTTTAGCAGTTCAGAAAAACACCTATTCAAACACCGACATTGCGTTTTCGCCAAAACTTATTGCGGTTGTTGGTTTTCAGTGGCAATTGAATAAATACTTCTCTCTATTTTATGCTCAAAAATACGTGGGAAGCCAGTATTTGGACAATACCCAAAATAGCAGTAGAATGTTGAAAGAATTTACAACTGGTGATTTTAAATTGATGTTTAACTCACACCCTAAATGGTGTAGTAAATTAAGCGCTATGATTACAGTAAATAATATTTTAGATAAAAAATATGCCTCTAACGGTTATACATATAGCAGTAGATATGAAGGAAAATTAATTACTGAAAATTTTCTTTACCCGCAAGCTGGCAGAAATATAACGCTAACTTTAGTGTTGGGATTATGAACTTATTTATTGTTTGCAATATAAATTACAGAGAAGCCTCTATTTAATAGTTGATGTAATAAATTAGTGTTAAGAATAATTATGGCAATTTTAACCTTAGCTTAACCAAATAGTAATTGCAATTTTATTCATTCTTATAGTAGTTGAAGACATTTGTCTCACACAAATTGTCACCATCAAGTGACTTTGAAATAAGAATAAAAATGAAAAAAATTACTACTTTTTTTGCTGTTGCATTGCTTTGCTTTCAGGTTAAAGCGCAAAATGGATTAGAAAATATTATTGTAGAAAAATACTATGTTTCAGAAGCAAATGACGCTGCAGCAAATTCTATTGGAGGAGTGCTGCCAGTAAATTCTGTAACCTACAGAATATTCGCTGACATGCTGCCTGGCTATAAATTTCAAGCAGCTTATGGTATAAGTACAGCAAGCGGCTCTCACGAATTAAGGATTGCTACAACCACAAAATTCTTTAATAACGAAGATTATGGTTCAACTCAACCTACGTTTACCAAAAATCAGGCTAAAAAAAATACTGTCATGTTAGATTCTTGGCTTTCTGTAGGCGCTGCTTGTAGCGGAAGTTATGGGGTTTTGAAGTCGGAAGATGATGGTGTTGCAACAGTAGTAAATAGTTATACACCGCAAGTGTTACAAGGTTCAAACCCCAATGCAGGAATTCCATTAACACAACGAGATGGTATTTTAACTGTAACTGGAAGTCAAATAAATCCAGTAACAACTGTTGGTTTTACAGCTAATGAATTAGCATTGTTTGATAATACAAACACTGCTTCAGCACCTCATATATTTTCGACCACAAACGCTTCTTGGGCATCTTTAACTGGTTCTAAAGGCCCAGATTCATTAAGTAATAAAGTTTTAATTGCACAACTAACAACTGACGGCATTTTAACATTTGAATTGAACATTCAAATTGGAACACCAACAGGTGGTGTAGAAAATTATGTTGCCAACAATCCAACAGGTAATGAAATTCAAAAGGCGAGTCTTACATATGATTCTTCCATTTTAACCAGCTTGTTTGATAGCGACAATAACTATACAAGCATCTCGGTTTATCCTAATCCCGTAAAAAACGACCTTATTGTAGAAATAAATACAACTAAAATAAGTAATGTAGTTAATTCATATTCAATCTATAGTCTTGAAGGTAATTTGGTTGCAAAAAATGTTTTGAATAACTCAAAGGGATTAAGCAAAGACAGTATAGACGTGTCAGGATTATCAAACGGAATGTATTTTATTGAATTAAAAGTAAATGGAAATGCTCTTACGCGCAAATTCATTAAAATTTAATTGAAATTATAATTTCATAACATTTGGTTTATGAGAAAATTATTTCTCTTGTTTATTGTTTTTAATTATTGTTTAAAGTTCTCTTATTCACAAGGTACAATCAGGGGTAAAATAACTGATGATGCTGGTGAGCCAATTATAGGAGGAGTTGTTGCTCTAAAATCTAATAAGGCTAACGCTGTTTCGACTGACCTTGATGGTAATTTTACCATTAAGATAACGGATACAACTACACAAACGTTACTAATAAGCTATATAGGCTATCAGCCTATTGAAGAAGTAATTCCCCCATTTAAAGGAGTAATTGTAAAGGACTTTAGTATAAAGGCAATCACCCAGCAAATAAAGGAAGTTGTTGTAGAAGCCAAAGCTTCAAAAGCAAAGAATTATTACATGGAGAAAATAAAATTAAACTCATCAATTAGTATTGATTTTATTTCATCCGAAATCATGAAAAAAACAGGAGATGCAAATGTTACCGCCGCAGTGGCAAGAGTTTCAGGTGTTTCGACCAACGGCGGATTTATAACTGTTAGAGGTATTGGTGATAGGTATATAAAAACAACAATCAACGGTTTAAGAATTCCTACTTTAGACCCTTTTACAAATAATATAAAACTCGACATTTTTCCTGCTTCTCTTATTGACAATGTAATACTTAATAAGACTGCGAGTCCTGATATACCTGCTGATTGGGCAGGTGCTTTTATTTCTGTTGAAACTAAAGATTACCCTGATAAGTTAACAATAAATATTGAATCATCATTAGGTTACAATCAACAATCAACGCTTACTAATGTGATTTCAACTCAAAGAAGCTCTACAGATTGGCTAGGTTATGACAATGGATTAAGAAAATTTGATCATAAATCTTTCGTAGGCATTTATAAAAGTCCAAACCAATATTTAGAGTTTACTGCCCTTGGACTTACAGATTATTATAATTCAATAGGTGTAACTAAGCATACAGAATGGAATGAAGATTATACTAAACTTGGATATGTTCAATTGGGACTATTAGACAAAGGAAAATTTAATGACAATGATGCATTCAAAGCAGCCAAACAAAAATATGGTGATTTAAACTATAGTAATTTGGCCTATGAAAAGCTAAATGCAGAAGGCTCTAAAAGTAGCCAATCATTGCCAAATAATTGGGAAACTCCATACCGATATGCACCTCTTAACATGAGCCAAACATTTAGTATTGGTAATCAATTAAAATTGTTTGGTAAACCTTTAGGTTTCTTGTTTGGGTTTAGATATGGTAGTAATAATCAATATGATTCTCTTTCTGATGCTACTAGGAAAGGTGTTGATGGGCAATTCCGAAGAACAACTACTGCTTTGATAAAACAGCAAGTAAGTAATGAAACAAATGGTTTTAATGGATTAATGAACCTGTCTTATAAGTACTCTCCAAATCATAGTATTATGCTATTATTTATGCCTAACTTCAGAGGTAGCAATAAGGTACGTACTGCTACAGACTATGCAGATTCTGCCAATATTAGGGTGGTTCAAAATCAATTTTACGAACAAAGAAAACAATTAATATATCAATTAAAATCTGAACATTATATACCAGTTATTAAATTAAAAATGGAATTAGTAGCTGGTTATACTCAAGGAAAAAGTGACGCTCCTGATTTTAAAAATATAATTGGTAGTGCAAATGGTGGAACATTTTCATTTGGTGGAGATTTAAGTAGCAGGTTATCCCGATATTATCGTGAACTTTCAGAAAATATTTTCGATTCAAAATTTGTTGGTGAATTGCCATTATTTGAAAAGCCAGGACTATCGCGCAAATTAAAGTTTGGAGCAGCATACCAACAAAACAATCGTGAATTACAACAATATAATTATAACCTTGGAATAGGTCCATATAATATTTATGCAACACCCAAGTCAAACTCAAATAAATTTTTAGGTCCTGAAGACTTTGCAATAACGCAAGTAACAGTTCAAGGCAATACATACTCTACAATGAATAAATTTTATTTTGAAGATGGGCTTTATAGCAATCATACCATTGGCAATAGTAGCGTAAAAGCAGCATTTATTTCATTAGATTATACATTGGTTCCGCGCTTACGTATAAGTGGTGGATGTCGTGTTGAGAATGCAAAAATTCTAGCCGACGTATTTAGATATGATTCATTAAAACTTGCTGATAATGACTTGCGAAGATTTCAATCTGGCGACGCATTTTATGTTCATCCAGGTATATTAAACACCACTGACTTTCTGCCAAGTGTTAATCTTATTTATAAACTCCGCAAATCAGATGAATCACCAATAAATATCAGATTAAACTATAGCAAAACCATTGCACGCCCGAGTATAAGAGAATATACAGAAACTTCAATGTTTGATTATGAATTACTTAATAACGTTTATGGAAATGCTTCACTAAAACCTGTGCATATTTCTAATTATGATATTAGAGGCGAAGCCTACTTTGCGAATGGCGATAATCTATCAGTAAGCATGTTTTATAAAAACTTCATTAACCATATTGAAATAATACAAACATCAAGCGGGTACACTTGGCAAAATGTGGATAAATCCTTTGTTCAGGGTATAGAAATTGAAGGTTCTAAGAACTTAGGTAAACATTTTGAATTTCGTTCAAATTTTACATTTGTAAAATCACAAACAAATTTTATTGCATATAACTTTTTTGTTTTTGGCGGTCAAAAAGTATTTAATGCTTTGGATACTGTTACACGAAGTATGTACGGACAAGCACCATATGTTATCAATGCAATTTTTAGTTACAAATCTGATAAGTTGGGACTTACAGCTGCTATAAGTTACAATATCCAAGGACCGCGTCTAGTAATAACTTCCTTTAATGGATATGTGCCTGATATTTATGAGATGCCAAGACAACTTATTGATATTAAGGTTTCAAAGAATTGGGGTAAACACATAGTTTCCAGTATATCTGCCATGGATATTTTAAATACGGCAATTAGACGTTCATACAAATATTCTGAAGGTTATAGTGTTGATTATGATAAATATAGATATGGAACTACTTACCAATTTTCATTAGGGTACAAATTCTAAAATATGTTACGAAAATTACACTACATAATCTTACTAATTTTTGCTTTTAGTTCTACCACAAAAGCACAATTAGAAAATGTTTTGGTAGAAACCTATTATATTAGTGATAGTTTAGATGCCACCGATAGCACCAGTAAGCCCTTGCCAATAGGTAGCACCACCTATAGAATTTTTATTAACTTAAAGCCAGGTTCCAAACTAAAAAAGGTTTATGGTGATGCTTTTCATCCCATAAAAATTATGAGTACCGATACCTTTTGGAATAACACAGATAATGGACAATCCTTCGCTTATCTTATCAATAAAAATAGATTAGGTGATAATACTGTGGCATTAGATACTTGGCTAACTTTAGGTCAGGCAACAAAACTTACACCCATACCCTATTTTGGAGTACCTAAAGTGAATGATAGAGATAGTTCAATAATTGGTGGTATTAATAATGATGGAGGTTCGCAAGGAATTGGAACTGGATTGCTTACCAACAATATACCGCAATTAGGAATACCATTAACCTTAAAAGATGGATTAGATACTATGACAGTTGGCCCTGAAAACTGGATTAGCTATGGCATTTTGGATGAATTAACGAATGATGACTCAACTATTTTTGGTTCGTTAAAACCTGGTTTGCAATTTATAAGTAATAATGCAGGCCTTCAAAATTCAGGTGTTTCTGGAGTAATAGCAGATAGTAATCAAGTATTAGTAGCACAATTAACTACCAAAGGAAAACTTACTTTTCAATTAAACGTAGAAGTAGAGTTTGTTTATGGAATAAATATGAAAACGGTTAAATATGTATCTACCCTTGATACACTTTTCCCAGATGAAGAATATTCCCCTTTTTTAACTTATCCCTTAATTTGTGGATGTAAAGACCAAAACTATTTAGAATATAGTGTTGCGTATGGTTGTAATAATCAAAATGAATGTATTACTCCTATAGTTTTGGGTTGCATGGATACAGCAGCTTGTAATTATGATAAAAAAGCAAACCTAAATGTAAAAAGTCTTTGTTGCTACCCTGGTTTTTGTAATGATAGAGACATCAATTCAATTTGTCCTGAATTACTTGCAAATAAATTTAATTGGTTTCTGTATCCAAATCCCTCTGATAATTTTATCAATTTAAAATTCACAACCTATTCCAATAATAATGTTACATACTCTATATACAATTCAGATGGTACAGTTGCACAAAGCGATAAATCATTGGGTATTGTAAATGGTACAATTGAAGAGGAAATTAATCTACAAAGTTTTAATCAAGGAATTTATTTTTTATCACTGCAAATAGATGGCAACTCATTTAGAAAAAAGTTTTCCAAAAAATAAAATGAATGAAAACTAGAATTAATAATGTAAACTTTTTAAGGCTGTTAACTATATTACTGCTAGTTAATTCGTTTAGTTCTTGCAAAAAAAAGCCAGTAATTGAATTGAAGATTGAGACTGATTCTATAATGGATATTGACAGCAATATTTACAAAACTGTAAAAATTGGCAATAAATGGTGGATGGCAGAGAACTTAAAAACTAGGAAGTATAGAAATGGAGAGTTAATCAGAACAATTCAGTTTGATGAGCAGTGGCAAAAAAAATTGCCTGCTTTCTGTAAGTATGGAAATGGTTCAAATGTTAATGGATTATTATATAATTTTTTTGCAATATCAGATACGAATGGCCTAGCACCTGTTGGTTGGCATATTGCCACTGATGCTGATTGGAAGGAATTAGAAATTTATTTGGGTATGACCAAATTGCAAGCTGACAGTACAGGTTGGAGAGGAACAAACGAAGGTGAAAAGCTTAAAAAGGAAGGCAATACCGGATGGAGCCCATTTGAAGACGTTTGGAATACTAACTCATCAGGCTTCAGTGCATTATCTGGTAGTTGCAGATTACCTAATGCAACATTTGGATACCCTGGTTTAAGTTACACTGGCTTTTGGTGGTGCAATACTGAATTGAATAATAATGAAAGTTACTACAGATATATGGATTACAAGTCCAAGAAAGTAATGCGACATTATGTAAGTAAAAATTATGGCATGAGTGTGCGTTGCGTAAAGGATTAAATACTTAAATTATTTGTATTGTAAATTATGGAGAAACTGCATAAAATATTTACCAATTTATTTGACATTAACACTATTTCAAATAAAAGGTTAATTGCTTTTGCTAACGACCATGTATCCAAAATGTTGAACATAGACGAAAAACTGTACGCTACATCTATTGAGCAAACATTACAATTGATTAAGAACCTACAAATAGAAATTGAAAATAAAAACAAAGAATCCGTTAAACTTTTATATTCAGAACTAGGACAGCAATTAACCAAAAATGTTGTTACAATAGCCTATCAAAACAATGAAAACAATACGGATATTGATTTGTTTTTTGACACTAAAATTCTACGCAAAAAAACCAGGAAAAAAACATCAAAACATACTATAAATGCATACTCTAAAATAGATGTTGAGTTGGTAGGTGAATTCGCACCAGATAGGCGTATAAGGATAATGAATAAGGGTAAAGTCAGCTTAGGTGTACAACTGTTATTAGATGGTAAAAAAGTTGGTAAAAGTTTTAAAGTCGCACCAACTAAAATACTAGATAAAATATTTTCAGATTTTTATAGCAATGCCGATGCTTTGCAAATTGCTAATTTATATAGCATTGATTGTATTTGTTTGATACAAGAAATTTCTTAAAATAATAGTAAAAAAATCGGTATTTTTCGTGTACTTAATCTTCAAATAACATTTACCAAATAGTTTTAACCATAAAATCATTTTACGTCAATAATAAGTAAATATTGATTCCGATAATTTGTACCAAAATTAATAGTATGGAAATATCTATATCTCTTATCTTACTCTACATTGCAATATTAGGTTTTACACTTTGGCGTGAAAAAGTTAGAAAAGTCAAGAACAAAAAGTTTCTCGATGAAATAAAATCAAGCAAAAAAATTAGATAATACTTTGCCTCTCGAAAAATAAAACATGCTTTACTTTCAATGAATAGTAACTGATTATACTTACTATTTGTAATTTACCCTTCAATAGTAAAATAAAAGCATAATT
>Ga0209188_1003097_pt1 | contig 11744 bp, 10 predicted proteins | sample C_130625_EF_Meta_FD_187307 | JGI IMG/M metagenome (GOLD analysis project Ga0209188, IMG submission 187307) | Freshwater microbial communities from Lake Croche, Canada to study carbon cycling - C_130625_EF_MetaG (SPAdes) (version 2) | ecosystem: Environmental > Aquatic > Freshwater > Lake...
GACCGCATCGCGATATGCGCCCAGTCCGTTGACCGCCATCGAGAACCACAACGGCAGCCCGCGCGCACGACGCGTGAGGTGATACGCGAGGTCGCTGGGGTTCAGGTCGCGCGAATCCTCATGGATGACGTCGAGATAGGACGCGTCCTGCGCATGGACACTCGCCGCCAGGCGCGGATCGCGGTAGAGCAGCGCCGCACAGTCGAATGGTGCAAACCACCACTTGTGCGGATCCATCACGATGGAGTCGGCGCGTTCGATTCCGTCATAGAGCGGACGAATCCCCGGGACAAGAAGCCCTGCGCCCCCGTATGCCCCGTCGGCGTGCAGCCACCATCCCTTGCCTTCAGCGACCTCGGCCGCAGCAGCAATATCGTCAATGATGCCGGCATTGGTTGTGCCCGCCGTCGCAACAATCGCGCACACGGCACTCGTGTCACCGGGCAAACCTTTGGCGATGGCTCGTGCATCGAGTCGTCCGTCTGCACCCGTAGGAATCACGCGGGCCTTCATGCCGGTGATCATCAACGTCTGGGCAATGGATGAGTGCGCCTGGTCGCTCACGACGACCTCGGGAATCGCGTCTGGCGCGATGAGGCCCGTGCGTCTCGCGTGCTCGCGCGCCACGACCAATGCCGACAGGTTGCCAGCGGAGCCACCGGACACGAACACGCCGCCGGATGTCTGCGGCAGCCCCGCGACATCGCCAAGAACGCGAAGGGCCTGTTCTTCGGCCATCACGGCTCCCGCGGCTTCAAGCCACGAGATTCCCTGCAGTGATGCGGCCGAGACCATCATGTCGAACAGCAGCGCGGCCTTTGTCGGAGCGGAGGGAATGAAGGCGAACATGCGGGGACTGTCCGCTGAGAGCACCGTGGGCGCCAGATGGTTGAGGTAGATGTCGAGAACCTCGTCGGCCGGACGGCCCTGCTCGGTGATCAACCCGCCAAGCACGGCAGCGAGTTGCGCGCGGTCGGCCAGCGCATCCAGTGGGACCTCAGGGTCCAGCAGACGCTCTGCCACCGCGTCGAGCAGTAACTGCGTGAGCTCCGGAGCCGGTCGATGCATGCGCGTGGGGTCGGCCATGTGCTTGAGAGTAGTGGCGGTCTGTCCCAACGATCGGGCGTGCTGTGCCACAGTGACGCCATGCCTACCCGTCACATCGTCGCGTCGAGCGGCGGCTTCCTTCCAACCGATCGCTGGGGTGTCGTGCGCCCGGGTGGAGTCTTCCTTCGCGCCGTAGAACTCAGCCGAGCCGAACGCCCCCGCGTGTGCCTGCTCATGACGGCCTCCGGCGATGCGGCGTCCTATCTCGCGATGACGTACGCGGCCCTGACGGATGCCGGCTGCGACGTGGATCATCTGGCCCTGTTTCCGCAACCCAATCGACCCGTCGATGAGGCAATCGGTCGCGCCGATGTGATCTGGGTCGGCGGTGGCAGTGTGGCCAATCTGCTCGCCCTCTGGCGACTGCACGGCGTCGACGAAGCCATGCGAGAAGCCTGGGAGCGCGGCACGGTGCTGGCCGGCGTGAGTGCTGGCTCAATCTGCTGGCACGTCGGCGGGCCTACCGATTCCTTCGGTCCCACACTCCAACCGGTGACCAACGGTCTGGGTCTTCTCCCCTACGGCAATGGAGTGCACTACGACTCCGAAGCGCAGCGTCGACCTCTTGTGCACGAACTTGTGGGCCGCGGTGTTCTGCCACTGACGTTCGCCACCGACGACCGGGTGGCGATCCGCTACGAGGGCACAGAGCCGATCGAGGTCATCCGCGATGCCGACGACGTACCCGGACCAGCGGCCTACCGCGTCGAGTTGGTCGACGGATCAGTCGTCGAGACGCGGCTCGAGGTCGGCCGCATTCCCAGTACATAGGTCACGGCACCGCAGACCACTGCCACAAGGATCACACTTGGCCACGTACCTATGACGTGACCGAGTGGATGCGAAGCAGCAAACGCGAAGATGTACACCGCCGCGATCACTATCGTGCGCCAAGGACCGGCGATCGGCCACAATCGACGAGCGCACCATGCTCCGCCTGCCAACAGCACGATGCCACCGAGCCACCGCACACCGGTGACCGTCGCCACGCCGAAACCGAGCACCAGTACAGCGGCCAAGATCAGTGCAGTCATCAGCCGCTGCGCACGGGACGCCCGTCGAGAACTCATGCCCGGCAGGCTACCCGTGGGCCGTTGCTAGACCGCCACGAGAGCGGCGCGCGCCTCTGCTTCGAGTACGACCGGCTGTAGCGAACCGATGGCGGCGGTGAGTTGTCCGTCCCAGTGACCCGCACGCACGCACCACATCACTGTTTCGCGTGCTTCCTCAACCTGGATGCGTTGCTCCGCGGTCGCATGCCCGCCTAGGCGCATCAATACTCGCTCACTGGCCGTGACCCACGTTTCGGCAAGGCGCAGGTGCTGCACGAGTTTGGTGAGTTCGCGCACCTCGTCTTTGGCCCCGGGATCCGAAGGTGCGAGGTCGTGCAACACACCATCGACTGATTCAAGGGCGTGCAGAAAGTCGGCGATGACCGGCGGATGCGCGCACGAATGGCGCAGATCATGCTGCAGATTCTCGAACTCTGACCGCACGTGGGCCTTGGCTGCGAAGAATCGATGATCACTGCGATGGGGAACTTTTTTCTTCGCGATCCGGCTCAGTCGATTGCGGGTTCTTCCCGGTGCATCTGCGCTCATGGCGCTCCCTAGTGGACGGTCCCTCGAGGGGTCCCCGGGGACGATTGAACCAACGGGCATTGTCATTGTGCTCCTGTCTCCCCCGGGAGGGAAGGCACTCGCCGAGATCAGGCGGGCAATTGCTCGCTCTGCTCACTCTGCTCACTTTGCTCACGGATTTCCCGGTCCAGCCGTGACGAGCGCCGCTCTTCGTCGCCGAACCACTCCACGGCGGCCACCATCATCCAGCCCGAATCCACGACCATGACGAGCGCCCACATGAGGCCACCCGCGAGCTGCTGGTCAGGGATCGGCGCAAGGCCGAAGGGCCTGACCTGGTCATAGAAGGGGTACAGCGGGCGGGAGGCGAAAAAGAGCACCGCGCCCACGATGGCTTCGGGCACCATCATCGCGCCAAGAGACACCAGTCGGAATGCCGGACTGGGGCGACGGGGCTGCAGATTGGCGCCGATCAGCGGGAGGTAAAAGAGGAGAGCCACCACTAGATAGAGGGGCTGTTCGATGAAGGTGTCCGCGTCGTGGTTGCGTAGGGCCCACTCATAGAAGGGTGAGAAGTGCGTGCCCAGGAGCACCAGCGCGAAAAGTGCCCACGTGAAGTACGGGTTGAGCAACCAGCGGACCCCTCGACTGCGCAGGAGCGGCAGCACGATGCGCCGGCGGGTGGCGCCCGAACTTGCCCGAAACCACAGCGTGATCGGGTTCCCGAGCACTAAGAGTGGGGCTGCGGCCATCATGACGATGAGGTGCTGGGACATGTGTGCCCAGAAGAAGGTGTGCGACCACGCGGCCAGCGGCCCTAGGTAGGCGATGGCCAACAACACAAGGCCAGCAAGGAAACACCAGGTGTTGCGGCGGGGCCAGCGCGGGCCGCTCTGCGCGCTCGCGCGGACGCCCCAGAGATAGGCCAGTCCGATCGCGAAAAGATTCACGAAGGTGAAGACGTCGAGAGTCCACCGATCGGCGAAAACACCCAGAGTTCCGCTCATCAGCCCTCACATTTGATGACTCGCCGGTGATTCAAAAAAAGTGGATTTCCTGTCGAGAGCCACGATAGTGTCCGCGCGTCGGAGGAGGACCATGACTCACAACGTGGACGAACGTCCCGCACTCGTTGCCAAGGGCAGCGGCGCCACTAGGTTTATCGGCACCCTCATCACGGTGGCCATTGCCATCATCGTGGTGGGCGGATCGGCGTGGCTGATCCATCTAAACGAGCCGCAACCGGCCACCAAGGTCGCTCAGGCAGCCGGCACCATGAAGACCCCTCAGGGTGACCTCCCCCACTACACCCTCGACCTCTCGGTCTATCCCAACGCCAACACGGCTGACTGCGCAGGCGGCCCCACCCTCGGCGACACCATTCCGGGGCCGGTCACTGGCATCGGGCAGATCAAAGCCCAGAAGTGTCCCCCGTTCTGGTGGGACTCCACGAGCCTTCAGTTGCCGGCACACTCGGCGATCACCGTCACTGTGCATCAGTACGACGGGTCGACGCAGGTCAACGCCAACTACTTCGCCGATGTCCACGGCACAATCGACGGCAAGGCGACCTACAACGGCGAGGCCAAGACGGGCATCAACCCCGCCGACGTCGCCCACACGTTCACCATCCACCAGTACCCACAGGGCGGCCAGCCCTACTTCTTCGTGAGCGTGCCGATGCTGGCACAGCCCAGTACCGCGAAGCCGGCGGCCAACAGCAACTACCCCGCCCCCGTTGATGTGGTGTTCACCTTCGTCACCGGTGACCCGGGCAGCTACATCTGGAACTGCGAAGACCCATGCGGCAACGCCTACCAGGGCTTCGGCGGCGTCATGATGCAGCGCGGCTGGATGGCCGGAACGGTGGAGGTCGTCTGATGTCCATGACCAACGCACCCGAAGTCGAGCAGCCCGAGGAACCCACCAACCGGCCGGCGCCCAGCTACCGCATCCGCGAGTGGCTGTCGCGCCCGTACGCACGGCACTTCCTGGTGCTCTTCATCATCTTCACCGTCGTCATCATGCCGTCGGCATGGCTGGTTCTTCACTTCATGAACCAGTCGGGCGGACCCGCCTCCGCGATCATGGGTGAGATCGAGAAGACGATCTTTGTCTTCACTTTTGTCTCGGCGCCACTCATGGCCATGGCACTTGCGATTCTGCTCTACAGCCTGCTTGGGCGAGACTGGGGCGGCAAGGTGCACGGCGAAGAGCCGCCGATGCAGGAGAGCCCCGCGATCCGAACCAACGGCACCGCAGTGATCCTGTGGATCGCTGCCACCTCACTCCTCGCGGGCTTCCTTGTGATCTGGGGAATGATGGAATTGGCAACCATCACTGCCAACTCGTATGGGTCCACTGCACCGAACCAGCAGCCCAGCGACGTGAAGCCGATCGACATCAACGTCACCGGAGCCCAGTGGGTCTGGAATTTCCAGTACCCCGATCAACAGGGCATCCAGTCGGACACCCTGGTGGTGCCCGTCAACACCCCGCTGTACTTCAACGTCACCTCAGTCGACGTGATCCACAGCTTCTGGGTCGTGGAGCTGGGCATCAAGATCGACGCCAATCCGGGTGCCGTCACCAACACCGGTGTCACGCCTACCAAGTTGGGCACCTTCAATATCCGTTGCGCAGAACTGTGCGGTATGCACCACGCATACATGCAGACCAAAATCCAAGTGGTGAGCCAGGCTGATTACGAAAACTGGGTCCGTGTGATGGGTGGAGCGAAGACCTCATGAGCGTTATGACCAAGGACATTCACGAGCAGACGGCCGTTCCCCAGCCCAAGCAGCACGGTAAGCCCGGTGGCTTCCTGCGGCACACCAACATCTTCACCGGCGTGATCACCGGCCTCGTGCTGGCCATCATCACGTTTGCCATCGGCAGCAAGATCGTGCCGTGGGGCAACCAGAACGTCGACTTCAACCAGATCGGGTTCCAAGCCCTCATCGGCGTCACCTACATCGCATGGGTCATCGGCTTCATGGCCGGCATCGGTGCCTTCGCAGGCCCGATTCGCTGGGTCCTGGGCCACGACCTCACCCACGCCGACGCTGAGTACATGGCCGGCAAGGGACAGGGCAAGTTCCGCTACTGGAAGTACACGACCGACCACAAGGTCGTGGGCATCCAGTACTTGATCATGACCTTGGTGCTGTTCGGCCTAGGCGGTTTCCTCGCCATGCTGATCCGCACCGAGCTCGGCATTACGTGGGCCGAGGTCTTCACGCCGAACTTCTACAACTCCATCATCGGCACCCACGGCATCGTCATGATCATCGCGATGATCATCGTGGTCGCCGGCCCACTCGGAAACTTCATCATGCCGATCATGATCGGCGCTCGCGACATGGCGTTCCCCCGCCTCAACGCCCTGTCGTTCTGGCTGCTCTTCGCCGCCGTACCTCCCCTGGTCAGCAATCTGCTGCTCGGCGGCATCCGTGACGGATGGACCGTCTACGAGCCACTTGGCAGCCAGTCACCCGTGGGCATGATCGGCTACCAGATCTGCATCATCGTCTTCGCGTTCTCTACCGGCATCGCGAGCGTCAACCTCATCACGACCGCCCTGACCATGCGCGCTCGCGGCATGTCGTGGAACCGGGTGCCGATCTTCGTCATCGGCATCATCTCGGCAGCCATCATGGGCTTGGTCTGGTTCCCGATGTTCCAGTACTCGCAGATCCTCGCCCTGAGCGATCGCATGCTTGCCACCTCGTTCTTCAACCCGCTCATGGGTGGCAGCGTCTGGCTGTACGAAAACCTCTTCTGGCTTCTGGGCCATCCCGAGGTCTACGTGGTTGTGATCCCCGGCACGGCGGCCCTCATTGAGCTGATGACGGTGTTCCTACGCAAGCCTCTCTTCTCGTACAAGATGGCTATCGCTGGCTTCGCAGGTATCACGGGTATCAGCGCCATCGTGTGGGTCCACCACATGTACATGACCGGGTGGGCGCCGTCCGCTGGCTATCCCTTCATGCTCTCCACGGAGCTCATCTCGATTCCGTTCGGCTTCCTGGTACTCGTCATGCTTGGCACGATGTGGCGCGGCAAGCCGTGGACCCGCCTGCCCATGATGTGCGTGTACGCGGTCATCTGGAACAAGATCATTGGTGGCATCACGGGTGTTTACCTGTCCGACGTGCCGGTCGACCAGTACATGCACGGCAGCATGTTCGTCGTGGCGCACTTCCACTTCATGCTCATGGGAGCAGGCCTGTTCGCGGCCATCGGTGCGATCTCGTACTGGTTCCCGAAGATGACCGGGCGCATGCTCAACGAGCGCATCGCCTCCATCGGCTTCTGGGTAGCGTTCTTCGCCTTCCAGCTGACCTTCATGTCGATGTTCGTCGCCGGTCTGCAGGGCATGCCACGTCGCGTGCTGCAGTTCGACAATGCCTTCAACATCTCCAACTGGCTGTCGACCATCGGTGCCTACTGCATCGGGATCGGCATGGTCATCTTCCTGTTCGCCATCATCACCTCCTGGCGCAACGGCAAGCCGGCCCCGGCCAACCCGTGGGGTGCCAAGACCCTCGAATGGCAGACCAGCACGCCGGTGCCGCTGGAGAACTTCCCCGTCCTCCCCGTGGTCACGTCCGATCCCTACGGATACGGCGTGCCAGATCCTTACGAGTCCGTTGAGAAGAAGATGGCCGAAGCAGACCAGCCGGTTGGAGCAGGTGCGCGATGAGCACAACAGTCGAAAGTCCACGCTCGGCCACCACCGGCGAACCGGTGAGCACCGTTGCCCGTCGCAACAGGCTCGGCATCTGGCTGTGCATCATCTCCGATGCCACCGGCACCGTGGCACTGCTCATTTCGTACACCTACCTGTGGTCGCTCAACGTCAACAACCAGTGGGCGCCCCCGAAGAACGCCTGGGCCGACGCGTGGCCCTTCTGGGCGATCGTGGCGGGCATCGTGGTGTCAACGGCTCTCATCTGGTGGGGCATCGCCGGTATCGCCAAGGGGCACAAGGGTCGCTTGGCTGGGGCTGCCGTGCTCGCCAGCCTGATCCTGATAGCCACTTTCGTGGGTCAGATCGTGCAGCTGTCGACCTTCCCCTTCGGCCCGTCAGACGGCGCCTACGCGAGCGCCACCTTCTGGCTGTGTCTTGCCACGGCATTCCACCTGGCGATGCTTGGCCTGCTGGTGCTGGCCGTGTCGATCCGGACGGGCAAGGGACTCATCTCCCCTGACAACCACTCGCACGCACGCCTCGTGGCGATGTACATGACGTGGGTATGTATCTCGGCGGCACTCGGCGCGCTGGTGGCCACCACGATGCTGGCCAGCCCGAACACTCAGATGCCGCTGTTCGGTACGTTCACCGGGTGATCTTGCGCCCCGCACTGACTCTGGGGGCGCGACTGTGGTGGGGGCTTCTTCCGCTCGTTGTCCTTGCCTGGAGTCTGGGCATGCTCGCAGCCACCGGACTCCCCGGCCTGCCGCAAGCGCCCGCCTGGGTTGAGTGGGCATTGCCGCTCACACGCTTCGCGCGCGATGTCGCGTCGATGCTGACCCTCGGCCTGGTGGTGGTCGGGTTCATGGCCACGTGGGGCCGAGCTCGTGTGTGGGCGATGACATGGTCTGGCCTGTGGCTTGCTGTCCTGTGTGTGCAATACCTGCTGACTCTGGCCGATGTGCGTGCACAAGGACTTGCCGACGTCACTGCGGGCGTGCTGCCCACCTTGACCGGTGATGCCATCGGTTGGTCGTTCTCATTGCAGGCCGTGGCCGTCCTGCTTGCGCTCGTCCTGTTGGCCGCCTGGCGTACTCGTTCGGGCTCCATCGCGACCGCCGTTGTGGTGGCACTGGGCTGCGCGGCTCCCGCGGCAATCTCGCATGCGGGGCATTCGCACCTGGCGGCCTCCATCAGCATCGCCATTCACATCGTTGCCGTGTCCCTGTGGGTAGGGGGCCTCGCGACTGTGCTCGTCATCGCCGTTACGACGCGGAGCACGACCGCACTCCCCCGGTTCAGCACGATGGCGCTGTGGTGCGTCGTCATCGTCGCCGAGACCGGACTGCTCAACGCGTCGCTCCTACTGCCAACCCCGTGGTCGTTCCTCGGGACTGAGTACGGGGCACTCGTCCTGGCCAAGGCGGTACTGCTCGGGCTGCTCGTGCGCTGGGGGTGGCGTCAGCGCCAATCCCTCGGCAGCACGTCGTCACTCGCCCGTTTCTCAGGGCTGGAGTTCATCATCATGGGCTCGGCCATTGCTGCCTCCATCGTGCTTGCGCGCTTGGGTCCGCCCGTCCTCGCACCGCGCTCCTTGAATCCGCTCGCCGTGGCAGCGCTCGCCCTAGGCGCTCCCCTTCTTCTGTCTCGTTTGCCGTGGCGACCTCGGGTCATCACGCGATTGGCAGCGCTACCGGAGGTCGTGGTTATCGTGCTGGTGATGGTGGTGGCGCTCGCGTTCATCGTGTCCAACGCCGCCGCACCTCTCACCGTGAAGCAGATCTTCCTGTCCCCTGCCTCGGTGCTCATCCCGATGCTCGTCGCGTTGGCACTTCTGGCCGCAGGGTGGTTGTGGGCCTGCACGAGTCGCGGCTGGCCCGCAGCCGGCATCGCCGTCGCCGGCTGGGTGCTCGTTGTCACTGTCGCCCAGATGAGAGCCGGGGTGCCGGACTGGCGTTGGACTTGGGTGGCCGTGCTGATCGGCATTGGCTGCATTCTGACCACCGCCCCGATCCGTTCACGCCTGCCAGTCATGGGACGCTAGGGCCGCCATGAACAATTCCGACCAGCCACCGGCACCCGAGCCAGCGCGGCCCCGCAGTCGTATGCGCGACCTATGGCAGCTCGACATTCCGTTGGTCTTCGGCCTGGCACTGTGCACGTTCTTGACGATCGTGGAGGCACGTCGCGCGGGCGAAGGATTCTGGCGGGCATGGGTCTACACGTTTGAATGGCCGCTCATCGGCGCATTCATTATCTGGATCTGGTGGCGCTACAAGCACGAGGGACAACTCACCAAGGGCATGATCCGCCGCTGGCGTCAACGCGTCGACCGTTACGAGCGTGAGGCCCGCGACGCCGATTCATCTGACGACCCGGGCCTGACCGCATGGCGCCAACAGGTGGCCGATCTCGAGCGCGAGCGCGGACTCGATTCGTAGCTCACTACACCGCCTCGTGAAGTGGCCGACCCTTCCACGTGGTGCTGCCGCGGCGGCGACGCAGCAGCGACGCAACCGTCAACGTTGCGAAGGCGCCTATCGATGCAGGCATGGCTAAGGCGTCGGGCCACACACGTTCACCTGTGCGTTGAGCGACCATGACTCGGCCCGCGACAGCAGATGCGTAACCGACACTGCCCCATACGCGCGTCACCCGGTCACGCGCGACGACGGCTGCAACCGGTGGCAGGACATAGATGAGCACCATCGCGGCCACGCCCCCCGCCGCGCCAGCGGTAGATCCGAAAACCGACCAGAGGGATTTGGTGTAGCCGTCATAGACCTCCGCCGCACCGTCATACATGCGGCAGGTAGCCAGGTCACTGCCGTGGACGGGAATGCCGTGGAACCCTGCGCGCTTGAGCGAACGCAGCACTTCCACGTCTTCGACAACGTGACCCTTGACCGACTCATGGCCACCCGCGCTGTAATAGGCCACAGCATCGATCACGAGGAACTGCCCGATGGCCGCCGCGAACGCGGGATGTCGAGTCTCGGCAAGCACCATCGGAAGCGTTGCCATCCACGACCAGTTCACCAGCGGCTGTGTGAGCCTCTCCAACGGCGATTCGGCCGCCTGCCTCGGGTATGGCGACACGAGCTGCGTGCCGGACTCCCGCAGCAGGCTCACGCTGGCCGCAATGGCATGCGGTGCGAGGACGACATCCGCGTCGACGAATACCAGCACAGATCCGTTGGCCTCTGCGGCAAGTCGATGGCAGGCCCAAGGTTTGCCGAGCCACCCCTGAGGGGGATCCACGTCATCCGCGTCGAGGAGCTTGACTCGCGGATCCGTCCCGACGACATTTCGCACGACATCGGCTGTGCCGTCGGTGGAGCCGTCATCGAGGACGATGATCTCGAGCTCGTCTACGCCTTCTTGGGCGAGCAGGGCTTCCAGGCAGGGTGTCACCCGGTGGGCCTCGTTACGCAGGGGCAACAGGACCGAGACACGCTCCGCGAGACGACGATCCGGCCTCCGCGGCGTCTTGATCCGGGTGAGATTGATGGCGACCTGAGCGGTAAGAACGGCCGAGGCAAGCGCCCCAGCGGTGACAACCGCCCGCCCGACCTTCATCCCCACGGGCACGGGAGATTACCCCCGGCGTCACTCCCCCGCCACAACTTTCCGCGGATTCTCAGGCAGAGCGCGGCAACCCGGCGGTCGGCGGGTACAGGGAGTACGAGGGGAAGTTGCCGAAGATGGTTTCGGTCGATCCATCGGCCGGCTCAGTGACCGCCTGAACGAGCAGGTCGCCTCCGACGAACGCTCCCTTCCAGGAAGCGCCCTTGCCACCGAAGATTTCTTCGCGATCTCCGCGCGAGCGTGGCGCATTGATGCCGACCTTGAACGCCTGCAATTCCTCGCCGACCCGGTGGGCAAGATTGTCATCGTCGGTGGCGATAGAGGCCACGAGAGAACCGTTGCTGGCATTCATTGCCGCGATGAACTCGGCCTCGGAATCCACGATGACGATCGAGTCGAGAGGACCGAAAGGCTCGCTGTGATGCAGCGCCCACGACGTCGGCGGCTGCAGGATGCAGGCCGGTGCCACGTACGCGAACTTGTCCTGATGGTCGAGGAAACGTCCGTCATGAAGCGTGCGGTGCACGATCGGGATTCCGCCAGTGCGCACTCCCTTGTCGAAGTGGTCGCGCAGCTCTGTTGCCTTGTCTGCACTGATCACCGGACCGAAGTCGAGCTCGGGGAACGGATCCTCAGCCCTTTCCACCGCGAGCGGATTTCCGAACTTGAGACTGTCGACGACGGGCAGGTACGTCGCCAGGAAGTCGGCGAACTGGCTGCGCTGTACGACGTAACGCGGGTACGCGGTGCACCTCTGCTTGCCGTATTCGAAG
>Ga0209188_1003100_pt1 | contig 11741 bp, 7 predicted proteins | sample C_130625_EF_Meta_FD_187307 | JGI IMG/M metagenome (GOLD analysis project Ga0209188, IMG submission 187307) | Freshwater microbial communities from Lake Croche, Canada to study carbon cycling - C_130625_EF_MetaG (SPAdes) (version 2) | ecosystem: Environmental > Aquatic > Freshwater > Lake | place...
TAAACTTAGGCTTTTATAATGCAGATGAATACAAAGCTGAAATAGTTTACTGGAACATAACTTAATTATTAAGTCTTTATACGGACTGAACTGCAACAATAGTTAATGAAACTGTATTTGAGAAATGGTTAAGAAAATAATATTATCAAATAAAAATTAAGTAATTTCAGGAAATTCTGATTCAAATTCTAGTTTAGCCACTAAAACCGTATTGGCTAATTCGTTAACAGGTAAATGCGTTAATCTTAAATAGCGCCCCTGATTTTCATATTCACTAGGTACTGTGTTTATAGAAAACCTAATTTGCTCGCCTGTATTTAAAAGGATAGCAGATCTAGGCAAATTAACAATTGGCTTTAATTTAACAACATTACCGCGGGGCTCATTAAAGAGTATTACATATAAAATATTTCTTTTTTGCGTAATAAGTATTTCTCTATTAAGAGAAAGATGTGATGCAGGCTTTGTATTAATAAAAGCTTCTTTAACTGATGTATACCATTTTCCTATACGTTTAATAAAATCGCTAGAAATATCTGAAAAAGTGCCATCAGGCTTTGGTCCTATGTTTAACAAATAATTAGCATCACGTGCGAGGTAGCGGGATATACTGCTAAAAATTAAGCGATCTGAATAGTAATCTTCATCAATTCTATATCCCCAGCTCTCCATACCTATTGATTGGCAAGCTTCTGTTCTTTTAGAAAAAGATAGCATGCTCATATTATCCTTTGTAAAATCCCTTTCAGGTGTACCGAAGTCACCCGAATCAAATCCACGATCATTAATCACTGCATTGGGTTGTAATTTACGAATCAATGCGTTTATAGAAGGGTCAACGTGCTTATCCACATTCATATCCCACCAAAAACCGCTAATCATACCGTAATTACTACATAATTCCGTTACTTGGGATACTACATAGCGAAGATATTTTGCGTAATCAGGTGAATCGCTTTTTTGTATTGGTAGCTCATGCGACCTTCCTTGATTTGGATAATTAGGGTGGTTCCAATCTACTACCGAATAATAAACGCATAGAGGAAAATTACGCTTATGACATGCCTGGGCAAGCTCAAGCAAGATGTCTCTACCAAAGGGTGTGTTAGTACAATTAAATTCAGTCTGTTTTGTTCCAAAAAGACAAAAACCATCATGGTGCTTTGCAGTAAAGCAAATATAACGCATCCCCGCTGCCTCTGCATAATCTATCCATTTATTAGCATCAAAATAAATGGGATTCCAACGATTGACTAATTTAACGTACTCATATCGCGGAATACGACGACGCCACTGATCCTGCTCATGCCAACCATCAATTGAGTATAGTCCCCAATGTATGAACATTCCGAAACGATTGTTGAACCACCAATCACGACCATCACCAAAACGTGTAGCTAATTTAGGTAAAGTTGTATGCGATATACCCTGAGCTTCAAACGATAGGTCTTCCTGTATTTTTGATTCCGCAATCTGTGTTGCAGCGAGAAAAGAAAGAGAACTTTGAATGAAATTTCGTCGATTCATGTAATTATTAATATTTAAAAACTAATTATGATTTTCTAAAAGTAAGAGAAAAAATAAACTGATTGTTGTAATTAAGAAAAAATACAGTTTTGCTCTAACGCGTATTGACCTATTACTTTTAGTAAGTATTTGTTATCAATATGAGAAAAATACCCCTGGTAGTAATAAGTTTAGTTAGTTATTTATCCGCCGGCTTATATTCAGCTCAGTTACCCGATTCATGGAAGCCTACTCCACCTTTAGTCACGATCAACGAAAAAGGAATTCCCTCAGATGCAATTATTCTTTTTGACGGTTCAAATTTAGACGCTTGGTGTTCAGTGAAATCTCCTACTCAGCCGGCCTCTTGGAAAATCATTGATAACACATTAGTAGTACAACCTAACTCCGGGGATATCTGTACAAAACTACCACATAAAGATATACAACTTCATATAGAATTTTGTGAACCAAGTGTGGTTTTAGGCTCAGGACAAGGAAGAGGAAATAGTGGTATCAAGTTTATGGGTATGTATGAACTTCAAGTTTTAGATTCCTACAATAATCCTACCTATGTTAATGGCCAAGCTGGAGCCGTCTACCTTGAACACGCTCCATTGGTTAATGCAGCAAAGAAGCCAGGTGAATGGCAAGTATACGAAGTTGTATGGATAGCACCTAGGTTTAATTCAGATGGCACTTTATCTAAGCCTGCGAGAATGACAGTTTTCCACAATGGAGTACTCGTACAACATGACTTCGCACTTCTTGGTCCTACTGGTATGAAAAATCCACATTACACGGCACATCCTGAGAGCCTACCACTTAAACTACAAGATCACCATAATCCAGTAGCTTTTAGAAATATTTGGCTTCGCGATCTTGAGAAAACAGAGTAGTCCCTAATCTTGATTTTTGAGTAGACTTAGTAACTACTGTAATTTTAGGTAGTCTTTTAATGATGAATTTATATCTGTAAGTTTATCACTTAGAATAGATAAAGTTGTAGTTATTTTCACACTAGGCCCACCTTGAACTCCTGGCCTTGTATGACCGATCTTAGCCATCCAAAAGTTAAACATTAATATAGACCTATCGTGTATCAATTTTCTAATTTTACTACCATTGGAGGTAAATAAATCTTCCGACGACGAAACATCTTTCATTTTAGCACCAAATCCTTGAACTATTATTTCATGCGCCATTATCCAGTGTCCATTACGATCAGGATGTACTCCGTCTTTTGCGAAATTAAAACTTGGTTTTACTAAACGGTTATCGATGAGTGCTTTTTTCATAGGCGTATGAATATCTACAATATTCCAATTGTACGACCTTGTTTGAATTAGCCAGTCGGTGAATCGTTGTATATTTTCGTCCTGAAACCTTAATTTAAGATTATCTTTTGAATCGTGTACTGGTGGTGTACAAATAATTACATACTTTACTCCAAAATTAAGACAGTCATTTCTTATCCGTGTAATAGCATCTGAAAAACGATTAGTACCAATATCGCTTTGAGGTAAGCTGCCTGCGTCATTCATTCCGTAACACATAATAACCATATCAGGCTTTGTAGCTTTCAATACTCTATTCAAGCGCTCGCCAATAAATGGTCGTGGAAAACCATATTTCTTTAAATGTTGTAGATTTTCATCAGGTGTCAAATATGTTGCTGTTTCGCTGCTCAGTCCAAGATTGAGCACTTCAATATTAAACCCATTAGCTATAAGCCAACATTCAAAATCGACAACATAATCACCGCTTTGGGTTATACTATCTCCAAGAAAAACAATGCGTTTAACATCATGAAGACGTTCAGAGCAGATTTTTGATGGGATAATATCAGTATTTATTTTTTCTGATGCGTGTAAAAATATAAAAGAAAAAACAAAAACGATACTATAAATTATAAGATAAATACTTTTCACTTTTGAATACTAGAATATATTAAATTTTTAGCTTTAAAGTATACCTCTTACTACAGACAAGGGAGTGCAAACCTAACTTAATAAATTCATCGAGCTGTTTGATCAAAGCTCACGCATACGACTTATCTCTGTACGTATGGTAGTTTTGTGCGATAAAAAATAGCATCAATATCCTATATAGCCCAGAGAGTGTTTTAGGAAATTTGATTCTTACGTACCTCGTAATATGGCATCTATAAGCTAAACTATTTCCAAAAATATTTACTCTTTTATTGTAAGTTTAGTTAAAAGCGTACTATTGCTGAAAGTTTATAAGTACGACCTAGCTGCCAGTTTGCTCCATAAAAAGTTTCGTCATCTTTAAGATTCTGTAAATTAAGTTTAAGTTCAGTAGAATATTTACCAAATTTAACTCTGTAACCTAAAGCCATGTCAAAGAGACTATGGGAAGGAACCTTCCAATCAGTTACTGTAGCAACACCCGTTGAAGTACTAACCGCAACAATTTCTGCCTGTCGTGAGCCCAGGTACTTTGCACCTAAAAGTATCCATAGGTTATTTAAAATACCAGAACGAACATCATATCTAATAAATCCTGACCCTGTGTACTTAGAAATATCGTTCGACGGTCTGCCTAAGTACTTACTTGAGCTACCACCATTAGCTACGTACTGTTGTTGAGCAGCTAAATAAGTTGGGTTTGGATTATTTGGTGTAACAAAAGGATCTATCGCCACTACGATTGCATCATTCTCTGATATACCGAAATTGAAGCGAAGATTTTTAACCGGTATGTAGTCAACTTTTAGATCAAATCCTTTTGAATTAGTACTTGTTTTAACGAATGATCCGAAACCAGAAGTAAGCGTTGCGCCTGAACCAGCAGCAGTAACTAGATTTTGAATGGCGCCAGCATAGTTGATAGGTCTATCCTTATCTTGCATTTTAAAAGCTGCTAGATTAAATAATAATTTATTATTCAATACATCAAGTTTAATTCCAGCCTCAGAATTTGTAACTTGTGCTGCGTTTAATGGTACACCATTGCCATCATATCCAGAGTATGATGGACCGGGATCAAGGGCACTCATGGCATTTACATAAAGTCTTATATTTGAATTAGGCATCCAAATAATCGTAGCGCTAGGTGCAGTATTTCTAACGGGCTGCGGACGACGAATGCCTGATGGCGTTCCTGAAGGACTACCCGCAGGAGCAGCTTTATTCCATAAAAAATTACCTGCTGTATCGTAGACGTTACCTGCACGATCATTACGTGTATCAAATAATCCTATAATTGTTGATATTTTGTCATTAAAAAAACTACTTTGTAAATTAGCATATAAATTTCTATCCCAAAACAATGAAGTTACATATGAAGCATTAGTTCCATTTGCTGCTGCTGGACCTTGTGGAAATTGATTTATGTTAGATGGATTCCAGTGCTGAACAGATGAATAGTCTGTTGGACTACGAAATCTTGATAGAATTACACTGGCAGGTAAGGCTTCCCATGCTTTAGTTATAGCATCATTTGGTGATCCAGTATTTCCGTAGTAGAAATTATCATTAGGAGCATTGTTACCAGAGCGTAGTGGACCATAACTTATACCTGTAATAAGACGGTTACTAACAGATCCTAATTTAAATGCATAATAGAGTTCCGACTTCCAAGTTGGACGTACTGTTCTAGCTGACAATGTAATATTGTTAGGTCTAATGTCGAGTAACTGAGGTTGAGCGGTTCCATAAGCAGGTCTAAGCAAAGATAGAAATCGTGGATCTGTCCTTATAGACATTGGAATTGAACTGTCATTTGCGTTACGAAGCGCAATATTCCATCCCTGTTCATGAACTTTAATATCTTCAGAGCTAAACCCACCCCACCACTGTAAGTTTTCGGAAAACATGTAATCTACACGATACGTAGTAACGTAGTCACGTTCATGTCTATACGTATCCGGACCATCAAACCGAAAATCACGCTGACTTGGTGTTGTTAAAACTGGACTACCTGGACGGCCCGGTATAAGCGTGCCGTACGGAGTGCCGTTTGGATTTAACGCAGTATCAGACAAAAAAAACGTACTAAAATCATTACGCTGATTAAAACGAGATTCAATACTGGCGAGTATCCTAAGTTTATCACCAAAATTAGCCGTCAATGTAGGAACCATTACAAAATTACTAATCTTATAGTACATCCAAGTACTTTTTTGGTCCTGATAAGCTAAAGGTAGCGCAAAACCAAAATTCTTTAAATATGGCAAAGGCGTTGTAAAAGATAACTCCTCTCGTTTTAAACCAAATGAACCAATTGTACTACTTGCATAAACTCTTGGGTGACTGCTGGCAGTAACACTAGTTACATTAACTACACCACCCGTACCATTTTGTCCGTAAAGCGCCCCACCTGGACCTTTTATTATATCTAATTGGTTAATAGTTATTGGATCAACTGGTACAAACCTTGCAAAACCATCTTTCTTAGTAGCTGCAGATATTCCTCTGATAAGTAATGTTGAATTTTCAGGATTTCCGGTAGAAGAACCAGCCGATGTAGTATTGTCGAGTTGTACTCCACTTACATACTCAAGTACATCACGTACATTGCTAGCACCTATATCACGCATGAAAGCAGGTGTGATAACCTCTATATCCATTGGCAAATTTTTTACAGGTGTGTTGTAGCGTGTACCAGTCGTAGTATTCGCAGCTCTATATTCATCTTGATCAGCAGCTACTACTTGAAAAACGTTTAAATGCGTAATCTCATCTGTTTTCTTTTCATCCACAGGTTGAGGATTTGAGGTTAGTGTTTGCGAGCTAAGCGATAACGCACTTAACAAAAAAATTTGGGTAGATAGTAGTAATTTCGAATTCATATAGCGCTGGTTCTATAAGTTAGAGCTGTCATTAGACGACATCTTAAAAAGGGTACTAGACTAGGGGTATACTAAATACTGAAATTTACTGAAGACTTAGCAAAATAATAATTACTTTAATCGTAAAGTAAAAATAACATATAAACGTATTTTCATTAAATATAAGTATTTAAAAAAACTCTTATTCCTAAGAAATAAAATATAATCACAAACGAAATATATAATAGTTATGATTAAAATATTATTTTCTACTGATTACTTTTGCAGAGATACATAAATGGTGGTTAATAAATTTTATGTCATTTAACCCATCCATGAAACATATTGCGAAAATAGCGAATGTTTCAACTATGACAGTATCGCTTGCTTTACGCTCACATCCAAGCATACCAATTCAAACTAGGCAGAGAATTGTTTCGATAGCTGAAAAGATGGGGTACAGACCTAACCCAATGGTTTCTGCATTAATGTCCGATTTAAGAAATAAGCGATCTAAAGGCCGATCTAATGTAATAGCTTTTATAACTGCTTTTCCCCCAAACGCTCACTGGAGATCTTTAAGTTCATTACAACGTGTTAGACAAGGCCTAGAATTACGGTCTGAGCAAACTGGTTATTCTATTTCGGAATTCAAACTAGGAGCACATGGAGTTAGCGAAAAACGCTTAATAAGGATTCTACAAACTCGTGGAATACGCGGTGTGGTGTTTGCTCCTTTTCCATCATCTGATACGAGACTTGTAGAAGATTGGAGTAAGTTTGCCTGTTCAGTAATAGGTTATTCTCTTTCCTACCCTCAGTTTCACTGCGCCGTTAATAATCAAATACATTCATTAAGACTTGCATTTCATGAATTACGTAAGCTTGGTTACAAACGTATTGGTTTGGCTATAAGTTCAAATGACAATCAAAGAACATCAAATAACTGGCTAGCCTCATTCCTACTTGAAAGGCACAAAGCTTTACTAAATAAAACCAAATTACCCCTGTTTTTGGCGGAAGATTGGGATAAAAAAATATTTTCGGACTGGCTGAAAATATATAAACCAGATGCTCTTGTGACGACTAATTCGGAAATACAAGAGTTACTAGATTCCGTAGGAATTAAGTCTCCAAACAATCTTGGCTTAGCCTTTCTTCATCTCTTTACAGAGATGAAGAATTGCTCGGGAATCGATCAAAGAGACGAGAAAATAGCAGAGGCTGCATTTGATTTAGTTGTTGAGCAATTACATACAAATACAGCAGGTACAATTATAAGTCCAAAAATTGTACTTATTGAAGGTAAATGGGTTCAAGCAGGTACAGTTTCATCAAGGTTATAAATAAGCTAAATACAAAATATTATAAAATTATTTAGCCTTTAAGTTTGATAATTTTTCCGTCGAAAATAATTAATCAATGTGTAACTCAGTAATAGACCAATTTACGTCTTTAGTATCTGTTACAAGTTTAAGTACTACATACCTACCATATACTGGATCTGGAAGTGTAATCACGGTAGCATTAGCTGTACCTGATGCAGTCGTAACTGCACGTCCTATCTGGACAAGATCATCGGAGATATAAACCTCAAGATGCTCTGGGTATTCCCTTGGATTGCGTCTTTGATCTAAGGTAATTTCGCGAATCAGTCGTGGTTCTTTAAGATCAATTATAAGGGTAGGCTTTGCTGAAGATGATACAGTCCATGATGATTTGTAGTTATTATCTAGCATATTATGCAAATCTTTAGGATTTGCTTCGCACGTAAGTCCAGCTGGCCAATTCTTATTAGCATTAATTTCTGCTATAGCATTTTTCGCTTCCTTTGCGTAATTGGGAACATTTATAAGAGTTGTTACAAAGTCGAGTGCTTGCTTACTCGACGAGCGCCCAAGTCTATATATAATTTTATTTTTAATTTCAGTAGTTATTGGTGTATTAAAAAGTCTGATCAAAAGATCTACTCTTTCATTTTTTGGAGATCCTCGATTGATATTAAGCTGACGAAGTACTGCCTCTGCAGCATTCAATGAGATTGCTGCTTGAGTGGATTTTTCCGCAACTAAAACTAAGCTACTTAGCCCTTGGTCTTCGCCCCAAGATTCAAGACTAGTAATTGCTTCAAGTGAAACATCAGGGTATCTACCCATGGCTAAATTTTTTGCGCATATTAACGCTGTATTTGAATTTAGCTTTGGTAGTACGCTAATTAGCTTTAACTGCACGTCAGCTCCACCCTGCTCTATTGTATCAATTATAAATTTACCGCGTTTGATTTCATCTGTCTCTAAAAGAGCAACCTTAACAAGAGCTCTTTTAGCATGAATTAGCTCCTGTCCTTCATTTGCTGCAAGAGTCCAATTTAGAAGTTGATCTTCAATACTTGGAGTAGCCAGGTTAGATAAGGCATCTAAAGCAGCCACACGGACTTTTACATTCTCTGCCCTGCGAAGTCCTAGTAAAAAAGGAATCGAGTCTGTCATATTCCTTTGCCCAAGTGCTTCGATATAGAATACGCTACGTTTTAAATCACTATCTCTTGCTCCACGCAGAATCGCTTCACTTACACCTACTCCTGTAAGTTTTGATATACTATTCTTGGCAAAACGCAGTTCGTCTCCTTTAGCAGAATTACCAACATCACCTATTATGATTGCAACATTGGCATTACCTGGAATTGAGCCTAGAGCCTCAAACGCTGCACAGCGTAAATTAACATCCTCACTTTTAAGACAATCAGTAATTACAGCTAAAGCAGCACTCTCGTTACGTTTACCCAATACTGCAACGATTGCTCTTTTTGTGCTTAAATCAAACGAAGGTAAATTTAAAATCAACGCCTCAGTAAGACCAGGCGCTTTTGAGCTAAAAAGTGACTCAATACATACAGTCTTAAAGAGTTGGTCTGAGCCCTTTAGAATTAAAATGATACGTTCTGTTGCATTGCTTGGTTCTAAGCTAAGTAATCCGCGAAGAGCTGCAGCCCTACTTGCATGCAGCAGTGAATTATCTAAATAAATCTCAGATAGAACAGTTTCAGTTTCAGTAGCTGGCAAAGTATAGGCTGCGCTAATTTTTGCATCTGTCACAAAATGGTTTTTTTGATCATTCACTGTAGCTAAGGCGCTCAATGCATCTCGAGTACCGATTTCGCCAAGTCCGTAGATCGCAGCGTTCGCAAGTGCTAAATTCTCGTTATTTATGAGTTTCGATAATACAGGAATCGCGGAAATTTGTTTACGTCTGGCAAGTGCCTGAACAAGTGCTAAGCGCACTTCGTCTTTAGATTGATCTAATGCACTTAGAAATGCCCTATCAACACCTTCACCTGGAATTGGAACAAGTGCTAAGCATGCAATGTTTACACTTCGTTCATCTAATAAAAGTGGAGATATAGCGCCTACTACTGACGTTATATCTGCGGGTGCTAAGGACAAAAAGCCAAGCCTTTGACATATAGCCTGTTGAGCATCAAAAGTAACTCTAGGAGAATTCAAAACACCTACCAAACGAGAAACAAGAGCGGAGGTTTGTATAGGATCTTTACCAACTTGTGTAATTTCTTTATCGAGATCTGCCAATGCTGTTTGGCTTCCGTCATAGGTTAATGCATCAATACTTAATTGCTTTGTGCTGGATTGCGTTGTGCTTAAATCAGCACATCCGCTAAAAAGTAAAGTACTTAAAATTAAGGCCGTGATCGAAAAATTAAATGATTTCATGGAAAGTAACTTAAAAAATTTTAGAGGATTGCATAAGGTGCACGGCGTGGACGATCAAGCCAGCGTGAAGCAGCAGAATCTCCGATTATCTCCTCTTTTAAAGGATCCCAGCGAAGTGGGCGTCCGAGTCTTTCTGCAATAGCATTTAAATGACATACAGTTGCTGTTCTGTGGCCTATCTCGACATCAGCTATAGGTCTTTGCCTAGTCACAATTGAATTAAGGAAATCATCATGGTGATCTTCACTCGCATATAAGTGTACTTCACCGGGCTCAAGTGGCTTTGAAGACATCGCTATAGGATCGGTTTCAAGATAGTCGCCACGGGAAACCCAAATCGTTCCTTTTGTCCCTTTAAATTCAATCATCGCTTTCAAATGCTCGTCCACTCGCTCGACGTGGACTCCATTTGCGTAAATATGCGTTTGATACTGGGTGCCATTCCATCCCTTAGGAATAAATTCCACTGGGCCTGTATGATCCATACCTAAAGCCCATTGAATAATATCAAAATGATGAGCACCCCAATCTCCATTCTTACGTGCACCGTATTCATAGAAGCATCTCCATCCACCGCCAAAATCTCCCTTCATACGCTGTATATTAAATGGCCTCCATGGTGTAGGCCCAAGCCAGCGGTCATAATCAAGTCCTTCGGGAATTTTTTCTTCAGGCAATGCGGTTACGATAGGGAATTCACCTAAAGAAGTGCGAATACCAGTAATCTCTCCAAGCCAACCATTGCGTACCATTTCAGCTGCTTTGCGAAATGCCCCGTTTGAGCGCTGTTGGCTTCCGGTTTGCAAAATACGTCCATAGCGCCGCGCTGTCTCTACAAGTACTTGGCCTTCCTTGATCGTTAAAGTTAATGGTTTTTCACAGTATACATCTTTACCTGATTTCATCGCAGCATTTGAAACAGCGGCATGCCAATGATCCGGTGTACAAACAAACACTGCATCGATATCCTCTCTAGCAACTAAGTCTTCATACCTGTGATAGATATCTATTCCTTTATAAGAACCACTCCGTTTATTTTTACCGTAGGAAGTTTCGATTCTTTCTTTTTGTTTCTGTGCCTTCTCTTGCCACACATCACATACAGCTAAAATACGACAATTATCACGTCCAAGCATAGCTCCGACATGACCAGCACATTGTAGACCCATACCCACGAACCCTATGTTAATTTGATTACTTGGAGCAGTTGCACCCAATAATCGAGAAGGTAAAATCAGAGGCGCAGCTGAAAAAGCAAGTATACCAGCTAGGCCTTGCTTGATTGCATCGCGCCGTGAGGGAAATAGCACCGAGCTTTTTGAAGGAGAATACACAGTTTTCATGGGATGATTAAAAAATAATCCGGCTATAAGACGGATAGGGTTTAAGTAACTACATCATTTCTAAAGCCAAGCTTTAGCAATTAGCAACCCATCATACACAGATAATTGAATATTATGACTACTATCTAAACCAGCCCATCAGTACTGTAACTTTATCGAACATAACACGTCACTAGCTTTATAACTGAGGCACCCTCTACTCTAAAGCAATATTACATAAATACAGTTATGTAATATTACTTTACTATTTTGCTTTCTATTAATTTTTGATTAGCTCCTGCTCCAGTAAACCGATAAGTTTTTTGGATTCAGGCTCAATAGATGAATCAAATCTAGTTATTAGTTTACCGTCACGACCGATAAGAAATT
>Ga0209188_1003101_pt1 | contig 11739 bp, 24 predicted proteins | sample C_130625_EF_Meta_FD_187307 | JGI IMG/M metagenome (GOLD analysis project Ga0209188, IMG submission 187307) | Freshwater microbial communities from Lake Croche, Canada to study carbon cycling - C_130625_EF_MetaG (SPAdes) (version 2) | ecosystem: Environmental > Aquatic > Freshwater > Lake...
GATCTGTCCTGGAAAGGTTGGAATGTTCTTTACAACAGGGGTTGCTGGGTCAGCGTGCACGCCATCTGTGTAAGAAGGGCGACCAAAGCCAACAACAGATGCCCATAGATGGCGCTTGTTATCAACCTTATAACCGCGAACATTCATAGCACATTCGCCACCGTTATTAGGTGAACCTTTTGGCTTTGAATCTGGTGTGGTGTTTCCTTCTACAGTTGTGATGGTGCCATCGCCATTGTCTTTAACCACAATTCCCACGTGCTGGATTGGGCTATCTGGCTTAGCTGCTGGAACAAAAGAAAAGTAAACTAAATCCCCAGGCTGCGGATGTGCACTGGCAGCATCTGCCCATGTGCCAGCCTTTTTAAATGCTGCTGCACCCGCTGGAGTATAGACAGTATTAGGGAGCTTTACCTTTGCTTTATCAGCGCACCACATCATTAGACTTCCACACCATGCTTGGAAGTTAGCTTTTGTAAAAGCGCCGTAAATTGTTTCGTTATCTTTTGGCCCTTCAATAACGCCAACTTGAGAACGAGCAACTTCAATCATACGAGCTGCTGTTCCTGGTTGTGCCGTTGTTACTGGTGGTACTGGGTTTCCTACATTTCCTAATGCCATTATTTACTCCTAGTTGTAGTGTGGGTCTTCTGTGGCCGCTTTAGGTGCTTCTGGGGCAATTGTAATAGCTTGCCCTGATTGATTTGCCTCAACCTGTAGGTCAGCTGCTGTCTTAGAGTTAACATCAACTGCAGCAAATGCTGAGTTAATTTCGTCAAGTGATAGCTTGCCATCGTTCATAAATCCGCGGGCTAGCTTTTCAACAACTGCTGCAACTGCTGTAAGACCAGCAACTGTTACTGCTTTAAGAACAGAAATACCTGCTACAGAACCAGCTCCAATTACTGAGAGCCCTGATGCTGCAAATACTGCAACAATGCGCAGAATGATATTTCCAAATAGTTTAAATCCGTTTAACATTACTTCTCCTTAGGGTTACGAATACGTAGGGTTATAATCCAAATAACAAATGAGATAAGTGTGACTTGACCAATAACGGTTTTAGCCGAACCGGTTAATACCAACCATGCTGAGAACAAACCTACAAAGGTCCAAATCTCACTAAAAAAGTCAGCTGATACGTCTTTGCAAAACTGCCATGCTCTTTTCATTAATTGAATCTCCTTCTTACTATTGCTCCAACTGCAACAGTTAATACCAAGATCTTCTTGGCTTTTTTACGGGTGACTGGGCTCATATCGTTACCAATGTTGGACATGGCAACAAAAGCATGATTTAGTGTTTGAATACCTGGGACCGCGGCAATCGCCCCTGTTACAGGAGTTTCGATTACTGGTACGGCAACATCAGGTGCATTGAATGTTGTTCCGCCTGGTTGTCCGATGAATGTATCTGCAATTGTAATTGCTTCAGGGGGTATAGGTAAGCCTGAACCTGGAGGCGGTGCAGGCGGAGTTAGCGTTCCATCTTCACTTACAACTTGTGGTGCGCTTTTAGTACCAAAGAATTGAATACCACCGTTTTCAACCCCAGGCACATCTACCTGTATGTGAGGCACTAGCGCTTCTGCTGGAGCTGGCTTTGGTACATCAGTAGGTAATTGGTCGGGGTTATTAGGAACAATGCCAATTTCCGCATATGCTTTGATATCTTCTGGCGCCATATAAGTTGCTGGGTCAACTGCAGGAATCCATGTATCTGCGGTAGTATTCTCGTCTATAACTATTACAGTAGGAGGTTCGGGTGAAGGATTTGGTGCAGGCGTTGGAGCAGGCTCAGGAGCGGGTAATGGAGCTGGCTCAGGAGCAGGTGCGGGTTCTGGGGCTGGCTGTGGCTCTGGTGCAGCAGGGGCCTCTACAGGAGCTGTTTCAGGGGCCGTTGGTGGAGTTGTAGATGGACCAGGAACAGGTTGATCAGGTTGAGGAGTATCTACAACAGGCAGCTCAGGCTGCTCTGGCAAAGGCAAAGGTTCGGGCGCAGGCTCAAGAATAGGAGCGGGTTGTGGTTCAGGTCTTGGTAGTATTGGGGTTTGTGTTGGGATGGGTTGTGGCTCGGGCGCAGGCACATTTGGAACAGAAGGCGTTGGAACAACGGGCGTGGGCTCGGGAGTCGGATTTACAGATGGCTCTGGACTTGGCGAAGTCCCAGTTGATGTATCAGAAGGAGTGGTAGATGGGACAGGTGTTGGCGCTATTATTGGTGGTGTTGGGCTTGGTAGTGGTTGCGGTGTGGTTGACGGTTCTGGAGTTGCGCTCGGTGACAGAGTTGGGGTTGGTTGAGGAGTGGCAGGTGGTGTCACGACAGGCTCAGGCGTATTCGTTGGAGAGATTGAAGGCTCAGGGGTCGGAGCAAGAGTAGGCACAACAATTACTCGTTGAACTCCATACTGTTCAAGGGTGACAATACTACCGTCTGTTAGACGAACACCTGTTCTAGTTTGCCCATCATAGGTCGGGCCAGTGACTACATAAGATATAGCAACAGTTCCATTTTGGTTGATTGCGGCAGTAACAATTATATTAGTTGGGTCTGTCACCCCATAGTTTCCATAAGGGCGCGCAGATAAATCTACTTGAAATCCACCATCGCTAGATTGAATAATCATATGCTCGTCTGGATGGCGCGAAGGTAGCGCTAACCAATCCATACTATAAAGAGATATAGATGGGGTGTTTGGGTAAGTCCAATATGTTCCATCTGGACGGCCAAAAGTAATTACTGAGTTAGTAGTTGCATACACTGTAGTGTATTGATGATCATCAAAAGTTACTGTAGCAGTAATAGGTACTGCGTATGAAACATCATCTCCTGCACATGTTTCTAAGGTAGTAACAGTTGCTGTTTCCCCTTGAGGGGTTGGGGCAGCGGCCGCAGCGATAGTTGCGGCTTGTGCAGTGTTTACGCAGGCTGCTTCTGCATTGTTTGGAAATAGTATAGGAAAAAAGGCGCTAAATAGTGTTACAGATAATGCTGCGAATAAACGCAGTGATTTTATATTATCTCTCTCCCGTGAGGTAATATTTAGTATAGCAAATTAAATAAAATCATCCGGGTCATATATAGAAATTGATTTCTTAATTATAGACTCTGACATCTCTTTAGCATGATGCCCGCAAAACATAAGTTGACCATTAATAAATGTAACTACAACGCGCGCTGCTGCATTACATGAATCACATCTATCTGCCGCAACCAATGTTTGCTCAGTAGTTGTTAAGTTCATTATATGCGCTCTCCGCGTGAACGCTTAGAGTTTTCAACATCTTCTTCGTCACGAGACATTGGTCGATGCGCACGGTGTTTTTTTAACGCTGCTTGAGCGATTTCGTCTTTTGTTTCTGGGGTCATTATCCCAAAGCCTTCTGGCATATCACCACGGTCAACAGAATTAATATCAGGGAATTGACTTTCTGAACGCTTGTCTGTCATGCTACACCGCTTCCTGAGCCTGTAATTCCTGCGCCAGCCGCTTCGCCAGCTCCTGAATTCATACTAGCACCTTCTGCAGTATTTGACATAGGCGACTCTGCGCCGCCATTACCTACAGTACCAGATCCACCAATAGTTAAATAAGAAGGGTGTAGTACATCCCACACGCCACGGTTAGGCCATAAATCTTGGTAAGCATACTTTTTAGATATCTTCATACTTTTTTAGCCATTTACTTCTTCTTCTTTTTAATAGGTGAAGAAAGGCCCTTTTTATTTAGACCACCAGCTTCTTCAATAGATATATTGCCTGACTTTAGGGCTGCACGAACATCTTTAACACCAGCTGATTTCCTTTTAGGGGCTGATGGCTTTGTGTAGTGTTTGCCTTTAAAAGAAGCTTTTTCAACCACTCCCTTTTTAATCAACGCGCCGCCAACCACAGTTCTATTGCCTTTTGGTTGTACAGGGATGGCTTTACCGGAAGCTTCGGCTTTTTTATTAGCTCGTGCGCGTGACTCAGCTACTTGAGAGGCACTAATCTGAACGTTACTTACGTATTGCTTGGTAGGGTTTTTATCGCCATAGCCTTTGTATTTTCTAGTAAAGGCTCCACCTTTGTCTATAGATAAATTAGACACATAAGGTTGTCCGCCACCGCCAAGACCAGCACTTCCTCGCTCTTCTGCGCTAGCGTTTTTACGAGCTTCTTTTTGTTCTTTAGCGGCCTGTTCTAGACCTGATTGGTCTCCACCTTTACGATAGATAGCCATTATTTTCCTCCTAGATACTTTTTACGACGTTCTGAGAACTTCGCTTGATTGTTAGCAGCTTCTTGTACTTCTGGTGTTGCAGCTGCCATATTCTCGCTAGAGCTACGAGCAGCTTGGACATGAGCTAAGAACTCTTCATGTCGTTTAGAGTTAGGGTCCTGATGGCGATTAATCATATTAGTGCATCAAATCATAACCAGGATTACTGGTGTAAGGAGCAGGGCTTCCCGCAGTTCCTGCAGCACCGCTCGCTATTGGTTTTCCTTGATTCCCTCTTTGAAGTGGGGTTTTATCAGGCGCCCCTCCTGGAGAATATGTTGATTTTTTAGGGGATGGTGAGGGTCCGACAACAGCGGCATTAGGATTAGTGCCCCAAGAAGTTTTACCTGAAAACGTTCCAGGTTTCCAATTGTCAGGTTTAGACTTTTTAAATTGACCTATTTTTGGAAACATTATTTCTCATTCTCCTTTTTGCCTGCACGGCGTTTGTTTTCTTTAAAAGTATTCATTTTATCCTTTAATTAAATTCCAGATTCTCTTCCGTATTTTGCTACAAAAGCAGATTCATTCCATGAAGGCGCCTGTGTTGGAGGTGTTTTTGGCTTTATATTAGAAGTCTTTAAAGGATTTGGTCTAGTAAGCTCTGGGTTTTCTGCAAGATGGTCTAGCCCTTCAACTTGAAATCCTTTTTTAGAAACAAAATGTAAACCGCTTGCAACCTCATTGTGGCTTTGAGAGTGGCCTTTAACAAATTCATTTGTTCTTGAATTAACTTCTGAAGAATCAACAGGTTTTACTTTGTACACAGCGCCCCATATAGAAGGCTGGGTCCAACCTTTTTTTGTTTTTGAACCCTCCGCAGCCGCTCCTTTTGCATATCTATGTGATGTAATTGGAGTTTTTGAAGCCCAAGCATAAGTTTGCTCATTTTCAGGTGTAGCAATGGCCCCAGGAGTTGGTTTAATAATAGCTCCAGGTTTAAAAGTTTCGTTTGTTCCGTGATATAACTGAGGGAGCTTTGGAATCACTTCTCATTCTCCTTTTTGCCTGCACGGCGTTTGTTTTCTTTAGCAACGTTCTTAGAGTGGCTAAGGGCGCGTAAGTTACCTTTGCCGTCATTGTTCTTGTTATTATCCTTGTGGTCTACATCCGTGTTCTTAGATAGCTTCTTACCAGTCTTAGACTCGTAATCAGCGCGAGCTTTATTTTTAGAAGTAGTAACCCACTTACTGCCTACCTTTTTCTTGTAAACGTAAATTGGGCGACCACCATTAGCTTCGCTTCCCTTATAAGGTCCAAACTTCTTTGTCTCAGCCATTATTTGCCCATCTCTTTTCGCATACGGGATTCCCATAGAACTTTTTGCAAACGTTGAGCATTAGGTGAACTATAAGTGCCTTGGCTTTGATATTCACCTTCAAAGTCAGATGCGGGCACGGCAGCAGCTCGCATTACCGCCCCGTGCTGCTCTGCGGGAGTCATGCCTGACTCGGAAAGAAAGTCTTTGTTATTACGTGGCATTACTTGCCCTTCTTCTTAGCAGCGTTCATGTTGTCAACTAGATTAGGGTAAGGACGGCCAGCAGCTTTAGCGCGTGCTTTAACAGCAGACTTCTTAGCTGGTGAAAGCTTCTTATCTTTCTTTGTTGGGTCTGGCGTTTCCCATACTTTTTTAGCCATTTTTCTTATGCCAATCTTTAGTTGCCTTTACGCCTTGCTTAATAGTTTTGGCGCCAGCTTTTTTAGTAAGGTTAATCTTATCGTATTTGCCCTTGTTTCCGGCGTGGTCAACGATAACTTCACCGTTTTTCTTTTGCTTAATAGTGTGTTTTTCACCAGCCACTTTAATAACCTTCTTATGGGTCTTATTAGGCTTTCCACATCCACAAGTTGTGCACATTAGCAGTCCCACGCTCTCAATGACTTGTTGATACGTGAGTTAGGGTCTTTAGCTGTCTTTGAAGAAGTATTGACCTTTTTCATGCCTTCCATGCGTGCGCAGAAGGATTTACGGCGCGCAGCAGACTTAGGTGACTTTTTAGCTTGTGCCTTTTTTACAGGCGGCTTTAAGTCCGAGCCTGGGTGTGAGCGCTCATATGACTTTCGTCCTTTTTCATTAAGACCACCTTTAGCGTTCTTACCTTCTTTACGAGACCATGCTTCTGTTTTAGCCATTAGTTCACATCCGATGTTATATCTGCTTTAGTTACTTTAGGTGTTTTCATTGGTGCAGGGGTCACCTGCTTGCCATTTTGAAACTCACTGGTGCGCCCCATTGCGCCTGAACTTATTGTTGGGTTCACGTTAGATTGCATAGGTGGGCTATCAAATGTAGACATCATATGATTGAACTCGGAGTCCAAGGTTCTGCTTTTTTACTTTTAAAACGAATACGCGGTTTCTTCTTCTTTTCTTCTGTTTTAGTTGTAGTTTTAGTATATTTAGGGTTTTCTGTTTTTGGTTCTGGTTTTGGTTCTAATTTAGGGGTAGGATCAAGTTTAGTACTAAAATCTAAAGAATTAGATTGATTAGTTGTGTTTTTAATACCAGGTGCGCCAATAGTACCAAGATCTCCAATATTAAATTTATTATTTTTTAGTTTATTACTTTTATCCATACTTTTTTCAGTGGTTGATTTAGATCCTATAGATGTTTCAGACCATGCGTCAGGGTTTAATTTAACTTTTTCAATAGTTTTAGTGTTTTTTTCTGTAGTTGGTGTAGGCGTAACCTCTGCAATTGGTTTTTTAAATTGTTTAGAAATACTATCAACTGTAGGCGCCCCTGAAGGGGTAACTGTTTTAGGTTTAGTAATATTATTAATAGCTTTAGATCCTTGAGCTAAAGCATTAAGTCCTTGTATGTTTAGCTCTGGGCGCATAATTTGGTAATCACTACCAGGAATAGGTGTTACTTTTGATGTAGAAGTTAATCCGCTTTTTGTTGTAGATGTAAGAGAAGTAGGTGCCGTCTTTTTAGGTGCGCTAACAGCCGTTTTTGTTGTAGAAGTTTTTGCAGCTGTAGGCGCAACAGATGTACTACGAACTGCTGGAAGGTTAGTTGTTTTAGGGGTAAAAGAAGGAGCTGATGCCCTATCGCCAATAGTTGTAGAGCGAGCAGTAGACGTTGGATACCCTGTAGATGGTTTTACAACACCTGGGGTTTTTGTGTAACCTGGAGCACCTGGTAGTGAAGAGGCTGGTTTTACAGAAGGTGCTTTATATCCAGGCGCACCAGGTAAACTATTTGTTGTTTTTTTAATAGTTGGTTTAGGAAGCGTAGCGGTCATAGCTTGATCAGCTTCACCTTGAAACGCAGATGCACGCGATGTACTAGGCGTAAATGACCCGCTTGAAGGCGCTTCAGTTACAGTAGTAGAGCGTGTCGCGGGCGCGCTTCCTCCGCTACCTGTAGGAGCTTTAGGGGCTGTTGGACGCGATACGCCGCCGCCGCCTAAATTGTTTTCGCCTTTAGATGCATTTTTAGTAATGTTTTCAGCGCCACCAACAACATCATATTTACTAGCGGCGGCTGCGCCTTCTGTTGCCGCTTTTGTTCCAGATGCTGCTGCTTTTGCAGCAGTTGATTTAGTAATATCTGTAGCTGCTTTTACAACCCCTGATGGAGCGTTTGCTGCAGCCTTAGTAATAGAAGTTGCCGCCTTAACAGCTTTAGCTGGCGCAACAGCTGCAGTTTTAGTAATAACGTTTGCCGCTCTGTTAGCAACAAGTTTTGGTGCAATTTTTGAAACAGTTCCTGCTGTTTTAGCTGCAGATGCTGCTTTAGCGGCGTTAGCAAGTTTAATTCCAGCAACTCCCACTTTAACCCCAGCCCCTGCTACATCCCCCACGACTGGAACAGCCATAGCTAAAGTACTAGCAACGGCAGTAGTTCCAAGAGCAGCGTTACCAACTGCGCCAAGTCCAGATTTAGCTCTTTCAGCAAGACTTAAAGATTTACCGCTCGCATCTTTTCCAGTAATAGCGGCTCCTGCTTCTCTACCAGCAGCTTTAAATGAACCTGTGCCTAATAAAATATCAGATGCTGCTCCAGCAAATTGTTTTCCAGTAAGCCCTGACTGTGGCTTAGAAAATGTCCCAGGCCAACCAGGAATGTTTTTTGCGGGCGCAGAGCCTGCAGAAGATGTTTTAGCAGTTTCTACTGGCGCATATGTAGACTTACCTGCAGAAGATGTTCCTACATTTATTGAAGAGTTACCTGACATTGGATTGTAGGCAGGGGCTACTGTTGCTGGCGCAGATGGCGGGGTAACTGCATTAAATTGTTGACTTGCAGCCGCGGCTGGCGCATAAGTAGATTTACCAGTATCAGCGTTTGTACCAACGTTAACTGAAGCATTTCCGCTCATTGGGTTATATGCTGGGGCTGGTGCAGCTCCGCCGCTTGTAACTGATGCGTCTCTCATCTACTTACCTCGCGTCCATATTGCGCTTCTGGCGATTAAGGCCGTCAGTAGCTGTCCTTGCTACATTGTAGCGTCCGTAAGATGCTCTTGGCCCGTCATACTGTCCATTATGTATAACGCGCACATCATCTGCTTGACTAACTTTGTTTTTAGCTTTTGGCTTAGCTTTCTTCTTAATGCTCTTTTTAGGCGCGGCCTTACGATTAGGGTGGCCTTCTCCTAGCGCCCTTTCAGCGCGTGTACGACCTAGTGCTGGATCTTTCATGGCACATCATTTCCGTGCTCTACCGGCACTAACATATTGGGGTTGATATCTGTTGCTGAAGCTACTCTGTGTCCGCCATCAGATACCATTTCACCAAATCTCTTGGAGTGAGATAGAAATACAGGAGTTCGGACACCTTTTTTCTTAATAGACTCGTAAAGGCCAGATTTTTTAGCAGTGTTAACTTTATAAGCTGTGTGTTCTTTTTTAATCTCATTCTTGTCTTTATTGGGGTTGCCTAAGTGTTCAAACTCAACATCAATGTTTGAAGAATTCTTAAAATCCTTTGCCGGACGAAACATGTCAAGCTGTTCCCACTGACCTTCAGAGCGGTTCACGCGCGCATCTCCCTAGGTGGGTTATATCTACGAGTACGGGATTTAGATACTACAGGAATGTTTAAGCCAGTTTCTTTGCTTCTTCTAGGAGATTGAACAGTTTTAGTAATACTATGTACACGAACATTACTACCTTTTTTAGCTGTAACTTCTTTCTCTGCTGCCTCTCTAGGGTCATCTACACCTAAAACGTCTAGCTTGCGTAAGGTTGGTTTATCTGTCTCTACTGACCCAAAAGGAAGTTCACCATGAAGTACAGTAGTTGTTGTTGGCTTATAGAAAAAGTCATGAGACATTCGGTGAAGCCCTGCTAAATTGTGAGCCATATTAGAATCAGTAGACCAGTGAACACCTGTACCTCTAGACTTATCTAAAGATGGACTATTTAAACCTCTATGCGCAGGAACGCTTAATTCAGGCTGTTCCCACTGACCTTCGGTGCGGTTCATACATCGCCATCTAACCCAAGGTACTTAGTAACACTTGCGGCGCTCTTTTTAATATTTGATTTAAGGCTGCGCTTAGCGGGAGTGGGATTACCTAATTGCATAGCCTCATTCTCATGAGCAATCATTGATGGGCTATCAGGAGTGTGGGATACGCGTTGACCGGTACCTAATTTGTTCTTGCTCTCTTTGTATGCTGCAAAATCAATTACGCGCTCTGAACGGTGTGCTCTATCTTCAGCCATAGTTGTATTCTCCTCTATTTAGGGTTACATGAAAGCATGTACTCTTGATAGGCGGGGAGCATAAGAGCTACTAAAGCATCTCTGCTATCTTTATGTTTTTCTTCAAAGTGCGCGAGCCATTGCGTGGCGTTAAATGTTGGATGCGCGCACCCATTGTTAACATCGTCCCAGCAAATCTTTGCAAACTGAGAGGTAGAGTTTCCCGCATCAAGTTGTTCCCATAACCATGTTGGAAATCTCATGGTAGGAAGTATGACACTTTCGAGAAGAAAATTAGTGCCTTACACCGAACAGTTATCCCGAGGCTACACTAAGGCTTCACTCCGTAGAGCTCCCTCCCGCTGTGCGCCCCGGGTACAACATGCGCAGACAATCGACCTAGTGCTCTGCATCACCGTGGTTAGTTACCCCATGCCCCCGAAGGAGCGCCAAAGCTATTCTACTCCGTACCCATCGCAGTTAGGGCAGAGATATGCGGGAAAGTCATCCCCTGGTGAGATACAGCATTCATCATCACATATGTCCTCTGATAGTACCCAGCCTTCTCCATCACAGTCGGCGCAGATTAGCGCGGTTGCGCCATAGCCTTGTCCGCAATGGTTGCATTCTGTGTACACGTAATCTTTATCTAATACGTCAATGAAGTCATCTGCACTGATAAATGTTGACCAGGCGTGACCTACTAATAGACATCTAAGCTTCATGGCTTCTCCTTAGCTACTGCCCAGCATTTTGTACATTGAAAATGGTTTGGCGCAGTAGTAGAGCGTACCAAACCCCAATTGTGTTCACAGTTCATAACTTCTCCCGACAGTCTTCGCATACCTTCTCTGGAATGCTGTAGACAATTATAGTCTTACAATTGGTGGCCCAGTTACCACATTCACTGCAATAGCCTTTGTTATCTGCAATCTTAATCATAAGCGCATCGTAGCTCGTCCAGTCAGAGGAGTCAATTCATAAGCGCGCGATACTTGTCAAAAAGTGACAACTAGGCTACTGCCTGGCCAATATAGGTGTAGGTGGTGTGTGAGGCCTGGTAGCCTCCTTTGTCGACAAAGCGATTAAGGGTGGGGGTGTCTAAACCTGAGGTTTAATCCTGAGAGTTCGAGAGATACGAGAGATAGGGAATAAATAGTGCTAGGCTCGCGTTGACTAGATAGCACCAAATCGGTGTTAAACGAGAAAGGTAGAAAAATGCTTAATAAGCAAATCGAGGCGCAGGTCTTAGCCTTGCGCGACGAGTTAGTAAGGTTTGCCAACCGCCTAGACCGCAATAACGGCGAGGATATAGTCCAGGAGGCTATTATCCGCGTTCTTAAAGTAGACCGCGAGTTTAACGAGAACGATAATCTCCGCGCCTACTGCTACACGATAGTGCGCAACCTTGCGCTTAATGGATTTACACGCAAGGCAGAAAAAACTGTCCAAATGATAGGCAAGGACGAGCGCGGGCGCGTTATGGATAACGACGAGTGCGTTGTTGAGGTACTAGACGCGCACCCTTCACCAAGCGCGGAGGCGCAAGCCCTACGCGGGGAGTTCTCTTTCGAGATGACTAACGCGCTTAATTCTCTTAATGAGGGAATTCGCGAAACCTTCCTACTCGTAACAGTAGAAGGGCTCTCTTATGACGAGTGCGCACAAGTACAAGGTATTGCGATCAACACCGTATCCAGCCGAGTAAGTCGCGCAAAGTCCCAACTCAAGAAACAACTAGTAAGCGCGTGAGGGCGGGTGGGGGCGAAAGCCCCCACTTATCCACACCCTGTGGAAAACCCTGTGGATAAAGTTTGTG
>Ga0209188_1003104_pt1 | contig 11729 bp, 10 predicted proteins | sample C_130625_EF_Meta_FD_187307 | JGI IMG/M metagenome (GOLD analysis project Ga0209188, IMG submission 187307) | Freshwater microbial communities from Lake Croche, Canada to study carbon cycling - C_130625_EF_MetaG (SPAdes) (version 2) | ecosystem: Environmental > Aquatic > Freshwater > Lake...
TACGCATCATATATATCAACAGCTCAATCGCAAACTAATGCAAATACTTATGTAACAGTTCCAGGAAAAGTATACTCTGGTGGAACAGTTATATCTAATACAAGCAATAGTTCGCAAACCCAATGCAAAACATTATGTTCTGCGAATGCTAGTTGTGCGGCAGCAACATTTAATTCTACTTCAAAAAGATGCAGTTTATTTTCGGGTAGTGGATCTATAATTGATGGTGCAACCAGCGACAATCTAATAATAAAAAATATGAATCAACAACTAATAAATCTTAAAACCATAAATACACAATTAATAGCAATTAACAGTCAAATGATGGATATTATTAAAACAGTTGGTCCAAATGCAAATACAAATTTGTCAAATTTATCAGTTAATAACGCGAGTCTAACAAGAAACAATAATGCTCTAACTCAAGAGCAAATTAAATTAAAACACTTAATGGACGACTACAGTGAAATAGATGAAAATTATACCAATCAGTCTTTAAACGCTGATAAACAAAATGCATCTTATAATTTATGGTTGATTATTATGATTGTAGCAATAGCATTAGTTTTTAAATTTGTTTTGTATCCAGATGCAACCGCAAATCCACTTAGTATTATTTTATGGTCTATTATTATTATTTGTATTGTACTTGTTACAACTACATCAAATAATCCAGCTATGTATATGATATGGATGCTTCTAATCGTATTTGTTTTATTAATGAAAACAAAACTAATCCCATCTTTTTAAATTATAGCGACATTTATTTCTAATATAAATATTTTTTGTATGTATTTATATTAATGGATGACAAATATATATCAGAAACTTTAAGACAAGGTGCCAAATTTAAGAAGTATCAAGACAAAATATTAAAAGACGCGACAAAAAAAACAAACAGCCAGACCGTTGAAGGATTTACGTCAAGCGCCTACTCTAAAACTTTAGTATCACATGTGTCAAACGTACAGTCTGCAGTCCAAGAATTAAATGAACTACAAACACGATTTGAAAGTACTTTAGAAAGATATCACACAGCTCATTCCCAACTTATGACAACAACTTCGTCGTTTATTGGAACTAAAACAAGTAGCAATTTTCTTAACGGACAAAATATATACGTTAACACAGTGAACTCCAGTGCTGCATCAGATTTAATAGGAAGTTACACCGAACAAACTACTTCTCCAGCTATGTCTCAATTAACCGGGCGATATACATACGATGCTTGTCAAAGTGCCGCAATTAACTCAGGAAACCAGTATTTTGGAATGAGTGATTTAGATGAAAACACACAAACAGCAGACTGTTCTGTAAGTAATAGTTTAACTTCTGTAACAAAATATGGTACGGCTGTTCCAAAATGCTCCAGTGGAAGCGATGGAAAGACATATGGAGGAAGCATGATAAACGCACTTTATTCTGTAAATGGGTATAGTTCTACTTATTTAGGGTGTTATAATGACAATGCGGATAGTAGATCAATGTCTGCAAGTGGACCTGTTTTGTCAAATATGTCTTCTGCATATGCAATCGCGAATTATAATGGAGGACCATGGGGAACTTGGGCATTTGTAGATAAATCTGCAAAATGGATATGGTATACAGCAGATGCAACAAGCGACGCTCCTTATAATGCTGGTTCACCAATAACTTTATTAACAACATTTAATAACAGAAATGCAGGATATACAAATGTAACAATTTATGGGATTTGCGATAACGGTTCCAATATATATATTAACGGACAAAAGGTTGGAAGTATTTACGGTGGTTGGTGGAGTGACGGTGGCCGCGGCGTGCAAATACAAACAACTATATCACCGGGGTTAAATCTTATATGCGTTGAGGTTGAAAATTGGGGTGGTCCCGCTGGATTAATTTTATCCATTTATGATTCAAACGATTCAGTTTTAACTAGAACAAGCGCATCTTGGAAATATACCAGTCAAAGAGCAACCAGTTTAATATCAAACGCGCAAAATTTTTCTGTAGATTCTTGCTCCGATTACGCAAGATCAAATGGATTTCAGTATTTTGCACTTCAAAGCGGTTCGGCTGGGTCTTCCCAATGTTATGTAAGTAATAATTTGGATACTGCAAAAAAATACGACTCCGCTGATTCAACTACAATAGGAAACGATAACAGAACTTATGGAATTGGTTCTATCAACGCCGTTTATAAAATAAAAGATATGGGTAATATTTCTAACTTGGGTAAACTTGGATATGTTGATGGTGCCGGTCTTTTAACTGAGTATCCTAAGTCAATGATTTCTATGGTTAATGGAGTTCCAACCATCGTTGCCTCTGATGAAAGCTGTCCTAAAAATATTGTTAACGTTGATAGTACTGTATGGGCCGCTCAGAAAAAATCTACAAGTATGATGGATACATCTACAAAATGTGGGTTATCTAGCGCAATTCAAGCAGACCAATCAAGCGTTGATGAATTGGCGGAACAACTTCAGGATATGTCTGCTCGCATAATTATGCTAATTCAATATTTAGAAGGCCTTGATTCAACTATTATATTGCAAATGGGTATTAATAAAAATAATTTAGACAATATGTTAAGTCAATATGAAATATATAATAGTAAATTTTCTCAATATAATACTACAGATCATAACAAATATGATAACATTTTAAGCGATTCTGATATAGTTTCTTCTCAACAGAATTATAACTATATATTATGGACTGGAATTGCATTAATTGTTATGATACTTACAATACAAGTAATTAGAAAAAGTAGTACATAATAAAGGATTTATTTAAAAATGCCCGCAAAATTAATTAACATTATATATATTATCTTGGTATATTCTATATACAATGACATATACGATAGAAGACAGAAGTGCTGAAATAGTAGCTGATATCCAAAATCTTCAAAGTGTAGAAACCGATTTATTTAATAATTTAGAAACAGGCATTGCAAACAAAACCTTGACAGCCGATCAACAAAACGCGCTTGTAGAACAAATTAATAAGGTTTCTAGCATGCGCGAAAGTTTATATCAGGGGTTACACACATCTCAAGGTTATTACAGAGATACAGCGTCAAATGTTGGAGGTATATTACAAAATCAAATTAACGCGCTTGATGTAGTTGAAAATCAGATGGACGCTGCCAAGGCTAGGTTAAAGATAATTGAGGAAGAAAAAAATAATAAATTAAGACTTGTTGAGATTAATACATATTATGGAGAAAAATACGAGGACCACACGTCAATTATGAAAACAATAATATATTTTTGTATCCCAATTATAATTCTTGCTATTTTAGCAAATTCTAACATTTTACCACACTCATTATATGTGTTATTATTTGTTATAATTATTGTTGTGGCATTGGTTGTTGTTGGTAGAAAAATTATTGACTCCTTATCAAGGGATAATATGAATTACCAAGAATACGTTTGGGGAAATGGACCTCCAGTAACACCCGCCATTGATACTAGTAACCCATTTGGAATAGATCCATGGACCGGACAAGGTTTAACGTGTGTGGCCCAAGAGTGTTGCGACACTGGATTTACATACGTGCCCTCTCCAACAAATAAATGTGTAGCCAACGCAAGTTTGCCAGCAAATATTAAACCATACAACCCAACAGCATCTTCAGGAACAACAGGAACCGCTTCTTCTACTACACCCGCCAGTGGATTTCTAGATTCCCTTTCTAGTAGAGCTCAAAGCTTTACTACAACATTATCTAATGCCGCATCTGATTCGCGGTACGCGGCTAGTACTTCAGTTGCATCCGTATACGATTCTTATGCCAGTTTATAAGATATTTATTAAAGCAACACAACCTTACATTTTTTAATAATATTATAATATAGTTATGGCAGACATTCAACAATTACAAAATTTACAAGAACAATTAAACCAACAATTTAAACTTAACGATCCGTCATCTCAGGTTAACCAATTGGTTTCTCAATCAGCCGACGCTCTTACTTGTGGTCCAAATTGTCAAAAAAATAGAGAAGCAGAAAAACTTAAACAAGCTTATTTAGATGCAAAGGCGAATATAAGTACATCGCCCACGCAATTAAATGAAGCCGCAAAAAATTATTATACATATACCCAGGGCACCGCTGGATATAATAGATATTTAGCGGCACAGGTGTCGTCTCAGGCAAGCGCCACTTCTTCATCTGCGGCGTCAACCTTTGCAGATGCTCTTGGTAGCGCGGCCGATTTAACAGATACATACGCCAAATTATATACGTCCTACGAAAATGCATTTGATTTATATGAAAAATATCTAATTGAAAATTCGGAATTACAAGGGTCTATTGACATGATAAATACAGATACAGTAACTAGTGACAGAAAATCTTTTTATGAGAGTCAAGGATTAGACGGTTTAAACAATTGGAATACCGTTCTTAAATGGATTTACATAATAATGGTTTGCATATACACGATTGGATTTCTTTTAACTAAAAGTAATTACAGTTTTATTTATAGATTTTCAATACTTATTGCATTTATAGTTTACCCTTTTGTTATTACTTATATTGTTATAACTGTTTATAAATGGATTTCAAAAATTAATTCTCTTATACCCAAAAATGTATATGTTTCCCAACATTAAAAATAAAAAATTGAAAGTTATTTTATGTTTATTTCAAATAAACATAACTTTATAATCATGCAAGAAATTCCTAGAGAGAAATTGATTCCGGGCAAAGAGTATTATTTACAATGCTTTTGTCCTGGTTGCGCACCCCCAAATAAACCATATATAATGATTGCAAAATTTGAAAAATTAGAATATCCATCATCCACGCACACAAATCCTGATTTTAAATGGGTTTGTGTTACTAATTTCAGAAAACTTGAAGAGAGTAATAAACCTAGTTGTGGTCGTTCCTTGCAGTTGGATTGTCGTTGGTGGTTCTATGAAATTTCTAGCCGTAAAGTACAAAAAAACATGGTTTTGTTAGACCTTATTCACGATGATTATTTTAGTCCCATTGAACTTATATAATTATAACAAAATAATAAAAAAAATTGAAATACTTTTTATTTTTCTATCAAATCTAAAATCAATCAACACGCATTAAAGATGCAAGAAGTTCCCAGAGAGAATTTGGTTCCCGGTAAGGAGTATTATGTAGAAAATACTGTTTATGGGCTAAAAAGGATTGCGAAATTTAATAAATTACTAATATACGATGGGGGTTCCATGCGGTGGGCATGTTTTAATAATGTAAGGGAAATAAAATACAAAAATTTCTCGACCGACGGTTATTCCAGTAATATGGGTTATAATTGTAAATTCTATGAAATTGCTAGCCGTGAAGTTCAAAAAAACATGGAGAACCGAGCCTATAATAAGGTATTGTTAGACCTTGTTAAGGATGAGTATTTTACACCAGTTGATGTTATATAACTTTACATAACAAAAACCAAATGCGTGCTTTTATTTTTTCTAGTTTTTTAGTTTTTTTACAAAAAACTAAAAAAATTTATATTGGGGTTTCTATTTACATATCGGTAAGTTCATCTATCTCGTCCTTCTCAGTCTCATAATTAATCTTAACATTCACCCACCCGTCCTTCCTGCATTTTCCAAATTTCTTATCCATGTATTCATACAATTCAACGCCTTTGGGTGGTTTCTTGTTTCCCTGCGTATCTTGAAACCAGGCCTTGAACTGTTGCACCAATTCTTGCTTTCCAATCTTTTTCCCTTCTTTTCGCACAACCATTTCACTAACAAACCCAGCAATATGGTCTTGGCCTTGGCGATACTTATTAGACGCGGACATAACGATGTCACAATTCTGAACGATGCCCTGGTTTTCAAATGCGCGCTTAACAAGCATGCTTGCAAATACAGGAGCCCAAAGTGGAAGTTTTTCTTTCAAAATAGGATCCTTTGGGAATTGATAAGGAGTGTCATCAATAACCGGGTCCTCCGGATTTACAAACTTTGACATAAATTCAACAATGCGAATGCGTCTCCATGTACCATCATCATTGCTGACAATTTCAAACAATGTATTCGTGCAGACCACTAGTTGAAACTGGATATTAAACTTTTCCGATTCGCAGTAAAGTGCTCGTGCTTGCATGGTTGAGTCACCGGTCAATTGCTTTAACATACCTTCATTTATTCTAGCATCCTTTGAAGGCTCCTGCATAACAGCATATCTAACCCCCTTAAGCTGCATAACTTCTGAAGATGTTCCGCCAACACCTACGCGTTTTTCAGTAACAAGAGTAACAGGAACTGTTCCTGAATACTCGCCGAGCGTAAACGTCATCAAATCCGTCAACAACGATTTTCCATTTGAACCATTACCGCGATAAATATTAAACGTCTGATTAATGTTTTCTCCAATAAGAACTGACGACAAATGGTCCCACATGTATCTATTTAGCTCTTTATCCGGAAATAATTGCTCCATAAATGTCAGAATCTGGGCCGATATTACTGCATCAGTCAACGGATCAAATTCCCTGTAAGGAATACCAGTTGTCTTTGTAATATAATCCTGAGGATAACCGTCGCGAAATATTTTATTCTTAATATCAACCACTCCGTTTGAGAAGCACATCAAGTAACGATTCTCATCCATTTTATTCACAAATTCCTTATCAAAGAAGATTTCTGCCGCCTCCCTGAAAATATTACTCTTATCATTTGTCTTCTTCAGCTTCACGGAAAGCTCTGAAACATGTCTTATTTTCTTCTTAGATTCTTCGTATCGCTCATCTGTAGCATCATAATGCTGCATCTCGGCCACGTAAATTTTTTGTTGTTCTTGATATAGATTATACATATCTCGCGAAATTGCCAATCTCAGGGAATGGCCCAGATCGCGCTCCCAATGATGGTTTTTATACATATACCACGTCTTGTTAATTACACTGGTGCATACATACTTATCCTTAAACATTTGATAAAGGACCATTGCAAAATCATAATCTGTTGGAGTAGAAATTGTTTCTTCAAGAAAATGTTGCACTGTATTTTGTTTTACTCTAAGATACTCATCTGGCGCATCCTGTTTCGCCCAATATAAGATGGATCGTTTTGTAACGCCGTCTGGTCTATCTTTAAAATCCTTCTTCCATCTTGTATACAAATCAGGAATAGTCGCGTAATCAAAATCACTCGCTTTGCTTCTCAACATAACCCAAGACAAGAACAGTCGTTCATCCGTGTGCTTTAAAGCCAACGCAACCTTTGTATTTAATAGGTGTGAACCAGGCTCATAGTATTTTTCTGGTAAAATTTGGGTAAAATCATGAATTTCTTTAACATGATATTCATTCAAAGACAACCCCTTTAAAATCTGGTCTATAGCCTTTGTTAATATGCTTTGACTAGTTATTTCATTCAAACCAATTTTCTCAGGTTCATCCGAATCGGAATCAGCAGAATCAATCATCTTCAAAAGAACCTTGGTATTGGTGTTTGTTTTCTTCTTCTTCACCTGTTTCTTTGCCTTTTCATACTCATCCTTCATTCGGTCATTCATCTCAAATGATTGATTTTCTGTGTATCTAGCCGACAATTTAAATAAATCTTTTGACATGTCAAAATCTTTTTCGCAATCCTTTTCTTCCATCATAAATTCTCCGTCGCTAGAATCATATTTAACAACATAATATTGACTCAACTTATAGGCCATATTTCCAGGCTTTCTTGATCCAAATACCTGCCAATTTGTTGATCCCTTACTGATACCTTCGTCCAAAACAGCATCCCATCCATTTATCAACGGCAGATCCCAATAATCACTAATCCTATCTAACGCTTTACTGCGTAACATCGTCTGCATACAATGGTCCATTTTAACACCAATAATAATATGCACTCCATCCTTTGTCAAAGACTTGTCGGCTAACCTATTAACGTCTGGCTTTTCAAAGACATAAATAGGAAAAGGCTTGTTTTCTTCAAATACAAAGAACTCCTTAAGTAGTTCCAAATAAACCCCGGCAATAATATCAACAATATGATCTTTTGTATGCTGACGCTTATCAACGTCATAATTATATCTGAAATCAAAATCAAGCAAAATAGGGCCACCTGTTTCTAACTGTTTTTCTGTAAGATATTCCAGTTTGTTCTGTAAGAAAACTGCCTCATAGTATAACTTCCAAAATATGGGCTCAACTTCTTTTGGAATGATGTAAGAACCGCCATATATATTCAGTTCTTTACTTGGTATTCTGGTATGCGTAAAAGAAGCCGCAACACCTTCTCGTTTTTCAATCGTTGCATTATGCTTTGCAAGAAACTCGGATAAATCTTTAAATTGAGATTGTTGCAAGTTCATTTTGTTTTGTTGTTATAATTAACAAAGATATTTCTATTTCAATTTTCTTTAGTATTATTAAAAATATTATAGTAAATTTTTAAGACTTAAACAAAAATCATTATCATTGAAATGGATATAAAAATATAGAAAGAATTAATAATTATAATGTCTTCTGAAAAAATAACAGTATTAACAAAAGATACCATAAATCGTCTTTTACATGATGTAAAACACGTGATAAAAAATCCATTAACAGATAATGGAATATATTATATGCATGATGATGAAGATATGTTAAAGGGTTACGCACTTATTGTTGGACCAACTGATACACCATATTTCGGCGGTTTTTATTTCTTTGAAATTCAATATCCGACCAATTATCCACATAGTCCGCCGCATGTTGTTTATTGCACGAATGGTGAAAACATCCGATTTAATCCAAACTTATACACAAATGGAAAGGTTTGCGTTTCCATTTTAAACACTTGGCGAGGCGAACAATGGACTTCTTGTCAAACTATATCAACCCTATTATTAACGCTATGCACTTTGTTATGCAAAGATCCTCTTCTCAACGAACCTGGAGTTACAACGGGACACGCCGATTTTGTTAATTATACAAAAATCATTGAATATAAAAATATTGATATCGCTATCTTGAAGATAGTTACAAAAAATATTGGCGTTTATCCCGATAAATTCGCAGCATTTTATCCACTTGTAAAAGAAAATTTTATTAAAAACTCTAGCGCAGTTCTCGCATTTTTAGAAAATAAAGCAACGGAAGATAGAGGAGATAAAGAGCTTCGCACTGGAATGTATAACATGATAGTTAAGTTGAATTATGGAAGTTTATTAGAAAAGTTCAAGGAAGCCCAAAAGGATATTAACTAATTAAAATAAAAATTGACATAAATAAATTATTTTAATGTATAATATATAGGCGCCATGCATTTCTGCACTACATGTCAAAATATGTATTATATCCGTATTGACGGAGAAAATCCGAATAAGTTGGTTTATTATTGTAGAAATTGCGGCAATGAAGACACCAATCTCAATGTTGATAACGTTTCTGTTTCAAAAATTCAACTATCTAAAGGGGAACAAAAATTCTCCCATATTATAAACAAATATACAAAGTTAGATCCTACTTTACCGCGAGTTAGTAAGGTTTTGTGTCCTAATTCTGATTGTGAAACCAACACTCATGAAAAGCAACGGGAAATCATTTATATTCGTTATGACGATGTTAATATGAAATATGTATATTTATGTTCCACATGTGATACTGTTTGGAAGGCGGATGAAGAAAAGTAATCTACTTAATGTAATTCGCATTATATAACGCAACGAAAAATACAAACAGGCTTTTGTTTTTTATTAAATCAATTAATAAAAAATTGATTTAATATTTAAAGTTTCTTTAGATAATATAACTAAGAATGGATAAAGATGAAGAGCCCATTTATTCTTCCTCTGACGAAGAAAGTGTGACTGAATCTGAAAACGAGAATACAGAAGATGAAAATGAAGAAACTGTTGACGATGATGTTGTTGACGATGTCGTTGAAGACCAAGAAGAAGAAATTGAGAACGAGGATTCTAATAGCGACGAGGACGACGAAGATTTTGATGAAAGCGACAATGACGAACAAGAGAATGAAGAGAAACAGTATAAGACGAAGAAAGCGTCCAAACCCGAAAAAACACAGCAGATTGGCGGAGCAATGGATTATGAAGACGATGATGATGACGATAATTACCAAAGCCCCTACTTACAAAAATTTAACTCTGAAATAAACAAAAATTATATCCTAGATTTTCATCCAGAATGTATTATCCATAACTATGATGAAATAGCTTTGTTGACGCAAGTTGTTCGCGATAAAGCAAATAATATCATTGATGATCTTCATAGAACAATTCCGTTTTTAACTAAGTACGAAAGAACTCGTATTATTGGTATGCGAGCAAAGCAAATTAATTCCGGAGCTAAGGCTTTTATAAAAGTTCCTGAAAATGTTATTGATGGCTATTTAGTTGCGGAAATGGAACTCATTCAAAAAAGAATTCCGTTTATTGTTAGGCGACCAACCCCGGGCGGAGGTTCTGAGTATTGGAATTTAAAAGATTTGGAAGTTATTTCCGGATAATTACAAATAAAAAATATAAAATTGAAAACAAAAACACAACGATTAATTATAATAAAAATAAAATCATGATATACGAGGAAAATCCTCTACATGTAGAAATTGTTCCAACTTTAGTTCCTGTTGCAAATGAAGTTAGAATAGATGTAGCCGGAGAGCCGGTTATAGACCCTAAGTTAGAAAGAAATGACGCACTTGAAAGAAATTTTTATGAAAAAGTTAAAGACTATATAATTATTGGCTGTTGTTTATTTGCAATGTTAATTTTACTTGGCGCATTTATACTGTTTCTTATCTGGATTATTAACCAAAACATTTTTGGTACTGATCCACCGGAACAAGATTAAAAATCTATCAGTTATTGTTAAATTTTTTATCTAAAAAGGCCTTGTTTTTTTTTGCGTCTGAGTAACCAGTATCATATAGTTTTGAAAAGTCGTATTGATTTCGTGAAAATAAAGTGGTGTAATCTGAAATCTTTGTAGACATCTTTAATAATTTTTCAATATACGTTTTTGAGTGATTGGTTTGGTCTTGGGAACCGTTGACGTCTTTCCACATATTTGGTGATATGTGTAAGGTCGGTTTTATTATATTCAAATATGGGTATTTACTAAATCCTCCATCAAATGCGTTCATATTTTGATATTTATTTAAAAAACTATTACCTGTTATATACGGTATATGAGAACTTGCTATGCAGCAATTTACAGCATCTTCAAGATTTTCAAATTCAGAGAATATATGCGTGTTTATTTGTAAATTATCAAAGCTTGTAACTCCAACAAATAAACGCTTCAAATCAAAATCATCTGCATTAAATTTATTTAAAATTTTATATTTTATCATGTATTCTAAATCTATTATTGAAATAGCATCGTTCAGTTTATCGTCCAATAAATTATATACAAATTCCATTGAATCTTTCTTATATGTCATAAAAAGTGAATTCCAAGCCCCAGCAGAAGCACCTGAATATATATAATCGTCTAAAATATAATTTTCTTTTATAAAAGCGCACGTTCCAAGCATATAAAATCCTTTAAACCCGCCGGGAGAAATAGAAATTAATTTTTTATCTTTTATGAAAACGTTTTCTTTTAAATATAATGAATTATCATTGCAAATCCAACGATTTGTTTTTAAATTGACAATGCATTGCTCTACAGAATTTTCTGGTTTTATTTGGCTATTCATAATACTTGGAATTGCGGTTCTTGTCATTCCGACAACTTTTGTAGCGTTTACTTTCATTAATAGGGATGAAAAAATACTC
>Ga0209188_1003105_pt1 | contig 11728 bp, 11 predicted proteins | sample C_130625_EF_Meta_FD_187307 | JGI IMG/M metagenome (GOLD analysis project Ga0209188, IMG submission 187307) | Freshwater microbial communities from Lake Croche, Canada to study carbon cycling - C_130625_EF_MetaG (SPAdes) (version 2) | ecosystem: Environmental > Aquatic > Freshwater > Lake...
GACGACACTTAACGCAAGAATCTGGATCAAGTGGTGGTAAAATTTTCGGGACTACGAAACCTGGACAATCCCGTCAGTTGGCTATCCATGAAATTGTAGACCTTAAGAAAAATAGAGATCTTTTAGGTGACGCAGAGTTTAATCAAAAGGCAATGCAAGCTTGGCAAAAGGATGTAAACTCCAGAGGTGTGGCCTTGGCCCGTAAAGATTTAGAACTTCTATTAAACTCAATGCCCCAGGCAGCTCAACGCCAGTTAGGTAATAGTGGTAATCCTGGCAAAGGGAAGTGGTACGGTGTTGACAAAGAGGGTAACGAAATTACGAATGCCAATAATGGGTCTAAGGCTAGAGCGTTAGCGGTTCTGGATATGTACGTCAAACAAGGCGGGACAAATGCCTATGGCAACTCTAAACGGGTTTTCTCCCCTGCTGACTTCGATGTAGAACACGTTCGCCCCGCCAGTAAAGGGGGATTAGACCATCCCAGTAATTGGGTTCTTGCGCGGTCTGGAGCACAACGGCAGAGGGCAGACACCGAGCTTGGCAAATGGATTGATAGTTTACCTGATCCTAAGGATAGAGGAGCAATCAGAGCGTATTATGACAAAGCAGCTAAAGCAGCCAGAGGAAAAGATGCTCTCAAACAAGTTTTGGCGTCTATGGATCCCAAATCCATGACAGATGAGGCACTGATTAAAATTTCCCCTTCTAACATGAAGTATCTGTTCAATCGTGACAGTTTCTTTGTTTCGGGTCTTTACGGGTTGGGCTCTGGTGGACGTCTCACAAACACTCAACCAGCTGTGTTCGGGAGAGCGTATGGTTTGGCCAGGAAAAACTTGCCTGAGGAATCCGCTTCCGAAATTAGAAGTGAGGTTAAAAGAGTTTGGAATAAAAACTGGATGGAAAACGGTGGTAGCACAAAAGATATGGTGCGTGATTACATAAAAATCTATAAAGACCGTCTATCCCCGGAAGGATTTAAACTTTTGGAACCGGAGATTACTAAGTGGGGTAATGAGATGATGGCGAAATATCCAGAAACTTCCCCCAGAGCACAATCATGAGAAAAGATACTCGTTTTAGGAGACCGAATCGGGAAACCATTGAGTCTAAACTCCCTGCTGGCACTTTGTCCGATGCACAATCTCTGGGCATATGGAACATGATGCTGCAATGTGATGACCCTTCGGACGTTGCCCACAAGTATCGTTCTTACCGGGACAGCAGTTATTGCAGTACCCCTAAAGACAAGTTACGAGCAATGAGAGATACCATGATTCAGAGCATGAGGGAAGCGAATCGTGAAGACCCGAATCCAAGAAAGGAAAAGAAAAAGGGTAAGCATTACCATACCCACCCAGATGGATGGATGCCTCAGAGGAAAGGAGCATGAACGCTAAAAAAGAGATTGAGAGGCATCGTTTACCTTGTGGTCCTTTGACCATCGCTATTGACGGAGTGTGCCGCAAACGTTTGAGAGACAGTTTTGACGCACTTCTGGATAAGTTAACCACAGAGACACACCCCGAAGGCAGAGATCCAGAGGCGGAAGATCTCAATGATGAGCATGAGATGCAAGAAGAAGCGAAGAAAACCAGAGAAGAAATGGAGAGACAACTTGCCAATGACAAGAATATAATAAACAACGAAGTGGACGCTATCACCAGTCATGAAACTTTGGAAGATAAAAAAGAGAAGATGATTGAAGAAGGAAAAATGAAGGCAGAAGTAAAACATGAGATTCAAAAACATGCTGAGAAACTTTTTGGAAATAGTAAAATGCTACAACGAACGGACGGAAAAATAGAGAAGCGTTGAGCGCCGGCAACACGCAACGGGTAAAACAATAATATTGCACAACCCACATGTCAAACAGAATAGGCGGTGACTTCAGTCAAGAGGTAATGGAGGCATTCAGGTCTGCTTATGCGCAGCAACTTCAGTCTCCCGATGAAGACACAATCGCCAACAACTCCGGATTACCAACTAATACTATCCCCAATACTTCCCCTTGGATTGAGCATACAGGAATCTGGCGCTATCCTAGTGGCAAAGGTCCAGACAATGACCTGAAGCAACCTTTTGACCCCAGTGCTTATCTTACCAATGAGATTTTAGACGGGGATGAAGACGAGGACAACATTAGTGAAACTGAAGTTGAAAATCTAATCAATGAGATTATTGGAGACGATGACCAGGAATGAGTTACCAAGGGTAAAAGGTAATAACCGTTGAAAAACTCTCCCGATGTACGGAAGTTTCTTATCTTTTAGCGACGTGACTCTTCCCGGCGTAGGGGGAGGGATCAATGCCAGTAATGCCATTAGTGGTGATCAACTAAAGTCAATGAATGCCACCGGTAAAAAGTGGCGTCCTGATGCAAATGGGATGATGAGCAACCACAACGAAAACATTCTCAAAATGAATGCCGAGCACCGTGAGAAACGTGCTGGTCTAGTCAATCGTGAGTACAACGAGAGTTGCGGTGGTAGCGATGCCATGAAAGAGATTTTCGATCGTAAAAAATCTCGAATGTCTTCTTTCAAGGAAATGAAGAAGAATGAGTACGGATTCTCTGAGGGTGATTCCCAGGATTCCGAACTTTTGAGTATGCCCCTCCCCTCATTCAAAGAATGTTCATGTGGCACTTGTGCTTCGTGCCGAGAAAAGAAACGCAAAGATGCGGAGTTCCGTGAATGGAGCACTGAGAAGCGTAAGAAACTGGCATCTGGAGAACTCAAGGGAACTTTTGCTGGTCCTGACCACAGTTTCCCCATTGCAGGACCAGTTGATGTAGCTGCTGCTTGGTCCTCCGTGGGCCGTGCTGCAAATCCCCGTCAAATTATGGCCAAGATTATTAGCATTGCTAAGAAGCATGGGTGGGAATCGGGATTGCCCGAGTCAGTAAAACAACGTCTGAGCGCAGGTAAGTCCGGATTGCCGGAGTAGCCGTGGGTGTAGATGTAGTCATAGGTATTGTAGCGTCTGTATTTACTACAATCACAGGCTTTGGTTGGATAGTTGAACGAGGGGGAAAGCGCATCGATAAGATTATAAACCACATGGAGAAAGTTGAATCCATTTTAAATGAAATGAGAGCCGATCTCCCTGTAAAATACACCATGAAAGAAGAACATCTCCGCCTTTACGACAAGGTGGAAAAGATTGAGAACCACGTTTACCAATGGGGCAGGAGGCCGCACGATGACAACAATTAACGATTATGATTGGGATAGTCTACAACAATACGGATTCACTGAGAAAGCAACCGGTGAGCTCAAGAAAGCTTGCTGGGAAGGTTACACTGCCATTGGCATGAAGACTAAGAATGGTCGTAAAGTGCCCAACTGCGTCAAGGTTAAAAGCGATAGCGAGCACAAGGAAGGAGACATTGCCACAGCTGAAATGACTCCCAACTACCTGCCAAAAGAACCAGGGGCCGGTGACGAAAAGAATCCTCAAATGGGTGAGCAAAAGATTCGTATGCCTCGCATGGAGGAGATTGCCAAGTCCTCCAATCGTAATGGGCATTTGGCCCGAGAAGCAGCTCCCAATTATTCGGAGACTGAGGATTTCCATGATGCTTTTCAATCCATGGAACCAAATGCTGGCATGGCGATAAATCAGCTTCGCGTTATGCGAGAAAAGATTGACATAATGCTGGGCATGTTGTATCCCGATGATAACTTAGAACCGTGGTGTGCTACTAAGCTCTCAATGAGTGCCCAGAATCTTGCCTCGGTTGCGGATTATCTTCGTTTTGGAGCGGAACTATGAAATGGGGGACTTTCACCTTAAGTACTCTTAAGGAATTTGCAGAAATGCAAGGGTTGGACATTAATGATTATAGCTTCTCGGAAGCGTACTTCGATTTCAAAACCTGCACCCGTCCGGACGGCAGCAATTACGGTACAAAGGGTAAATGCATGCCTCCTAACAAAACTGCCACTGTTCAGGAGTCGGCCCACTATAATTTAACCGGCAACTCCAAGAAAGAGAACGACGAGGAACGACGTAAAAAATTCCAACCCAGGAAAAGAGACCGTTTCGCACCAATACAGTACGAATGGGAGCACTCTGAAGCTTTATTTGACTTTAAAGTTTGCGAAACTCCAGGAGGGGAAAGGTACGGCACGGATGGTAATTGTCAAAAGCCAAACAGAGAAGCTACACCAGAAAGTGATTCCCCCAAAGCATCCAGCGCTGCAATATATAAAAATTTTCTGCAGTTTCAGGCTGAATTTAACGCTCTGGGGGACGATATAGGCGGCGCCAACGGCAAAAAGATTAAAGAAACAGCAGGCGTTAGAGCTATGGTTCTAAACTATGCTAATCTTATGGCGAGCAATAATAAAATAAAACCCGAGGCTTTTTCTTCTTTGGCTGAGAAATTACAACAACCTGACATAAATCTAGATAGAGCGGCTAGCCATATTTATGCCGCAACCTTGAAAAAATGCATGTAAAGTTATGTTCGGTTGGTTCTCACCTGAAACTCTAGAGCAGTTTTTTGACGACTACTCTGATAAAAGTAGCATGGCTTGCAACAAGCCCCACGCTGAAAACCACAATGGGAAATCCCACGTAGTGAAAGCTTGCGAAGGTGGTAAGGAAAGGCTAATACGTTTCGGACAAGCCGGAGTAAAAGGATCCCCCAAGAAAGAAGGTGAGTCCGAATCTTACCGTAAACGTAGGGAAGCTTTTAAGGCTCGACACGCTAAGAACATAGCCAAGGGTAAAATAAGTGCAGCCTATTGGGCCAACAAAGTGAAATGGTAATTTACAATGCTTAGTGACTTCAACCTCCCTTCTGTTGACCACCTCATAGAAGGTTATCATTACACCGAAGTCGAATACGACTTTGCTCAACGTTGCCACAAAGGCACTTGGAAAGATCGTACCACTGGGGCTTGTGTGGACAAACGCTCAGTCTTAATGAGAAGGCATCGCCGCCAAAACCAGAGATCCGCTCCCCAATCGGAAAAATCAAGTTTTGAGAATAATAAAAAGATTTCTACCGGTAATGGAGATTACGGTTGGGCCAAAAAGAATGGCAAACCGGTGTTAGTGAAATGGGGTTCTGTCGCTGGTATAAAAAACGACGATGGGACAGTAACAAAAACCTCCCCCGAATAAGGGTAAAACTATCTATATAGCTTCTTCGCCTAGTCATGCGGAAGGATTCAATCGACCAAAGTGCCATCGAAAAGGCATACTTAATCTATAAAGAAAACGGACACAAGATTGTCGATTACGACTTCTCGCATCCTCCAACTGACTACGCTCGGAACACCGTTCAGGAACCTGAGCACACATCTAAACTGAAAGAAGCCTACAACGAACTTCTGCCCAAGACAGCACAGAACTCCCGTGAGTTCAATGCTCTGGCAGCTCGTGATGAGCAGATTGAAAATGAGATAGACAACCTGCAAGACGCGATGAAAATCTCTCGCCGCATGGGTAACTTCCAGATGCTTCAAAATCAAATGAAGCAAATGCACCAACTCATTAAAGAGAAAGAGCAGCTCGACGCTAAGATGTCAGTTGCTAACCTAGGTGCTGCGCAGATGGATGTATATAATGATACCATGGACCAAGATGACTTCTCAGAAATGGGTGCCATCAGTTCTCAAATCGCCGCTTTAGAAGAAAGAATGCGTGAACTCATGGGGGAATGACCCGTGAAACGGTGTGTCAAAGGTAAATCTTGTGGTGCTACCTGCATTACTCGATCGGAAGACTGTGTTCTGGAGTTGGGACCCTCAATATCAAAAACTATCGGAGACGTTAGAAATAAACTGGGAGTAACAGCATTGTGGCGTCAGGTTCAAGCCCACAAAGCAGTGGGGAGAGGATCGAAATTTGTAAGGATTAGAAAAGAAGTTGAGATGGAGAGAGCAGCAGGGAAAGCTCTAAGAAAGCAAGCTGACCTGGTAGTTCTTAAGCAGCGTTTAGAAAAAGAGGGTTTACTTCCCAAGAGTAAAAAAGTTGAGGTTGATAAAGCTCCTAGAAAAGTTGACAAAGAACCAGGGCAAAAAGGACGTACAAGCAAGCAAGCTGAGCGGGCCCCCAGCCTCCCTTCCGACATGAAAAGACAGTTGGCAGCTCTGGGTCCACCTCGTCAACTCGATCCCTCTTCTGGCGCTCGCACCGCACCGGAAGTTCGTCGTGAGCTGGCGAATATTGTGCAGTCAGCAAAGAAAGGCGAGATGACATTGATGATGGACGACATCTCTCGCATTATGCGAGGATCGTTACCTCAAAACCTAGAGATTGCTAGCGCCGGTAATGAACTCGGCATGAAAGCCAGACTTAAAGGATCTGGTACTCAATCGGGGTCAGCTACTGGAAACACCCGTTGGGCACGCGATGACGCGAAAGATTTTGACGGATCGTTTAAGATACACAAAAGCATCCGCGGCGATAAAGATATGATCGACTGGAAAGAAACCGTTCGCAACGGTATACCGATCGGCGAAGGTTCATTCGGTTCCGTTCTCAAGTCTGGAAACATGGCGATTAAACGAGGAGAGGTCGGAGCAGAGGAAGCAAATATTATTAAACGTGTTGGACAAGCAGGTATTGGACCCAAACTACACGGGGCTGAAATCTCAACAAAAATAAGGGATGGTTACGGAGTTGACTTACACAATGGCCGTATTGCCATGTCTATTGTCCCTGGCAAAGAAATGGGTGATGTGGGTGCGAATACCAAGTTCGCAGGGAAAAATGCAGCTGATGTTTACTGGAAGGCCATGGCGGAACTTCACCGTCTCGGGATAGCGCATAACGATGCCCACCCCCACAACATTATGGTTGATGATGCTGGCAAAGGGCGTTGGGTAGATATGGGTCTCGCTCAACAAAGTCCGAAAGCAGCGTTGGCCGAAGCCCTTGGTGCTTTTTCCAGAAGATCAAAAGGAGAGGGCGGCAACTGGCAAACACAGGGTTGGAAAGCCACAGGCATTGATGCTTATCGACAAGCGCAAACAGATCGTAAAATAGCAGGGTTTGCAAAAGAGCACCCTGTGTTGGGTCGTGTTATTAACAACGTATCCGGAGTTCAGTCTACACTTATGAGAAAATATGGGCTCTCCCCTGAGGAACTTAAACAGGTGACGGACCACGGTATACGCTCTCCCTTAGAAACCTATAATAAAGGGGCATGGGCAAAATTTACAGATAAACAAGCTCAAGACCTCCTTAACACTCTCTACGATGGCATCTGATAAAAAAGTCAGCGATGACGACAAATACGTTGCTTTAATGGCACGTTACAAAGAGTTACGCGGAGAACTCGGAGAAAAAGCGTTACCTTATTTAAAAGCCGCAATGAAACTCCGCAAAGAAGGAAACGTTAGTCAAGACGCTTTCATTGGCGGCGCATATCTTTGACCGGGTAAAAGTGGTAAAAGCGTGTCTTTACACGCACCACCACTCGCTCTTTAGCACATGTCTGCGGTAAAAATTATTTTCAAACGTTCCAGCATTCTGGGAAAGCGTCCAAGCGGATCTAACCTAGAGGCTGGGGAAATCGGGCTAAATACTAACCCAACAGAACCAGGATTATTCTTTGAGACGAATAACGGATCTGTTACCAAAGTTGGCCCTACCGCATACTTACCAACCGAGCCAGTTACATCTCCCTCCCGTGGGGAGCTTTGGGTAGATAGCGATACCAAGTCACTCAATATTGGTACTGATAAAAACACTTGGCAATCAGTTGCCGCACCGTTTCTGGGTGGGACTTCTGGTCTTACCGTGTTTGTGGCACCAGAATATCCTAATGCCTCGGACTCCTTGGCCAACGATGGGCAAACCATTCCCTTTATTACCATCAACCGGGCCATAATCGAAGTATCAAAGTATATTATCCAAGATACACTTAGTGGATTGTCCCTGGGGAATAATCGCTACCTCATTGTTTTGGTACCCGGTAGTCATTGCGTTGTCAATACCCCTGGCACCACCGTATCCAACTTTTCCGTAAATTTCTCCAATCCCTACACTCCCGTAACTCAAGAACTACTCGCTCAGTTCAACCCTGAGTTGCAAGGTGGTTTGATCGTTCCTCGCGGCATTTCAATCATTGGTTTAGATCTCAAGAAGTGCGAGATCCATCCAGTTTATGTTCCAAAATATACCCACCCATTATTTCCAGCCCCTTACCAACAGCAAGCAGATGGACCTGTATATGCTAATGAGCCATTGTCTTGTGTTCTCCGTTGGTCTGGGAACACTTACCTCTCAAACTTCACGGCATTAGATAAACTTGACCAAAGGCTGGTAACTTCAGTTTCTTCATCTACAACAACAGGATTCGCAGGATACGCTCTTTTCAAAACCGAGCGTCCTCACGGTCTTGGTTATAATGACTTTGTTCAAGTTGCATACAGTGATAACGCAGACCAAGCAGGTGCGACTTTTGCAAATGGCGCATACTATGTGAATCCCTTAAACCCTTACGAGTTTTATCTCTCCACAGGCAGTTGGTCAGGCACTACCCTTGCTCCGGTTCTTGCCTCCACTCTCCCTTCGTCTTATTTGCTTTCTTCGGCACCTGTAGACCCTAAGTTCAACGTTCTCGATATCTACCCTTACTACATTCCTCTGGACGGTGTATCTTACGAAAACCACCTCTATTCACACCATCGTCTGAGTGTAATCAAGAATGCCTCTTTGGATCAACTAAATAATTTTTATATCAAGGTTCAAAAAGCCTACCCTAATTTCTTCGTAGGTAAAGTTAATACTACGATTGCTACTGCCAATCCACCTGAGTACGAGATTGTTGCTCCCACATCTAATTTGTATCCTAATAATACTAACTCCAATAGTACGGGCAATTCCTCCCCTTACCAAAATATGGTAAATCACCGTTCTGATTACGGTATGGCCAATGGGGATTATGAGTATGGAAAAAACATGATTTCCGGTTTCAAATCCATCATCTCAAACAGTTCAACAGCGGTTACGCTGCAAAAAGACCCCACCGCCTATCAAATTTATTCAACCATTGACAACCAACCGCAATGGGCTCTCCTAACCAGGTACGTCCAGATTGAGACGTACCCCACGCTTCCTATTACGTCTATTCCCACTCAACCACAACTTCAAACCCTTAACGAAACATCCATCCCAAACATCCGCTACTACTACGACACCATAAAACTGGAGAACGGTCAAAGCACTGGTATTACGGATATCGATAATGATTTCCGTCATTTTGGTTTCCGAATTCGTGGTGCTAACTCGTTCCTTCAAAGTCAATCTTCGTATTGCATCGGCGCTGCCATCGGAGTTTGGGCTATGGACGGTGGGCTTGTTTCACTGACAAATGCCACCACCAACTTTGGCTCAGTGGCTTTCCAAGCTGAAGGTTTTGCGGGGATGGGCACATTGGGCGGAGCAAATGAAATCAATAAGAGTTTCTTACAAAGTGGTGTTGTGCGTCCGTTGAGTATATTGGGCACACAAGCCACCTCAGATCAACAAAAAAAGATCCTTACCCTTGGTAGTCGAGTGGTGTATGTTGCCGTTGATCCTAACGACGCCAATGTTCAACTGGTATTTTTGAGGTCACCTTTTGATCCAGCAAGCATACTGCCATTCTCTCTGGCACCTGGATCCGCCGTCTATACGACAGTAGCAGGTTGCACCTATCGTGGCTTCTTTGTTACCGATGGATCGCCCACAGTTATTCTAACTGAGCCAGACCCCGGCAAGAATCCGTTTTTCCCTGGCGGCGCTATCCTTCGTCTACGGGTATCGGACACTACTATTCCTATGGGTCCTGCTGCAGACCTTGAGGTGCCCTACATCCGACGTTTCATTGACCCCCGCACCCCTACAGAAAGTTCTTACGGTTTCTATATTCAATCCACAAACCCGACTTCTCAAGCACCTCAACTAGGTTCTGTCTTGAGGTTGAATCAAACAGGACAAAATTTATCTAAAACTTTCAAGCGCAATTACCAGTTTGACCCTGGCTTGTATGGCGGTATTGCTCAAATTTTCACAGTTGATTACGTACAAACGGAGCAATTTTCTTACTCCCTAAATTATAACAACAAAATCTCCGATGCTGCCCAAGCCACAAACTATGTGGTATATGCTTCGCTGACAGATGCCAGCAGCCCTTGGATTCAATCAATTTACACTGACTCAACAGGTCTAGTTCCCTACAACAATCCTCAAGGTACTTACTACACTTACGAAAATAAAAATTATTATTCCGCTGAAAATAATCTTTGGACCGATCTTTACTACGATACAAACTTCACACCAAATAGCGGCCCCACCAAAGTTGCACCTACAAGCACCTTCTCTCCGTTTGTTCCTACGAGTGCTACTCTTCAACAAGAGCCTGTAACTACCTCTTGGGAAGGTTACGTCCCCACTGATTTTTACGCCTACTACAGCAGCACAACTATTCCCGAAGAATTCCGTATTCCCGATGATGTGAAAGTCAATATGACTTACATGCGCGGTGCTGTGGTCCCCTATAACTTGTTCAATGATCAAAATACCATAGATATAGATGACAGTTCAGCATCACTGGGAATCATTTACACTCGTCGTCCGGATCCACTGAAGCGCACTATTACTGTAAGCGCATCGGTGACTACTCAGACAGCGCAGTCAATGACAACTCCCTACGTCCTTGCTCCGCAACGGTCTCGTCCCGCCGTGTCTCAAATGGACGTGTTGGCAATCAAACCAATCTATAATCCCAAGCAACGTGTCAGCGTACTTCAACTTACTTACAACGACACCGTTCTTTTCCCACAACTGAATGGAGTTGTGGAATATGTACGAGTAATTGCCATTACCTCAAATACTATAAAAGTTTTACGCGATTACTACCCAGAATTTTCTTCTGGAGTTCTGCCCGCCATTTGGCCAAAGGGCACAACCATAACGGTTTGTGAAGAAACGGGTTTCCCCCAGCCTTCGGTGTATGACCCGAACTGGGGCGCAACAAAAGCAACAATTCTACGTTACTACCAACTCATGGGGTACAGCCCCACTGATATAGCACCCTACCTGATACCCCGTTACTCTGGCGATCGAGTTCTCTTCAATAGCGATCTTCAACTTACGCCGAGTAATGGTTACGCTAACTTGACAGCAGCTTGGCCAGTAGAGTTCAACAATCCCTCCATAATACTGGCCAACACCCATAACTGGCAGTATGTAGGGTATCTTGATTACTCTCGTGGATTGCCCAAGTACCAGACAAACGAGATTTCTCGCAAACTGCAGTATGATTTCCTATCAAGCACTTCATTTGGCGGCAGGCTGACTGTGGTTGGTTCACAAGAAAGCGGCAATATTGTGGCTCTTGGGCCCATACGTGAGGCACTGACTGGTAACTACTACGTAAATGACACCCCAGCTCTGACCGCAAACAATCGTCAGCTTTATACCTCTCCCCCAGAAGTACCTTTCCCGAACCCTGTTCTGGTATATTCCGTGGACGATATATCGGGTCTCTTCGACGGATCTACAAATATCTTCCCCCTCAACCGTGGAGGGTATTCCATTCCCGCTTCTCAAATCAGTTCCACCGGTCTCTTTGTATTCATTGGTGGCGTCATTCAAATTCCAAATACCGGTACCAACTCCGATACCGCATCTTACGAGGTTCTCAGCAGTGGCGCTGGGCTAATCCCCGAAATTCTGTTCTACGAAGCACCTCCAGCAGACGCATCTTGTGATATTC
>Ga0209188_1003108_pt1 | contig 11709 bp, 19 predicted proteins | sample C_130625_EF_Meta_FD_187307 | JGI IMG/M metagenome (GOLD analysis project Ga0209188, IMG submission 187307) | Freshwater microbial communities from Lake Croche, Canada to study carbon cycling - C_130625_EF_MetaG (SPAdes) (version 2) | ecosystem: Environmental > Aquatic > Freshwater > Lake...
ATTCTGAACAAAAGTTATATTCAGAAATACTCAGTGGTAGCATTGTGATTGATCCATGGCGCAAGTATATAACCAACAATGCAGATATCAAAGTTATCCACTACGGCAACACTAGATGATAGGTCGCAATTTTTGTCTTGCCCCGTTTACTCAAATTACCTATAGTCCTTTGGGTAGTGCAAGCCCTTGCCCTTACTTGGGCGGTCAGGCGTGGAAGTTCAATGATAGACCAATTGGCGACATATGGGCAAGTCAAGAACTTGAAGATTTACGTCAAGCATTTCATGCAAATGAAAAAAATGCCACTTGTACACGTTGTTGGCGCGAAGAAGATCAGGGCAAACAAAGTGCTCGTAAATTAAATTTAGTAAACTACCGGTATAGAAATAACCTGGTAGGCCTAGTTGACGGAGGATATCGAACAGGACCGCAACAGATCAATTTACGTGTTGGCAACTTGTGTAACCTGCGTTGTCGTACTTGTTTTAGCATTAGTTCAGTAACGTATGCTGTAGAAGGTCGACATTACGAACTTAAGAATGATTTACCAACCACAGTATACACACGCTACCCTGATGTGTTTGAATTTTCAGATAAACAAATAGATGAAATATTTGCTGTTAGTGGCAATCTGCAACGCCTTGAGTTCTACGGTGGTGAACCCTTGTTGGATAAACCTACCATGCGTTTGTTACAATTATTAATTGACAGCGGGCAAAGCAAAGATATCACATTGTTTTACAATACCAATGTTATAACAAAGCCAACAAAGAAGCACATTGAATTATGGCGACACTTTAAGAACTTGGAATTTAATTTAAGCATAGATGGAATTCATGACCAATTCACTTACATTCGGCACCCGGGAAACTGGGAAACAGCACTTGATAACATTGAGTATATTAGAACAATAGTTCCTACTTTGTGTAACGTGCCGGTGTTGGCATTTGCTATTTGCACCGTGTCAACCCTTAATGTATTTTATTTGCCAGAAATCATTCAAGAGTTTGCTAAGTTAAAACTTGATTGGTTCTTAAACATAGTCACACAACCTGACTACTATGATATGCGACATATACCTGAGCCGGCCAAGCAAGAAATTATTAAAAAGTTATTGACCATCAAAGATCAGACCGAAATAGCCCCTATTATCAACATACTTAATACAGCGGGCGATCCTGAACAATGGACACAGTTTAAGTTTTGGACACGAGAAAAAGATCAATATCGCGGTGAAGCATTTAAAAATACATTCCCTGAGCTTGACGAGATAATTAATAGATATGATATACTATAACATAGACAAGTTTTGGGACGATGAGTTTAAACAGTTAGACTATATCAATGAGCCGTTTAACGACAATGCCGAAACACGCAGTTGGTTGGAATTGGGATTCCCTGGCAAGTTTACCGGCGACATGTGCGACATGCGTAGCCCACAGCCATCGTGGAACAATCGTTTTATAGAGTTTTATCAAGCCAAGGGCTGGAAGGATGTGTGTACCAGTTACTATCGTATGATGCCTGGTACTATATTACCTACTCACGGTGATTTATATTTAAAATACATTGAGATATTTGGTTTAGAAGGGCAAGAACAAAACATACGTCGTGCAGTAGTATTCTTAGAAGACTGGCAACCAGGACACTATGCTGAATATTTAAATGCTCCTTACACTGAATGGCAAGCAGGTGCAGTTGTAGAGTGGACATACAACGAAATACACTCTGCTGTTAATGTAGGATTTACTCCCAGATATACTTTACAAATTACAGGACACAAATGATTAGCAGTTACAACGAATGGGATCCACTTAAGACAGTTGTAGTAGGATCAGCAAAATATGCAAATTGGCCCAGTGAAGATCCAGTGTTTGCACAAGAGAGCGAAAAGACATTGTGGAAAGAAACGCCTGTGCCCAGTGGCCCTGTGCCAGACCACATTGTGGATGAAGCTAACGAAGACTTAAATGAACTAGCACTTACACTACACCGTCTCGGTGTACACGTTATTCGTCCAGCTCCTCGCAATTATCCAGTCACTAAAGGAATGTACAATTACTGCCCTAGAGATCGGTTACTAATCTATGGCAATACTATTGTGGATCCTGCAATGATGTATCCGTGTCGTGATCAAGAGATTGTTACCCTAGACGAAGTAACGCATAAATCGCATGATCTTCGTGTAATGCCCCGCGACCAAGGTATGATACTTGATGCGGCCAATGTGTGTCGCTTGGGTGACAAGATGTTGTTCCTAGAATCAGCATCGGGCAACCGTCGAGCGTACAATTGGTTATGCGAGCAGTTTCCTGGAGTAACTATAGAGCTATGTAACTTCTATGCAGGAGTTCACATTGACAGCACCATTGTGCCATTGCGCCCTGGGCTAGTGATGTTGAACGGCAGTCGTGTAGCATTTGATACTGTACCTCGAGTATTTGAAGGTTGGCATAAAATATGGGTCAACGATGTAGTTGCACAAGACTTCTATCAATACCCCTATGCAAGCAAATGGATTGCCATGAATATGTTAGTGGTAGATCCCAATACTGTTATTGTAGATCGTCATCAAATCGACCTAATAAAAACCCTAGAAAGTTATCGATTCACCGTTATACCATTGGAATTACGCCATAGTCGTACACTTGGTGGTGGATTCCATTGTGTGACATTAGATGTATTGCGTGTCAGCAATAAATAGTAGTACTATGACTTTTTCCGCCTACACCGATTCGGTTTTATCTGCCCTAATCTTCAATCCCAAATCAGCTGATGTGATTGCACGTAAGCAAGAGATTCTTGACGGCGTGTATCGTACAGAAAATCTTGAGCCTACCAGTATATTATTTGTTGGATTTAATCCTGCTATACTAAGCTGCCGCGCCAAGACTATTTCTGTTACAGAAATCAGTGATACAGCACTGGCATTTCTTAAATCAAAAAATGTAAAATTTACTTATATTTCTCCCGATAATCTGGGCGAGTACCAAAAGAAATTTCAGTGCGTAATTGCCATGGACGAATACTTTACCTTTGCTGAACACGACCAAGACCAACAAGATAAAATAGCAAATATTTGTAGTTTGGCCACAGCTTTTGTGATAAGTACTGTACGCGACTACAAGAATCAGGATTTTAAAGATCGTGATTTTAGTAAGCCAATCATGGTTCGCAATGGTGGCAACTATAAACTATATGTTGAAAATCACGACTGGGACTTAAAGGATCGTACGCTGTGGACCAGTATGGTTTATGAAATTGATGCCGCAAATGCATTGACAACATATGGCGTATTCAATCGTCGTACCATGTTCTTTAAGCAGTTGGCCAAATTTAGCATGGACGCAGGAGCTGTGAATTTCCTCGTGCATAAAAACTTGATGTACAAGAGTTTAATCAAAAAGGATTACGAACACGTAGTCAGCATACAATTCGAAGACAATGGATATTAACACACACGTAAACAGTATAGTAGAACAGATAATAGTAGACATAACTTCAAAAGTTCAAGCGCAGGTAGCCACAGTTATTTCGCAGAAAATTGATGAAGCACTGGATGTTATTGACTACACTTCAATTTTAGCAGACAAGCTGAGTCAGCGCCTTGACGCAAAATTAGCCAACTTACCAATTGATGCTACCAGCATTCAACTTGAACTGGGCAAGCGTGTTACAGCACTTGGTGAAGCATTGGCCGAGCAGGTGCGTTTACAATCAATTTCAGAGATTGCCGATTCTGTTGCTCGGGAAGTTACCAGTATCAATTTTAACGATACATTTCAAACAACATTGTTAACAGCTATACAAAATCGTCAGGTATCGTTTCCGGACCAAAGTATACCATTCAACTCAATTGATTTTGATGGATTTAAAATCAGTGGAGACATAATCTCGGGCGGCATTGTTACCAAATTTGGTAGCACAGGAATAGACGATCAATCCACAGCATGCCAGGTCACAATCTTGGATGACGTTACTGTAATTGAAAATAACCTGTTGACAAAAGATTTAACAGTCAAAGGTACTGCCACCATTGAAGGCGACCTAAATGTGACCGGTACCATCCCTGAAACAAGCCCGTTGTTCCAGAGTGTAGTGACTGCCGCAACCAACAATGTCATGACAAATCATTCATTGCTAGCAAGTTTTGCTGGCAAAGTTTTGACACAAATTAAAACAGATGGACTGGATCTCAATAAGATCTTGGTCAACGGACAAACAGCAATTGAAGGCAATAACCTAGGCGCCTTTATTACTTACAGCAATTTACAACGTGTTGGACAATTGACTGAACTGCAAGTGACAGGCGAATCCCTGTTTACCAACACATTGTATACCACCAACAAGCGTGTTGGTATTAACACAGTCGAACCCGGGCACTCGCTGACAGTCTGGGATCAAGAAGTTGAACTTGGTATTGGCAAGCAAAGCACCAATACTGGCATAATCGAAGCTCCACGCAATCATGCATTGGTATTGAGCAGTAATCAAAAGAACAACTTGACTTTGACAACCGACGGCGCTGTCACTGTTAATAAAATCAATATGGGCAGTATGAGTTTTGCTGTTGATAGTGCGCCACCCAACAACAATCAACCCAAGGGCAGTATTGTGTTTAACAGCAATCCGAGCCTGGGTGGACCACTGGGTTGGGTAAGTTTAGGTGATGCTAGATGGGCTAACTTTGGAATTATTGATTGAAGTAACTGACAAACGACGATTTAAAATACGCATACCAATCCACGGACAACATACGATTAAAGTTGTGTTCGCAGATTGGTTTTATTTTGGCTAAAATTTCTTCTTGGTCTTGTGTTTCTAAATAAGCAACTTGATCCATTGCCGATTTAAATCGGTCCTGGTTGGCTTCTACTACGTCATAAGATTCATCTATTACATCACCGAATGTATGAAATCCCATTAGGCGTAAATTATGTAGTTGATGTTGTCCGCCAAGCGTAACAAACAAACGTCGTGCTAGAATAGGCTTAATTGATTTTTCGGTGTAGAAACTGTAGTGGTTACTGTAGTTTGTTTCTGCTACTAGAGTGTAAGCAGTTTGATTATAAATGCGTAACGGCACAATTTGACTAATGCTCATCCGATGTCCGTAATATGGTAGTCGATCCACGGTCCATTCAACAGGCTTATCAATCAACAGGCCATTGTTTTCCCATATCCACTTGGTTGGATCACTAAAGTTACAATTGATGTCACCCAAATAAGTCACAAGGTTAACGTCTGTGTTGATATGTTCTGCCGCAAAATCTCTATGTGTTTTTTTGCGACCAAGTAGTGCGTCAAAGTAGTATTGTTTTTTTGTGTAAGGAACAAGCACATCTAATGTTTCAGGGCGAACATGTTTGTAGAAATGTGTAGTAGTTGTGAACCAATCGTAAAATTTATGTACAGGGCTAAACACTAGATCAAAGTTAAATTCGCCACATATAAAATAACTGATTTTACGGTTATCATGGCGCTGAACTATTTCTATAGTTCTATCATGCAGTTCGCTCATTAAAATTAACACATGGTCCGAGCACGATGCCAATTCGTCGACAAGTACGTCAAATTCTGCACGTACAGGATACGGCATTTGCAAACAAGCAATTTTACTGCTATGGGTACTGCTACGGAATTGGTCTATGTCATTGTAGACCTGTATTGAATCAAGTAAACTACACTTATTAAAATGATAAAAGAAAAGGGCATCCGTTTCTTGCGTCACGAATACCCCTGTCGGGATTACTGCCATGTAAATTACTTGGCTACAGCTTTTGGTTTACGTGTTGTAGCTTTTTTAACTGCGGTAGTTGCTTTGGTAGCCGCTGCCTTGGCTTTGGTAGCAACAACTTTAACTTCAGCTTCTACTTCAGCAACTTCGGCTTTAACTTCAGCTTTAGCTTCTTCGGCAGTTACAACACCATCGTGGTTGGTGTCGGCTTTTTTAGCAAATGCTTTGTAAAAAGTATAAGCGACTACAGCCACGATTGCAATGATAACGATTGTAGAAAAATCCATTTTAAATCTCCTATTCGAATAGATATAATATTTAGCGCACCGGGTATTAATGTAAACTATTTTGCCCAAAACGAGTAATATTCTGTTATAATATGTTGCGTTGCAACATAAATAATGTTATACTAGATACTTAGTATAGCAACAAACAAGATGCTGAATAATTCGGGTCTTGTAATAACATTTCGCTTAATAAAGGAAAAATAAAATGTTTACATTAGATACAACCATTGACACAGTACAATCTGCAAAGAAACAGTTCGTTAAGACGTTTATAACAAACGAAACAATCGCTAAGGCAATGAATGAATTTGTTGATGCACAAGCCGCATACACAAAACAAGCAACTAAAGTTGGTGCAGATACATTTAACACACTAGCACAAGAATCTGTTAAGGCAGTTAAAGAAGCTTCAAAATTTGACTACACTAAGTTTGGTGAAGGCATTATGAAGGCCTACACCGCTCAAAGCAAAAAGTAATCTGTTGTATTAAAACAACACCTAAAACCCCACCATTGTGTGGGGTTTTTCTTTGGGTTGACGATTAAACCCATTAAATGTATACTGGCTATATTGTAACCACGGTAGGAGCTAGAAATGCAAGAAAAAGAACTGGAAACAAAATCGGCAGGATATTATGCGTATGCCGCCAGCCGCGATGCGTCAATGAAATCCTATGCCGCAAGCACATCTTATACCGAAGCAGAACGAGTCACTGCCGAGCGAGTCAAGCTGGGACTAGAAATGGTTTACTCTGCCAAGGGTGTGTATCTTACATATCGTAAAAAGTTTATCAGTATCAAATTAGACGGTGCCCGCGTCCGGGATCGTGTCAATCTCCGATTCCTTGAAGAAGAATACAACAGCAAGGGCTATGTCAAGGCCTCTACTGCACAAGGCATCACTTATCGTATTCCAAAAATTTAACATGATTTCAAATCGTACACTAACCATTCTTGGCTGTGCTCTCCTTGTGGTATTACTGGTTCGTCAAGAAACCAGAATGGACATGCTCGAAGAACGTCTCGACGACATTATCCAAATCAGAGAGCGCATAAATTATACCAAAACGGATTTGGATTGTCTAACTCGAAATATCTACTACGAAGCCGGAGTAGAAGATCACCGAGGCAAGTTTGCAGTAGCACAGGTCACAGTCAACCGACTCAAAACAGGCTACTGGGGCAATTCTATCTGCAAGGTAGTGTATGCCAAGAAACAGTTCAGTTGGACGCTGATTAAAAAGTTACCTAGACCAAACAGTCAATTGTGGGCCGAATCTGAAGAAATTGCTCGCAAGGTATTAGACGGGTATCGGATTCGGGGACTGTCCCGAAGTTTGTATTACCATGCCACATATATCAAAGACCCACACTGGGTTGACCCAACTCACGAAGCAGGCCAAATTGGCAGCCATGTATTTTATAACCGTGCAAAAGGAAGTACATTGGGCATTTGACCTTTAAATGAATTTAATGTAACATTGTAACAGTGGTAGAATTATTTTGTTTAACCTTAGTAGGAGTTTACTATATGAGTATTTTAACTTTGCGGCAACGACCATTGGTTGCATTCGACGAAACAGATCCAAAGCACCGATCAGAATATTATAAATTTACAAAATTTAGAACATGGGGGTACAGCCCAGTTAGATTCATGTGCGATGACGGTGTCAGTACCAATTTGGTCAGTCACGTTACCAATAAAATGTTGAATTATTATGTGGGTCAAGAGTTCAAAAACAAAAAGGTAATCAAATGAGCAATCGAGTTGAGGCCATGGCAAACCAAGCCGTGTTCCAGTTGCAGTTTAACACCCGTGATGCGGTACGTTATGTGGTCAGGAACACAGGCATTGATCAAACCACTGCTCAACAGGCAGTTAAGCAAGCAGTGACATTTCATAAAAAACATTAATGAAACTGGTAGCTGTACTTTTTGTAGGTTTATTGGCATTGCCTGCTCGTGCAGACATTCCCATGACCTACGAAGAGTTGATTCAGATCAAAGTTCATAATGATATGTGTCCCAGCATAGACAAATATGTTGATTTTCTTGAGCGTCAATTGAAATTAAAAGGGTTGGAAAATGCAACTCCAGAAAACCTAAATGATGCAGACCGTAAGTACAATGCAGAAGTTCGTATTGCCATATGGGCATTGCGAATAGGCTGTAACAACCCCAACAGATACAAATGAAACAACTAATTGTTGCTGGACTTGTGCTGGCCAGTGTCAATGCTGTAGCAGATTGCCATGTGCGGTCCAGTGTGCGCTTGACTCGTGCCGAAATCAATGCTGGCCCAACAGACTTTCAAAAATTAGTTGTACCAGATTCAGCCGGACAAAAATGTGTTGTTCGCTATCGTGTTCATATTGGCGACGAATGGTACACCGCAGAAGGTTTGGGTACAGGGCGTAACGAAGGTTTGGCCTGTGCCCAAGCAATGGATATCAGTCGTGGTCGTGTTTTGGCAGAAGTTGAGCCCAGCAAAGTCACTTCGGACACCCAAATGATATGCAGTGACGTGGAAGATATACGAATTCGACCAGTACGAATTGGTGAAACAGTTTGGGAATCCGAAACTGACATGCATCGACATGAACAAGAACGCAAATATTTTGATTACAAGCAGACCAAGTGTCGTATGTTTACCGAACGTAATGCCAAAGACCGAAATCTTTACACTTACCAAGGTATCATTTGTAAGGTCAATACCTTGCCCAATTCGAAATGGCTAGTTGTTGACAAATATTGATGTTTAATGTAAACTGTAATTATTGTAACTAAACCGAAAGGTAAATGAAATGAAGAAGTTAGCCCTTGCTGTAGCTGTCGCAGGTTTATTGAGTGCCTGTGGAACCACCAGTTCCAACCATGCTCAACAATACAAAGAACAGTATGAGCGTCAGGAGAAGCAGGCAAAATCTGCAATTTCTGAAGCGCCCGAATGGATGAGCAAATTGCCCAAGAGCGTAAATGCTGTTTATGAAAACGGTACCGCTACCAGCATGGACATGTCCATGGCAGATCTAAAAGCCAAGACCATTGCATACAGCAAGATCTGTACTGCCGCAGGCGGCAAGGTGCGTAGCCAAATGAAGATGTACCGAAACGACAACGGCGATGCCAGTGTTGAACAATCCGAGTTGACTGTTCGTAGCCTTTGCCCGGACATTGATATTACCGGTGTAGAAACTGTAGAAATGAAGCACGTGGCCGACGGCAATCGTATCCGTACCTATGTGCTGGTGGCTTTACCGATTGGTCAGGCCAATATTTTAAAGTCTACCAAAGATGCCGAACGTCGTGCCCCAGAAGCATTCAAGGAACTGGACGAGGTCACCACCGGTCGCCCGGTATCTGAGGCCACCCAGGAACGTGGTATTACCCTGATGCCAGTGGACAATGCAGAGTACAAGCGCAAGCGTGACGAAGCACTACAAAAGCCCGGTGCTGTGATAGGACAAGTAACAGTTCAATAAGTACGCATATTATTTGATAAACTAGTCGTTTTTGCCCTCCTAAGGTATATTATAAATACCTTAGCGAGGGCATTATCATGGCTAGACCAAATCCCATTAGAGCATACATGGAAGCTGAACTTCCCAGCATCACATATCAACGTAGGCTACAGTTCCGTCCCAGCTACTCAGAAATAAACTACGTATATAATATCTGCAATCGTTATCTATTTGACAACCGATTACGACAACCAGAAATTGAGCAAGGCAGTCGACGTCAAACTTGGGGTTTTTGTGCCTGGGAAAGACACCTGCAGGATACTGGTAGTTACTGCACAATTAAATTGAGCGACAAATGGTTTTGCTCTCAATGGTTTGTGCAAACACTGGCACATGAAATGGTGCATCAATACCAATGGGACATTGCCCGCTGGGAAGATTATGATGGCATCATGCCAGAATCTGGCGCACACGGCCCTAGCTTCTTTGCACATCGCGAACGTTTTGCCTATTACGGTCTGCGTTTAAAAACTGCATATGGGCGCAAGCGTTGGTTTAAACACCAAGATTTCCGCAAGTGTTGACATTTGCTCTATAGTACACTATAATACACTATAATTCAATGTAAAGGAAGTCATGCCTAATCTAGTACCTATTGTTCTCGAAAAAACCGCCCATGGCGAGCGTTCATACGATATCTATTCACGTCTGCTTAAAGACCGCATTGTGATGCTGGACACCGAAGTAAACGAACACACAGCCAGTCTTTTGGTGGCACAAATGTTGTTTTTAGAGTCAGAAGATCCTGATAAAGACATATTGTTCTATATCAATAGCCCGGGCGGTAGCGTCACAGCAGGTATGGCCATATATGATACCATGCAGTTTATCAAACCTGATGTAAGCACCATTGTTATGGGACAGGCTTGCAGTATGGGCAGTTTACTTAGTACAGCCGGCGCCAAGGGCAAACGACTGATGTTGCCACATGCACGTCACATGATTCACCAACCGTCGGGTGGAGCACGTGGGCAAGCCACAGATATTCAGATCCAGGCACAAGAAATACTCAAAATGAAAGAATACTTGACACAGATTTATGTTGAACATAACTCTGTAGGTAAAACATTTGAACAGTTCAGTGCCGACATGGAACGTGATAATTTTATGAGTGCTCCGGAAGCCTTGGCATACGGACTTGTAGACGAAATTATCACCCGACGATAGGCATCATAATAGTTTAATATTTTGTGTTGCGCTACAGCATAAATATCTAAGTAGAAACCATGAGTCTCTACAAAATATGGAGAAAACACAAAATGTTACTAGAAAGAGTTTTAGAACGTCTAGCCGAGATGTTCCCTAAACAGGCCTATCAAAGCCGTTTAGAACAATATATCAACAGTAAAAACCCAACCAATGCGGCAGATGTTGATTACTGGCAACGTCAATACGACACCGAATCACAGTACTGGAGTCGTGGATTATGATCAAAGCTATTTGGAAATTTTTAGAAGCAATGGGCCAAGCTCGTGCCGCTTGCTATCATACTCGTCAAGGTCGTTGGAAACAAGCACAAAAGATGTATGATTAACATTGTTGATCTCCATAAATAACAGCACATATGGAGATTTTCAATGAAACATGTTATTGCTATTCTAGCACTCGCTTTATCTGCCCCAACATTTGCGTGGACACAACGAGCACCTAATCCTGTACAGGCCTGCGCTGTTCATCAGCCTTACGGTTTTGCACAAACAGCACGTCAGCTACAACCTATTTGCCGTCAAGCATATCTGGTAGCCTATGACGCACAGGCAAAACTACCTAACTATGTGGCTTATACATTAACCCCGCCTAACGCATTAGGCTGTGTTGCTCGTACCAATGCTTTTGCCACAGATCAAAGCGTTAAAGGTGGTGCTACCCCAGATGACTACGCAGGCACAGGCTACGACAAAGGCCATATGGCTCCCGATGGTGACCTAAGTTGGGATCCACAAGTGGAGTTTGAATCGTTTCTGATGACCAACATGAGCCCACAGGCTGGCAGTTTGAATCGTGGCATTTGGAAATTGCTGGAAACAAGTATACGTGGTTGGGCAGTACAACGCAATCAAGTGTACACCGTTATTGCCGGCGGAGTATACGATGCTAGCGATAAGAAGATTGGCAACGGTGTAGTTGTTCCACACGGATTCTACAAGATTGTTATTAATCAAGC